>Ga0209791_1000114_pt1 | contig 48550 bp, 41 predicted proteins | sample WorMetTyACAVOLI1_FD_187422 | JGI IMG/M metagenome (GOLD analysis project Ga0209791, IMG submission 187422) | Marine gutless worms symbiont microbial communities from Max Planck institute for Marine Microbiology, Germany - Olavius algarvensis... ... | reverse complement strand
GCTGAGGTGCCTTGATCGTTGGTTTTTCTATGTTCTTTTTTAATCTTTCTCATAGGTGTTACTCCTACCCGCCCTACACTAATTTTTCAAGGGGTAAGTGTCTCACCTTCATTGGCACAGAGGGCTATGAATCCTTTGCCTGGAAGCTTTAACTTGGCCAAAGCCTTTTCCTGCAGTTTAAAGGTGAATTGTATGACCGCTTTTTCAAGAAATTCTAGTAGCTTTTTATTGGCAAATCGTTGCCAAAAGCTGCTTCGGGAAATCTTTTTTCCGATAAACTTGATAAAGTTTCGATGCGCATCGGCAATAGATTTTTTCTTGCCACAAACCGAAAAGCTTGAGATTAGAGAAACAACCAGCTCAAAAAGCGCAATTTTTTTTCCCGTTGAAAGTGTTCATCTTTTCCTAATATTTTGCGTAATTGATTCAATTTGACCGTAAAGCTCATCGGAAATTTCCTCCATCGGTGGCTAAATTTCATTTTTGAGAGCGAACGTATTTGGCTCCACTCTAACAAATCGACTGCCAGCTTTGACTTTCTTAACAAGTGCGGAAACAATGGAATCTCTTTCCATTTGAGTCTGGTAGTCCTGTTGAGCAATACGGATAATGTCAGATATATGCAGTGGTTGATCAGAAGATGCGAGTATGTCTGCCACAATGTCCAATTTAGAGGTACGTTTTAGTTTCTTTTTACCTGGAGCACTTGGTTGTTGGTAACGATAAATAGTTTTGAGTTGCGACTGAAGTAAATCCTTTTGTAGCTCGAGAAGTTTTTCAAATGTATCCATCAGTTGCCTCCTCCCAAAGTTATTTTGAGAAGAGTATTCAGGCTTTGTATGGGTATGTCAATAAAATTTAAACATACTTTTAGATATAATAGCAAAGCTATATTTCATAATCATTAAATATGTTTGGGTTAATATCTTGAGTGTTTAGGTACGTCTTGAACGATTACGTATGTATCAGATTATAAAGATTCATGAATTGAGCTTAAACCGGAGGTACGCCAATGCCGCCCATGAAACCTACCTATGGAGAATTAGAAAAAAGAGTCAGGGAGTTGGAACATGAGGTAGATAAACTAAGGAATTTAGAAGATGGTCTGAAGGTGCGTGAAGGAACACTGCAAGCGTTGCTAAACGCTCCGACCGAGACTGCTATACTGGTAGACTTGGAAGGGGCCATTCTTGCCGCCAATGAGGTCGCTGCAAAAAGAATAGGCAAAAGTGCCGCTGAGCTTATCGGTTTAGGTATTTTTGAATATCTTCCCCATGATATGGCTGTATCAAGACTAGCTATAGCCAAGGAGGTCATTCACTCAGGAAAGCCTATTCGGTTCCAGGATAAGCGAGCAGGAAGATTTTACGATAATAATGTTTATCCTGTTTTAGACGATGAAGGAAAGATCAGAGCATTTGCTATTTTTGCAAAGGATGTTACCGAAACCAAAAAGGCGGGAGAAGCGCTGCTGTTGGAAAGAGATAAACTTCTTGCCGCCTTGGCGAAAATAAAAACATTGAGTGGAACTATTTCTATTTGCGCCGCCTGCAAAAAGATTCGAGATGATAAAGGCTATTGGAATCAAATTGAAAGTTATATCCGAAAACATTCTGAAGCTCAGTTTAGCCATGGCATCTGTCCGGAATGCGCCAATAATCTATATCCGGATTTAGTTGATGATGACAAAAATTGATGCGTCACCTTGAATTTAACCGGAACGGGGGTGGCGATATTCAAATGATTTGAATCATAATGCTGTCGTATCACGAATTGTCACAAAAGCCTTGTTCCAATCACTGACGTTATGCATTTATGACCATTATTCTATGATAGCGCTAAAGCTTCACTTCGTGCCCAACATTCCATCCCGCCAAAGGCGGATCTTCAACATTTAATGTAGGCGACATAAAGCCAGTATCGTTAAAAACTATATAATTTCAATATATTATAGAAATACAGGGAATTATTTGGTTACGCTCGGGATCTCGGTATTACGATGTTTTCAACAGCATTTGATTTTGCCAGTGCCGATTTCCTGGCAAAATTCAATACCCCGGCCTTTAAGATCGCCTCTGGAGATCTGAAAAATATCCCGCTTCTGAACCATATTGCCGGATTCCAGAAGCCGATGGTTCTCAGCACAGGAGGGGCAACAATGGAGGATGTGAACCGGGCCTATGATGCTATTATGCCGTTAAACGAACAACTGGCTATTTTGCAGTGTGCCGCCAGTTATCCGTCTGCCTTTAATGAACTGAATTTACGGGTAATTACAACTTTCCGTGACCGGTTCCCCAACACGCTTATCGGGCTCTCGTCGCATGATAATGGTATCGCCATGGCGGTGGCGGCCTACACAAGCTGGGAGCCCGCCTATTTGAGAAGCACTTCACGTTGAACCACACCTTAAAGGGTACTGATCATGCATTTTCACTGGAACCCGTCGGTCTACGCAAAATGGTGCGGGATTTACATCGCTGTCACGAGGCCATGGGCGAGGGGGTAAAGCGTGTCTATGAATCCGAAGTAATCCCCATCATGAAGATGGGTAAAAAACTTGTTGCCGCATGCGACCTGCCGGTCGGACATGTTTTTAAACCGGAAGATATTGCCATCAAATCACCGGGCGACGGCCTGCCGCCCTAAGAAATCGATAAAGTCGTTGGACGAATGGTTCTTAATGAACGAAAAGCCGACGGCGATATAAGTTTCGAGGTTCTCAACGGCGCCGAATATAAGATGGCAGCTACGGGATAGAACCTGGACTCCGTGGTGCCGGCTTAAAACCTAATCCGGACGAGCCGGTTGCAGCGAAGCGTAAATCCCGCTATATCGGGGAATTGCAAATTGAAGATTGCATCCGCCATAGGCGGACAAGAACTGAAGATTTATGGATGTCGCTTCGCTCCGTCTTTTTTAAATTTTTCCGGACTATTGAGCGGGTTGTTTCCGGGAATTTAGGTCAATTATTTTGAACTATTAGCCCGTCAACTAAATTTGTCATTACGGCCGTGACGAAGCGGAGAGCAGGAGACCGGCTTGTCCGGGTCAGGGTTAAGTGCCCATAAAGACTGCACGAATGGGTGAGCCGTCCGAACCCTTTAATTTGAGCGGTAAAAACGAATAGATCCCTTTGATCTGTGAAATTTCATCAAGATTGCTAAGGTTTTCCACAATCAGAATATCATTGCCCAGCAGGATATCATGAACCGGATAGCCGTACTCGTTTTCATCCGGCAGATCTTTTACAGGCGCTTCAAGATCTGTGACTTTTTGGTAAGTGGGATCGATGTTCATGGCATCGATCCCAACCAGAATTACGCCCATATTCAATAAAAGCCGTGCGCATTCAGCACTCATATAGGGATGAAGGTAATACTTCGATGTTCCGAAAAATTTATCCCGGCCGGTTTTAAATATAACAAAATCCCCGGTATTAATTTTAGTTCTATAGGGTTCAACATCATCGGGTTCAATCAATTCCCGATCCGATTTGCCGGATACATCCACCAGCACACCGTTTCCAACAAATTTGCGTACCGGTATTTCATCTATTTTTTTGCCGCCCTCAAGAAAATGAAAGGGCGCATCGATGTGAGTCCCGGTATGAGAACCCAGGGTCAACACATCGACATGACAGTAGTCTTTTTCATGGGTTAGCCCCCGCTTGATCGAAGGCAGCGGGTCGCCGGGATAGATCTGAATTTTGTCATGTATGGTGTGTGACAAATCGATGACTTCCATTTTTGATTCCCTTTTGTTACAGGTATCTATCAGCCGAGTTGGCCTGCTATATTCAATCAAACAATTCACCAGTCATCTCATCTACCAATCAACTGACAAACTGCCTCATTCCACATCTCGATTTCCGAAATCCGACTTCCGCATTCCGAAATCCGACCTCCCTAAATCCGCATATTCCGTTCTTCCTCGGCAATACATTGATCGATCACTTTTAAGGCCTCATCGATTTCTTCTTTGGTAATGATCAACGGCGGGGCAAATTCAAGGGCACACCCCATGGATTTGATAATAACGCCGAGTTGCTTGGCACGACTGATCAGATTGGCAATCCGGTTCATGGGAAAGGGGGCACGGGTCTTTTTGTCAGCGGTTAAATCAAGCGCCAGCCACAGTCCCCTGCCCCGCGCCTCACCGACAATCTCATGATGCTCCAGGGCTTTCAAGCCGTCTAAAAAGTACTGTCCCAATTCTTCCGAATTGTCGACCAGATTCTCCGACTGGATGATCTCGATATTTTTCAGGCCGGCAGCACAGGCTACGGGATGATTGCCATAGGTGTGCAGATGGAGAAAGTTCTCAATCAGTTCCATAACCTTGTCGGTACACCCCACGGCGCCAAGCGGAACGTAGCCGCTGCTGATCCCTTTGGCCATGGTCAGCATGTCCGCTTGAATGCCAAAGTGCTCGACACCAAACATTTTACCCGTACGTCCAAAACCGCAGATAACCTCATCAATAATGAGCAAGATATCGTATTTATTACAAATACCCCGCACGATCGGCCAGTATTCTCTGGGTGGCGACACGGCCCCAAATCCTTGCATGATGGGTTCGCCGATAAAGGCCGAGATGAGCTCAGCACCTTCAAACTCAATCGTCCGCTCGATGTCTGTGGCACATTTTAGATCACAGTCGGGGTAAGCCAGCCCGTAGGCGCAGCGGTAACAGTACGGAGGCTCGACATACACGGCCCCGGGGGCAACCGGCTCCATCATTTGCCGCATGGGCATTACCGTGCCAAGCGCTCTGACCCCGTATCCGTTTACTCCGTGATAAGCACCTTTACGGGAAATAATTTTGAAGCAGGCCTTGTTGCCCCTGAAGTAATGGTAGTGTTTTGCCAGTTTCATGGCAGCTTCAACCGCTTCGGATCCGGAGCATTCAAAGGTAAACCGGTTGATATCGCCCGGCGTAATTCTTGCCAGCAGATCTGCCAAATCAATGGCAGGCTCATTGGCATATCCGAAGGGACTGAAATAGTGCAGCTGACACATTTGATCATAGGCGGCCCTGGCAACTTCTTGGCGTCCATACCCAATGTGCACCGGTCGCGTTATCCCCGCCTCCATGTCTAGATAGCTATTTCCCGCTTTGTCAGTCAGACGAACTCCTTCGCCTTTTACCATGATGGTAATCCCTTTTGCGACATCCTGCCGCGGAGTTCGATGTAAAATAAGTCGCGACGTATCATCCATGACATCGTATTTTCCACTCATATTGACCACCCCATTCACTCATTTTACCCTGATCGAGCCATAAAACCCGATCAGGGTGTCTGTTGATAGACGATGTTGCCCCCCACGATTGTCATCTCCACTTTAATTTCACCCACTTCTCGAGGCTTGACAGAATAGGGGTTATCACTTAAAACCGCAAAGTCCGCCAGTTTGCCGGGTTCGATCGTTCCTTTCAAATCTTCTTCAAAACCGATATGTGCACCGTTGCTGGTGAACAGTTTCAGAGCCTCGTACAGGGTAATTCGCTGGTTTTCATTCGGATGCAGAATACAGGCCTGAATACCTTTCAAAGGGCTCATTTTTGTCACGGGGGCATCGGAGCCGCCCGCGACAAACCCACCCGCATCTAAAATCGACCGCAGGGGTTTCCAGCGCTTGGCCCGATCGCTGCCTAGCAGCGACCGGATATTTTCAAAGGTTTCTTCACCGCTTAAGTATAAAAACATCGGCTGCATGGCAAGTGCAAGCTCCAGGTCAACGGCCCGCCTTATTTGATGGCCCAGGGGCATTTCAAAATGCTCGATCCGGTGGCGATGATCCCAACGTGGATACTTTTTGAGAACTTTCTGGTAAATGTTTAAAGCCTGTTCCGTCGCCCGGGTTCCGCAGGTGTGGACGGATACTTGATAGCCGGCGCGGTGTGTTTTTTCAATGAGACGCTCCAGTTCGTCATCCCGGTAATACAGCATGCCGTAATTGGTTAAATCCTGGCAATAGGGTTCAAAAAAGGCGGCAGTTTTGCTGTCCGGAGCCCCGTCGGCAAAAAAAGCAATTGCCGCCCTAGCGCGATAGGTATCAGATTGGAGGATCTCAGCAAGATCTTCATGACCCGGTGATCGACTGATAACCAGCGGCCTGAATCGAATCGGCAGGCTCTGTTCGTTTTTAGATATTGCCTCCAAAATGCCGGGAGGCTCTTTCATGTGCAGCGTCGTGATACCCACGCTTAAGGCCTCTTTTATTGCAGCATTGACAGCCTTAATGGTGTCGCTTTCCGTTTCGGGCTGCAATTTCTGGAGCACCAGGACTATCGCGGGATCTTCGATTAATCCGGTCGGCAGTCCTTCATCATCTTTGACGTAACCCGCCATATCCTGCGGCAGGCCGATTTTCTTCAGCATCGGCGTGTTGAGCATGGCGGAATGAACGTCATACACCAGGACAATAATCGGGTGCGCAGCGGAAACCGCGTCCAACTCCTCGAGGGTCGGCAATCTGCGCTCATCGACGATATCGTAATTAAAATTCAACCCTAGAATAGGCTCTCCGGCAGGTGTGCTGTTCTTTTTTTTCTCCAATTTTTGCAGGATATCGCTGATGGATGTTGCTGCGGTAAGGTCCACATTTAACAGCACATTACCGACTTCGGTTGGATGCATGTGCGTTTCAATAAAACCGGGAATAACCGTTTTGTCTTTGAGGGCCAGGTGCTGCGTATTTTTGCCGGCTTTTTTTTCAACTTCCGCCTGATCGCCGACAATGGCAATCATTCCGTTGCTTACACCAACCGCCGCTACTCGCGGCTGAGCATCCGACATGGTCAGAATGTTTCCTTCAATGATCATGTCTAAAAAATCAGTCATTTATCCTCCCTTGATCCTAATCCGGACGAGCCGGTTGCAGCGAAGTAAATATCCCTTTTTATCGGGAAATTGAAAATTGAAGACTGTAAATTGAACATTTATGGTGGTCGCTTCGCTCTGTCTTTTTATAGATGGTAAGAATTCCTTAAATATTCAATATTCAATATTCAATCTTTACCAGGAACCGGCCGCTTAGGGTTCGCGCAGAAATAATTTCACAAATTTTCAGTGTTGAGGCGCCCGCCTGGCAAGGCGCGAAGGTGCAGGAATATCGGGCATATTCCGAGCATTCGCAACGCGGCCAGACGGGATGCATCGGCGCTTAAAATGTGAAATTATTCCTGCGCGAGCCCTTTACACTATTTGGCTCCTCCCTTTTTGTCAATCCGAAATCAGTACGCTGACGATTACCAAAGCAAGTGTGTCTACCATGGGTGACAAATAAGTATATCTCCCAAAGCCGCACGGGTGTAGCGGGATCTCTATCTTTCTCAGTGTTTTGGGCATCTGTGGGTTAGAAATAAATAATTTCGTTTAAATCCAGCGAGTTAATGGAAATTTTACGAGAAGTCCTTACCCCTGGATCACCGTGTTACTAGCTTGACAGTCATTTCACTTTTTGACATATGTATTCACAGATGCAACTTCGGTTTAAAGGTTCCGTGTTCACTATTCACTCAAGGTAAGCAGTGTCCATTGGGTGCAACCTTGAACCGACCGAAAAATTTTCCCGCCGCAAATACCAACCTGAATCAAAAAAAGGAGGAATGCAACATGTTCGGAAAAATTAAAACTAATCTTACTACAGGTCACAAAATGCTGTTTATGGGCGCAGTGTCAGCACTATGCGTGGCTGTCATGGGGTTTGGTGTACCTTCGGCTCAAGCCGAAGGCGTGCTGAAAGTCGGTGCCTACGGAGGCTACTTTAAAGATTCTTTCGACAAACACATATTCCCGGACTTTACCAAAGAAACCGGTATTAAAATCGAATCTGTGGCCGAACCCACCGGCGAAGCCTGGCTGGTTCAATTGGAACAGGCCGCACGGGCCGGCATGGCGCCGGCGGATGTGTCCATGATGGCCCAGGGTCCGCTTCTGAGAGGCCAACGAACCGAGCTTTGGATGCCGCTGGACATCAAGCTGATTCCCAATGCCAAATTTTTACTGCCGCAGCATGTTCACAAATATCCGGATGGCAGGGTAGATGGGATCGGGGCGGTGTCATGGTACATTACTCTGGTTTCCAACACTGATGTATTTAAAGCGGCACCGACCTCCTGGGCCGACATGTGGCAGGCGGATAAAAAGAACAAACTGGGGCTGCTGGCGTTGGCCTCCAATTCATTTCTGCTGGAAATAACAGCCAAAACTTTCTTCGGGGGCTATGATATTCTCAATTCCAAGGAAGGTATCTCCAAAGTTCTGAATAAACTCGCCGAACTTAAACCCAACGTAAAATTGTGGTATCGCGACGAAGGTCAGTTTCAGCAGGCACTGCAGTCCGGCGAAATCCCCATGGGGCAATATTATCACGATGTCACCGGGCTGGCTGTGGCCGATGGTCATCCGGTGCGTTCTACCTTCCCCAAGGAAGGCGGCGTACTGGACTCCGGCTCATGGGCGGTATCCAAAGCCACCAAAATGTCCAAGGAAGCACACGTTTTTATCAACTATATGTGTCAGCCGCACATTCAGAAAAAACTGTCGCTCAAAGTCGGTACCGCTCCGACAGTCAGGCGGGAAGCAACCGGCCTCACCGATGCTGAATTTGCATCTGTGTCAAGTGACATCAGCCCGATCATCCCGCGCTATGACCTGTACACAGGTGATGTCGCCGACTGGGTAAATCAGAAATGGACTGAAATGGTTACAGAATAAGCAATGATCAGTTTTGCGGTAGGAGCTGTCATAGCTTCTACCGCTTCGTCAATAAAATACACGGTGTCAAGGCACCAAGATTCTGATTATCTCCTTCTATTTCTTGATCTCTGCTTGCCCTGCGAAGCTTTCAAAGCGAAGCGGGGTCATCTGCCTTCTGTCCATGAGTCTCGGAGATTGAGACAGGAGACCAGCTAAAATTCTTGCAATTTCGATATTATAGACAGCAAACATGGCAGAATTAATCCTCGAAGACATCCATAAACAATTCGGCTCGGTTGTCGCTGCCCGGGACGTAAATCTCAATCTACCCAAAGGGCAGTTTGTCTGTTTTTTAGGCCCTTCGGGTTGCGGCAAGACAACCCTCCTGCGCCTCATAGCGGGATTGGTAAATCCCACGCGAGGACGCATTCTGCTGGATACGAAAGAAATTACGCACACTCCGGCTCACAAACGCAATTTTGGTATGGTTTTTCAATCCCTGGCCCTGTTTCCCCATTTAACAGTTGGAGAAAATGTCGCTTACAGCCTCAAAGTGCGTCACGTTGACAAAGCCACCCGGCGAAAACGGGCAGCAAAACTTCTGGACCTCGTTCAATTAACCGGATTTATGGACCGACATATCTCGCAACTTTCCGGGGGACAGCAACAGAGAGTTGCCATTGCCCGAGCCTTGGCGATCGATCCCCAACTTTTTTTGCTGGATGAGCCGCTGTCGGCTCTCGATGCAAAATTGCGCGAAAATATGCAATTGGAGCTTCGCGAACTGCAACAGCGCCTCGGTGTGACAACCATTCTCGTCACCCATGATCAACGGGAGGCCATGACCATGTCGGATCTGGTCGTGGTCATGGGACCCGATAATCGAGTTCACCAGGTGGACTCTCCGCTCGAAATCTATCGCAATCCGGCTGATACCTTTGTGGCCGATTTCATTGGCTCCAGCAATTTGCTGAAAGGTTTATGCAGCGGACCGCATGAGATCACAATCGGCGAAAAAAGTCTGGTTTTAGAGGAGTTGCCGGAAATTTTATCTTCCGGCACACAGGTCACCGTGTCGGTGCGCCCCGAAGATATTCATATAGTGCCGGGGGTAGAAGAAGGGGACAATCGATTGCATGGATCCGTTTCATTCATACGGGATGTCGGCTCCAGCGTCGAAATCTATATAGATTGCAATGGCATACAGATTATCAGTCAATCAACACCTAAAGGCCGGCCGGCGGTCCGACAGGGGGATATGGCCACTGTTTTACTTCCGCCGGCTGCCTGCGTAGTGCTGAAATCATGATCGGAGAAAAACCAAAAGGCCTGCGAGTACACTTGCCGGTGGCTTATCCGGCCCTGATGCTGGCAGTATTTTTTATTATACCTTTCGGTATAATGGTGGCCGTCAGCTTTTTTCACCGCGAACCGGGCGGCTTTTACCTGCCCGGTTTCGAGTTTACCAACTACCAAAATCTCTACACCGCGCTTTTTAGACGCACATTGTTATTCTCTCTTTTTATTGCAGGGCTATCTGCTGCGGTGTGCGTATCTATCGGATTTCCCTTTACCTACTTTATCACCCGCATGCGCCGGCGTGCTCAGGTTGTCTGGCTGGTATTTTTGATGTCGGTGCTGTCACTGTCAGAGGTCATTGTCGGCTTTGCCTGGTCGCTATTATTGTCAAGGACCGCCGGTTTATCGAACCTTTTGGTCTGGTTCGGATTAATGGAAAAGCCGGTGGCCTGGTATCCGGGATTCACAGCATTGCTGTTAGGGATCTGTTACCTTGCGTTCCCATATACGGTACTGGTTTTGTATCCCCCCCTGTCCCGTCTCGACCCGGCGCTTCCTGAAGCTGCCCAAACATTGGGCGCATCCCCAATTAGAACTTTTTTTTCAGTGGTTGTGGGCTCGCTGCGCAACGCCATTGTCGCATCTTTCGTGATGGTGTTTGTCTTCAGTCTCGGAGTCTATCTCCTGCCCCAGATATTAGGTCGTCCCAAGCAATGGACGCTATCCGTGTTGATAACAGACCAGGCCATTTATCAGACCAATATGCCCATGGCGGCCTCGATGGCCATATTTTTTATGCTGGTAAGCCTGTTGCTGGTGATGTTGACTATGGTAATTGGCAAAGGGAAGAACCTAAAAAAAGGGTAATACCAAATAACCAAAAACTTTCTTTATCGTTGGATCATTACCAAATGAGCAAAACACTCCGCACCATATATCTCAGTGTTATTCTCCTACTAATGTGCGGACCTCTGGTGGTCGTCACCGGGGTTTCACTGAATGCCAAAAAGCGCCTTTTTTTCCCGCCGGAGGGTGTTTCATTCCGCTGGTACCAGGAACTGCTGACTGAAAAAAGCTGGTTGATCCCGGTGCAAAACAGCCTGACAGTCGCTACAACATCCAGCCTGATTGCTTTATCAATCGCTTTGCCACTTGCCTATTTTTTGTGGCGCTATCGCGTTTTTTACGCTCGCGCGCTGTATACCCTCGGCATTTCGCCCTTCATACTTCCGCCCGTCATCACCGCATTGGGATTTCTTTCTTTTTGGGTAACCGTAGGCTTCTACGGCAAAATGGTCACAACCATGATCTCCCATGGCATATTTTTCGTTACCCTGCCACTGGTAACGATTTCGCTCGGTTTTGAGTCCATTGATCATGAACTGATCGAAGCAGCTGAAACTATGGGAGCCGACTCCCGCACTGTTTTTCGAACCATCATCTTTCCGATGATTCGGCCATACATGATCTCCGGCTATGCATTTGCCTTTGTGCTGAGCCTCAACGAGTACATCGTTGCTTACATGGTTACCGGTTTCACCGTTGAAACGCTTCCGATCAAAATATTTAATTCCCTGCGCTATGGTTACACGCCGGTGATGGCCTCGGTGACCGTCGTATTCGTCCTGTTGGCCGCCATCATATTCGGCTTGATCGGCCGTTTCGGCGATCTTCCCAAATTGCTTGGGGCAATGAATCCGGAAGAAAAATAAATGCTGTTGCACAGCATTTATGTATAAAATTCGAGATTCAACTTCCGCCTGCAAGTCGCTGGTGGAACGGGCTATTAGTTACCTCCTGAGAAGGATTTGTACCTATTCCTCAGATGAGCAGGAGTAATAGGAAAAACCATTTCCGCGCCTATAGGGGTGATTAAAATGATTTGCACATATCTACCGGTATATGTTATTGCCAGATTCAATCTCCGAGCATATGATCATATAGATTAATTCCCTAAAGTGATGATTATAAAACTCGGTCACAATTAAATTCATCACTTCAGTACTCCGGTCCGTCTCATGCGGATTATCTGTGGCCTGGCTAAAGAGACTACAGTTTCAAAATATGGTAATAATGACATATGGCATTTGAATACTTTATAGGGGGACGCTACCTCAAGGCCAGGCAGAAACAGGCCTTTATCACCTTAATTACCCTTCTATCGATGGCCGGCATAACGGTCGGTGTGATGGCGTTGATCGTTGTCATCGGGGTCATGAAAGGCTTTGAGAATGACTTGCGCAAGCGTATTCTGGGCGGTCAGTCCCATGTGGTGGTGAAGCGCGAAGACGGAGCAGTTTCCGGATATCACCAGCTTGTTAAAGAAGTGGAAAAGATAGATGGCGTTGAAGCCGCGACTCCTTTTAATGATGTCCAAGGTGTATTGCGATCAAAATACAGCATCTCGCCGGCCAAGATCAAGGGAATCGATCCCGCAACCGCCGGCCGGGTGATTAAAACGCTAAAAGGCGTTTCGTTGCCGGACGATGCGAGCCTGACTAACCAGGAAGGTAATCAGGTTAAACTGCCGGCCATCGTGCTTGCGCAAGAACTATCAAGGAATTTAGGTGTAAAAAAAGGGGATATCATATCCCTGATATCACCCGGAAAATCGCGCTCGTCCGTCTTCCAGGCCCCGGTGATGAAGCAGTTCAAAGTCAGCGGCTTTTTTAAATCCGGCCTGTATGAATATGACAACTCATTTGCCTATATCCATTTAAAAGATGCCCAAAAAGTTTTACGCATGGGAGATTCAGTTACCGGAATTGAAGTGCGGGTAGAAAATATTTATCAGGCAAGAAAGATTGCGCAACGGATAGATGACAAATTGGGTTTGCCATTCCAGGCACAGGACTGGATGCAGTTGAATCAAACTCTTTTCCAGGCAATGAAAACAGAAAGACGGGTGATGTTTATTATCCTAACCCTGACTATTCTGGTTGCCACATTCAGCATTGCCAGCACCCTGATTATGCTGGTCATTGGCAAGACCCGGGACATTGCCATTTTAAAGGCCATGGGCGCCACCAATAAAAGTATTCGAAAGATTTTTGTCTTCAACGGAATGGTAATCGGCCTAATCGGAACCGGTTTAGGGCTGGCCCTGGGGCTGTTGTTGAGCACCGTATTGAAACACTACGACATTTCGCATTTAACCGGCGGCATTTATTATCTGATCAATACGGTTCCGGTAAAGCTTGATGTTTTAGACATTATTGCAATCATTTCAGCTACCCTGGTCATCTGTTTTCTGGCCACGCTTTATCCCGCTCACCAGGCAGCCAAAATCAATCCGGTGGATTCGATCCGCTATTCATAATTAATCGCTAACTTGTTTCAATCACTATCTAAATGAAAATCGCACTCTATCAAGGGGCAGGCAAGCCCGCCAGGGTTGATGAAAACCTGGAAATAATTCATCGTAAAGCTTTTTCAGCCGCCGGACAAGGCGCCGACCTAATCATTTTCCCGGAATTATTTCTCTCGGGCTATAACATCGGCCAAACGGTTCAAGAATTAGCCGAGCAAGCTGATGACCCGGCCTGTCAAAAGGCGGCCCGAATCGCGCGGGAAGCAGATATTGCCAAGAATGTCATTGCTGCAGAAAGAGAAACCAATCCGGTACTCAAAGATCTTCGGCCGGATCTTTACGCTAGACCAGTCAAAAAAGTTTAGCGGCAAAGAGATACCGCTGCCGATGTGCGGCCAATTTTTCTTAATATCAAAATTGTTTAAAAAAAGTAGAACGGGCCGCGGCTCGACTGAGTTCGTCGAAATCCGTGCCCACCTGATTTGGGCCTGATTTCAGAGCATACCACAAAATTACCCGAGGTTCAGAACTCAATTAATTTCAAGAAAGGAGCATAAAAATGAATCCAACGGAAAGCCAATCCAAACACTTTACAACGTCAGACGGTGTCCGATTGCACTATTTGGAGGCCGGAACGGGCGAACCACTCGTGCTGATTCACGGCTGGTCTCAATGTGCCGAGGAGTTTAAACATCAGATCGTCGGGTTGAGCGGCAGCTACCGGGTGATTGCTATCGATCAGCGGGGCCACGGTGAATCGGAAAAGCCCGGATTCGGCTATAAGATCCACCGGCTGTCAAAAGATCTGCGCGAACTGCTCATTTCTCTGGATTTATCCGATGTGATCGTGCTCGGGCATTCCATGGGCTGTTCGGTTATCTGGGGTTACTGGGAACTGTTCGGCGCAGACCGGTTGGCAAAGTTAATCCTTGTTGACGAGCCGCCCCATCTTACCTCGAACCCCGCCTGGACACCCGCTGAAACGGAGGCCGCCGGACCGATTTTTTCACCCGAATCCGCCTATGACACATGCAATGGCTTGGCAGGGCCAGACGGCGAAGAGACCACCCGCGCGGTCATCGGCGGTATGTTGACAAAGAATTGCCCGGAGGATGTCAAGGAGTGGATTTTCCAATGCAACTTCCGCATGACCCGACAGGACGCCTCCACCCTCATGTTTAATCACGCTTTTCAGGACTGGCGCGATGTGATCCCGCGTATTACACTTCCCACCATTGCGATCGGCGGGCGTGTCAGTGCCGTGCCCTGGAAATCCGTTGAGTGGACAGCCCGGCAGATTAAGGGCGCACAGCTGGAAATCTTCGAAGAAGAGGAAGGCGGAAACCATTTCATGTTTATCGAGAACCCCGACAAATTTAATCGGATTGTCAAGGAGTTCATCGGATAAAGTTTGGTAGTTATTTCAGTAGGATAAGTGGATTGAGGACATAAGGCAAGAAATCACAACTTATGAAAATCATACTCACCGCCATTTCGATAACTTTTCTCCCAATTGACACTTCTTAGTACTATTGTGAAATTTCTTACTCGGTGGTCTACTAATTGGCTCGAATGACTCATACGCTTTCTCCGTCACTGGACGTTTGCTGAGCGGCTTTGGGAGTAGACTTCCCAACCCGGATATACCGGACCGATAAAGTCTCACGCAAAGACGCCAAGAATTAATTATTGCTTTACCTTTGCGCGCTTTGCGGCTTGGCGAGAAAATTTTTTATTATAAATGTCGTAGATCCGCCTCTGGAGGACAAAAACTTTACATTTAGGATTCTAATAAAATTCCATAAAAAACAGTAACTGCTAACCCAGTTGGGCCTTTAGTTTACTCGTGATCAGTGGAATAATGTCAAATAAATCCGCCACAACAAAGTAATCGCAGCGTTTGATGATCGCCGCCTCCGGGTCCGTATTAATAGCAATTATCAGGCCCGAGGTTTTCATGCCGGCAAAATGCTGTACGGATCCGGAAATACCGCAGGCGATGTAGACTTTCGGGCTGACCGTCGCACCGGTCTGACCCACCTGCATGGAATGCGGTACCCAGCCGGCATCAACGGCCACGCGGGATGCGCCGACGGCCGCACCGATTGGTTCGGCACATTGCCGGAGAATACGAAAATTCTCCGTATTTTCCATCGCCCTGCCCCCGGAAATAATGACATCTGCCTCCGTTAAGTCTATGCCGCCGGCACCGCCCTGCTTGATCTCCTTGATGGTAAGCGCCTGACTATCTACCTCTGTTAGAAAAGTAATCAGATCTGCGGTTTCGGGGTAGGTTTCCGGCTCGATGGCATTGGGCCGCATGCCGTATATGCTGAGGGAACCGTGGGTTATTATGGTGGCGATGGTCTTGCCGGAATACTGGGATTTTTCCACGGTATGCCCGGCTAAATTTACCGCAATGCAGTCCATTATCAGCGGTGCATCAAGCCGGGCGGCAATCCTGGGCAGCAATTCTTTGCCCTGGGCGCTGGTTAGACCTAAAAGCGTGTTAATACCAAAGTGCTGCATGGCACTGATCACAGCCTTGGACCAGGTTACCGGGTTCCATGGGAGCGGGCCTTCGTCAGAGGTTATCTCGACGACATTGTGAATGCCGTATGCTTCAAGGGCTGCCTTATGATCAATTCCGCCGCCGTCGATTAAAAAAGCATACAGTTCATGGTCATTCCCACGGGCAGCAGTGACAACACCAAAATTGGATTGTTTGATTTCACCGTTTTTAGTTTCGATAAGTATCGCTACTTTTTCCACGATTGTCTCCCACATGACCGAATTGGACTTGAAAGCTGGATTGCTATATGAGTGATTTTTTTTCACACCTGACTTTAGTGCGAAGGCGTATAAATAATAAGTATGTTTTTTGAACAACAGACCACAAACAACGGACAACAAACACCGAGCGCTAACGCTCGATTATCACTTTAGCGTCCTCCCGCAGTATTCGCACAAGCTCACCGGCGATCTCTTCCGGTGTACCTTTGACTTCCTTGGGCTGGCGCTCTTCAACAGCAGGTTTCAATTCAATTATTTCAATACCACCGGCCGGCTTTTCTATATTTAAAGACTGCAATTCAATTTGCTGCACCTCTTTTTTGCGAGCCTTTATAATCGCCGGCAGGGTCGGGTAGCTCGGCTTATTCAACCCTTTGCCGCATCCGATCACGCAGGGCAGCGACATTTCGATCACCTCTCTGGCGCCGGCCTCTAAATCGCATTCAACCAGGACCCTGCCCTGCTCCAATGCAAACGACTCAACCCCCGATGCCGCCGGCATATCCATCGCAGCCGCCAGTCGGTACATGGTTTGAAACCCTTCGCTGTCAATGGATTCTTTGCCGGTAAAAATGATATCCGCGCGACCATCCTGCTCGATGGCCGCCTTCAAGGCTCTGGCAGTCACCAGGCTGTCCGGCTGATTTTCCGTCATGACCAGTATTCCGCGATCCGCTCCCATGGCCAGAGCGGATTGGATCGTATTTGCGGCATCTGTTTTTCCGACAGAAACAGCGATGATCTCCGCCGCCGCCAACTGCTTTTTAAGTCTGGCAGCTTCCTCAATCGCATGCTCATCATAAGGATTCATCAGAAAGGTGACCGACGCATCGATCTGGTTGTTTCCGGTAATCGTAATTTTAGCCGCCGAATCCGGCACATGTTTCACACAAACGTAAATTTGCATTAGCTACCTGTCCAAGATAAATCGCGAATACTCATGGGGTTGTGAGTTCATATACCATCGAGCTGGGAGGCTGGGAAGATTGGCGGCTCGAAGGCTTAGAGGATTTTATCGGTTCCTAATGATATTGAATTTAAAAGCAGGACAATATCCCTGCGGACAAAGCCCTGCTTTCGATTCGTAAATTAAACTATAAAATTTATCACAAAGCTACTATCAAACACAAAAGCATGCGATGCGATAATTTTATTGCTTCCCTGCTTTCAAGCCTCCAAGCTTTCTGGCCTTTTACCTTTAACCTTGCACCTTTCACCTCTGACCGTTGACTGGGTTCCTGACACCTGAAACCTGACACCTTTAGTTACTTTGCGGTTAGCCGTTCACCGAAAAGCTGCTGTCGTAGTTGATTTCGCGGGTGCGTGAAAAGAATCCCACGTCAATCTTGCGCCCTAAGTGCGGCAGTTTGAATTGAAAAGGTTCTTTGTCATGATCGAGCCCCTTCTCACAGGCATCGATCAATTCCGCCATCATGCGTCCGGCGACCGGGGCGTTTTTGTACTGGTTGCCGCTGCTGCCGATGGCCATGTAAAAACCCTTCATATCCGACTTGTCATAAATCGGAATCCAGTCATCGGAGCAGTCATAGAGGTCGCAAACGCCGCGGGGCTGATTGGGGATCTGCAGTCCCTGTACCCGCTTGGCACAACGGTAGGTCTGGGCTTTCCATTGTGCTTCCGAAAGTTGATTGTTTCTGCCGGTTTCTCCCTTCCCGGCATAAAATTCATCGGGGTCTACCCATTCCTGGGGGTCACAATCGGGATCTTCGCTGCCGATCAAAAACATGTTGCCGACTTCCGGGCGGTAATAGCAGGCCACATCGCCGTCAGAGGTGTGGTAGCCTTCGTTCAGGTAATCATAGCCTTCAGGCGCCGGGGTGTGCATCACCTCGTGCCGCAGGGCTTTGGTTTTGATGTTGCAGCCTTCATAAACGCCCTCGGCCATCTGATTGATTTTATACGAATGCGGACCGGCCACGTTCACGACTACCGGCGCATCGATCTGGGTGCCATCCTTAAGGGTTATCCCCAGCACCTGGTTATCCTGACTGCGAATTTCTGCCACTTCGGCGTTAAAGATAAATTCCCCGCCCTTGGCTTCGGTGGCCCGCATGATGTTGTGGGCCGACAATTCCGGATCATTGACGTAACCGCCTTCCGGACAGAATAAAGCACCTTCAAGCATCTTGGCGGGCTCATCAAAAAACTCGGGATCTTCCGGGCGTCTGACCGGCCAGTTTTCGTGCAGATCGTAGACCGGCACGATTTCCTTGATCTTTTCGACACTCCATTCTTCATACTTGACGCCCACGGCATCGTAGTGCTTTTTGACCTTGCGCCAGTCATGCCCCTGGGATTTTATCAGAATGGAACCGGTGTTCATAAACTTTGCCAAACCTTTTTCATCGTTAACATGTTCAAGGTAGTTCTCCCAGTCCAGCCAATATTTGAAACCCTCATAGGCAAAGGCCACGCCATCTTCCGTGGAGTAGTGGGCGCGAACGATGGCGCAGGAAGCAGCCGTGGAACCCATGCCCGCATCGTCCAATTTATCGACATTCAAGGTCTTGTAACCCATCTTGGCCAGTTCATAAGCGATGGGACAGCCAATGACACCGGCACCAATGATGATCGCATCGTATTTTTTATTCATAGCAGAAAAACCCCCTTTATGGATTTTTGATTTCGGATTAATTTCGGATTTTCAGATTATTGAAAATTATATGGTTGTAAAAAAAGGATTCGGAAATCTAAATTGCGGAGCTACTTAGGCCGAAATTAAATATTTTTTTTAAGTTTATGAATTCGCAAATAGCATAAATTTCGTCTTTTATTGGCTTTAACATAAAACCTTTTCCCTTTAACCTTTAGCCTTTTGCCTCTTGTCTGTTTCAACCAGTCAACTATTCAACCTATCCACTCAAATGAATGATGGCTGACACAACTTCCTCAAATCCCAGCCTTTAACTTTGAATGATTTATCGTGGACGCCCGGGTTGAAATAGACAAAATCCTTTTTCGCCAAATCCGGATCCATGTATATCGGCAGTGTACTGAAATGCCCGAAAGGCGGCACACAGCCTACCTCGCAGCCGACTGATTCACTGACCGCTTCAGGTTTTGCGAAGGACACCTTTTTGGTGCCGGCTCCGGCTGCGGCCTGCTTCCAGTTCACCTTTTTATTGCCGGGCAGCACCAGAACAATCATTTTCCTTTCCTTAGTCATTAAAACAAGAGATTTGACCGTCTCGGATTCATCGACATTGAGAGCCTGGGCCATGGCCGGATTGGTATACACCGGTTCGTGCTCAACAATTTCATATGAAATTTTTTGTTTGTCCAACATGCCGATAATTTTTTCTTCAAGCGTCATTGGGAAATTTCCTATTCTTAGATAACTAGTGAATGGATTCTATTTAAAGATAGTTTTTGACAGGATTTACAGGATCAACTGGATAAAATAAATTTTCACGGTTTCTCCCGGAAACCGTGAAAAAATCCTGAACATCATGATGATCCTGTCTAAATTAAAAAATATAATAAGAATCCATTCCTTCTTTTTTACGAATTGATTGACAACTCATTGAGCCAGTCTTGAAATAAGCTTTCGCCGGCGGGACGTAATCCGAATTCGGTACCCGCTTCAACAACCGCATGGACCATGTCCCGGGCATAGCCCCTTGAACAGGTGAATAGAATACCGGATCTGTCCTGGGATTTTTCCAGCATCACGCACTGGCAGGGAACATGGGCCAAAGGTCCTTGTAGCAAAAAAGGCGGTTCATTTAAAGGACTAAAAAAATCCAGCGACGTCAGTTTTTCAACCAATGGAGCCAGATTCTTTCCAATTAAAGCCAGAAAAACAGTGGCATCGGTAACATCAGTATAGGCAGCACCCGCCGGTGAATCCGGTTTATCCCCGGCTAAATGCCATATGGCAGATTGAGTACGATTCATGCGATTGATTAATACGCCATTGCCGAATAAACACCATCCGGGTGTATCCGGTATGTTCAACCCCCAGGGTTGGATTGCATCGATCTCTCGATCCTGCAGATCCCACCTGACCCGGTGGCTCAAATCGATTACCCAGGGCCCATCGCCCTGGTTTTCATACTCAAGGACAACTGTCCAGTTGTCGCGCATTTCCGTTTGGGCAGGCGTGCTGTCGAACACTGCCGGGGAACGCCTGATAATATTTTCGGCCATTTTATACCTCACATTTTCAGTCTGTTACCTTCGGGATCATAAAAGGGCGTCGGGACCACGGTTGCATAGAGAAGTTGCCCCTCGCATTCGTCTTCATAAATTTGCAGCCGCCGGCCCGCTTCCGCCAGCGGTGCATCGACCAGGGCCATCCCGACCGACTCATTCAAGGTCACACTGTGTCGTGCCGTACAGACGTAGCCCCTTATAGCGTTATCCACAACTATGGATCCGTCTTTGGGCGCACGCGCGGGATTTTCCATTTTAAATCCAACCAGCTTCAAACGCCCCTCCTGGGATTCGGTCTGCTGCAAGGCAACCGCCCCGACTGTTTTTGCAGCCGGTTTCTTACGAGACCATAGAAAACCCAGCCCCACGTCATGCAATGTGGTTCGTATTTCAGATTCGGCACCAATGATGATATGCCCTTTTTCCAATCGCAGCACGTTCTGGGTTTCCAGCCCGAAATTTTGCAGGCCGAATTCCTGACCGGCCTCCACCAGCAGATCCCAGAGCGTCTGCATATACGAGGAAGCAACGTGCAGTTCGTAGCAAAGTTCACCCACAAACCCCAATCGCATGGACCGCACGGCAATCTCATTTTGAATGGTAAACTCGCGGTAGGCCGTAAACGGAAAGGCATCGTTGGAGACATCGGTGTCGGTTATTTTTTCGAGCACTTTGCGGGCATTGGGTCCGGCCAGATTGATAACGCCCAGGGCATCGGTAAGATTCACCATATTAAAATTCCAGCCGTCATAGCGGGTGTGATAGCGAAGCCATTCCACCGTGGAGCCGGCCCGGCCGGTTGAGGTGGTGAAATAATACTCGTTCTCGGCGCGTTTGACCACCACGCCATCATCAACGATACAGCCGTCGTCGTTGCACATGGCCGAATATTTAATTTTGCCGTCCGCGATCTTCGACATGTCGCTCACATATACGCGCTGCAAAGCATTTAAGGCATCCGGCCCCCAAATCTTGAACTTTCCAAGGGTGGAGGCATCCAGCAGGCCGACATTATTGCGCACGTTTGCGATTTCCTCCCGACAGGTGAAATCCTGCGAAAAATAGCGGGCACGCCGCCAGACACCGATACGGCGCAGAATCCCCCCTTCCTGCTTCTGGGAGTCATGCATGGGGGTGCGTTTACACATATCATGGTTGCGGCCGGCATAGGTGGCAATCAGGGTCGGCACCAGCGGTGCTCTGACAGTTGTCGGTTTGGCTGCAACCGTCGAATCGGCATGATACTGGGCCACGAACAACGGCAGGTTGTGACCGGGAATACCGCCCTGCCCCGGTCCCGTGCCGGCGGCCGTAAACCGTTTGATCAACTCGGCGGCATCAAACCCCATTTCCAGGGCTTGTTTAATATTTTTAATGGTCGTATCTTCATCAAAGCAGATGAATGTTTTGCGCCCCTTGACCGGCGCCATCACCATCTTTGAGCCCTTGTCCGGTCCTGCCAGGGTAGCGAGATTCTGCCGGGTCTGATTAACGTCACTTGCAACCTCGACGCCGCAATCCGCCGCTGCCAGCAGGCCGGCCAGCGTACCGGATGTTTCAATCGACCACGGGTGGCTTAAGCCCAGCATGCGGCCGGCGGCGTGCATTTTAGCCGGCAGATTTCGGGCCAGAAAGAAGCCCGTATGATGATCATATTCCAGTTTGGCCTGGGCCATGGTCAGCGGACCGGTGACCGGTGTCAGTCCGGCTGATGCCACCAGGAGATCACAGGCAAACTCTTTATGAAGTGTCCCCTGATTGGTGCTGACGGTAACTTTGTCAACGACAGCCTTGCCATGAGCCGCGATTGCCACCCACCCGCTCATATAGGCAATGCCGCGTTCCTGCAGTTTGCCGATCAGTCCGGCATCCTGACCGTCTTCACGGATATCGGCCACACAGGCAATTTTTAATCCCCGGTCATGCAGATCGATGGCGGCCTCCAGTCCCAGATCATGCCCGATGCTGAAAACCGCCTGGCTGCCGGCAAGGACACCATAGGTGTGCGCCAGTCGATGCGCACAGCCGATCTGCATCACGCCGGGGCGCTCGTTATTTTCAAACAGCAGCGGCCGCTCGATGCAGCCGGTGGCGACAACCACGCTTTCGGCCCTGATTTCGATATAGCGTTCGTCAAAGGGATCTGATTCACCGCCGATCTGAAAGGCCGTAATCAGATTGTTGTTGTAGGCACCGACCATCGCTGTATGCGTAAATATGCGGACATTGCTCATTTGCTCGATCCGCTCAGCCAGCTGCCGGGCCCGTTGATAGAGTTGTGTCTCTTCATTGTAGGATGCGATGCGATAGTCAAAAAAGCCGCCCAGCCACGGTCGCGCCTCCAGCAGGATGACACGCAGTCCCTTTTCCGCAGAAGCTGCAGCAGCCAGCATTCCCGCCGGCCCGCCTCCGATCACACACACATCCGCCCGGGGATAAATTTCGTCAAAGGTTCCCGGCATTTGATAATCAGGGGAAATTTTTCCAATTCCGGCGACCTTGCGCACCTGCTTCAGAGCGATCGGCCATACCTGAGCGGGTTTGTGCATGGTGCGGTAATAAAAACCGGCGGGCATGGCCCAATCCATCCTGTCCATAAAACTCATCAGGTCTTTGTCAGCCGTGCCTTTGACATTTTGAGCGGTTACGGACATACCGGTTTTGAGCAGCGTATTTTCGGTACGCACATTGGGAATACGGTTTACTTCCATGCAGGTGTTCGAGCATTCACCATCCAGACTGTAGAGACCGCGCGGGCGATGATATTTGAGGCTTCTCGAAAAAATGCGCGTGCCGCCGTCATACAGGGCCGCGGCGATCGAATCACCGGCCACACCCTGGTATGATTTGCCGCCGTAATTAAACTGAAGGGGTTGCGCGGGATTTATCCGTAAGGTAGGCAGATTGTCCAGCCGACTCATGATGTCGCCTCCGATTGATCTACTTCAAGATTGGTTGTGGTATTGCGGTAGATGGTAAACCAGGCGCCGCAGCCGTCCCGGTGAAACCACCATTCCTGCTGGGTTCCGGCCACGGACTTATTCATATGCACATAATCACACCAGACTTCCGGTGTTAAGCCCGCTTCGTCAGGCCGGGGACCTTTTTCTTCTCCCCCAAAACGAAATTCATACCCATTGCGTTTGCCGCAGATGGGACAGGTAATTGTTAATGACATAAATGCCTCCTAAGCCGATAGCAAAATGAGTGTTCAAGTGTCAGGTTTCAGGTGTCAGGTGTCAGCACTATCGATCTTTGCCCCGACTGATGCAACCTCATAAACAACTTCAAGAAGCTAAAAAGCGAACCGCAGAACCGCAGAATAACGAATAACGAATGTCGAAGGAATGTATTCTGTCTAATTTATAAAAAAATGACTGAGCAAAGCGGAACCACACTTCGAAATTCTGCGGTTCGCTTCTAAAACTTGTGAAATTTCATGGAAAGTGCCAGCACTTTCAATCTTTTCCCTGAAACCTGACACCTGAAACCTTCACTTGCCTGTAAACATATTGAAAGTTATATATCCTCGAGATATTAATTCCAAGGGCCATATGATACAGGTGTCGCAATCTCTCCCATCAGGCGATGCTGCTCGTAGCGCCGCAGTGAAAATGGCTTTAACAATGGCGGACAATTTCCGCTGGCCATGAATTGGGCCATGTATTTACCGGCTGCCGCACTGGATTTAAAACCAAAGTAACCCCAGCCGCAGTCCATGTAGTAGCCATCGATATGGTCGTTGCCGTCCATAATCGGAGCCATGTCAGGCGTCATGTCGGCCAGCCCCGACCAGTGCCTCATAAACCGCACGCCTCTGAGGCAGGGCAGCATCTCCGACAGGGCTTGGGCCTGGTGTTTGATGTAATGGGCGGTTGACAGGGTCGTATAGTTGGGCCAGGGGTCCATGTGAGCTCCGGTGGCAATTTCACCTTTCAGTGTCTGGTTGGCATAGGCGTGATAAGCACCGGAAGAGACAACATGGTTTAATATCGGCTTCAGGGGCTGGGTCACCATGGCCTGAATGTTCAAAACGCTGATCGGCAGCTTGATCCCCAGCATTTCATAGGATATGGCCGCCGAATAACCGCCGGCGGCATTTAAAACCCTCGGAGTGTTGATCCGACCCCGGTCGGTTTCAACCGACACTACTTTTCCGTTCTCAACATTGATACCAGTGACTGCGGTTTGCTGATGAATATGAACCCCGTGTTTGGCAGCCCCTTTGGCAAGGCCCCACACGACCGCATCATGCCGCACAATCCCGCCCGGCGGGTGGTACATGGCGCCGAAGATGGGATAGGTAATATCCTCGGATATGTTCAGGGCCGGCACCATTTCTTTACATTGTTTGGAATCGAGCAGGTGGCTTTCAATGCCGTTGAACTGGGCCGATGCAATTTGCAGCCGTGCGGCGCTCATCGCGGCTTCACTATGGCACAGGTTCAAATTGCCGCAATTAAAGAACATCAGGTTGTAATCGAGTTCTTTGGTCAATATGGGCCAGAGCGCAAGCGCCTCTTGGTAGAGCGGCAAATTTTCCTGAGTCCGCTGATTGGCGCGCACAATGGCGGTATTCCTGCCGGATCCGCCGAATCCGATAAAGCGTTTTTCGATCACGGCCACATTGGTCAACCCGTGATCCCGCGCCAGAAAATAGGCAGTCGCCAACCCGTGCAGCCCGCCACCGATGATGACCGCATCGTAAGCTGAATCCAACTTGGAAGGCTTCCCCCAGAGTGGTTTATATTTCCCAAACATAAGCTTTTCCTCATTTTAAGTAAGCATTGCAAGCAATTCTGATGTCCATACATTAATGAAACAAATCCTGTCAACATAAAAAGAAATAAAATAAACATTTTATTTCCATTTTATGCAATTGAATCTTAACCATCTGTATTGTATGAAATTTTTTCTATCAAAATTGAAAGAAAAAATATCAATTAAACTATTTTAAATAATTTCGGATTATGCTATTAAATTTTGATTCAGATTGCGAAAAACAGCTAATTTTCTAAATATATTTTGTTTATTAAGAAGCTGGGCGTGAAATTCACCGGAATTGCACCTCATTGCTGCTTAATCAAAACAAGCCCTGATGAAACAAAATATGATGAAACATAATATTTCAATAATGAAGCGATTGGTCGAACAGCAGCACTCTCTGACCCCTAAAGGCCGGGTTCTTGGCAAATATATTCTGGACAACCCGCGCAAAGCGGTTTTCATGACCACCAAAGAACTGGCCGAAACGTGCAATGTCAGTGAAGCGACGGTGGTTCGTTTTGTCAGCCAGCTGGGATACGAAGCTTACAGCGTTTTTCAGCAGTCACTCAGAGACTTTGTCGATACCGAATTGACGCTGCTGGATCGTACCGATTTATCCGGAATCAAGGGACCGGGGACCGATCGCCTCAGTCGTGTACTCTATGAAGAGATGGACAATCTGAAACAGTTTTTCCAGTCCATCGACATGAATGATTTGAATAAAGTGGTGGACTTCCTGGAAGAAAGCAACTCTATTTATGTCATCGGCTCACGCCTGTCTTACACCTTTGCTTATTATTTAGGATGGTCTCTGACCAAAGTGCGCCAAAATGTCCGTATTTTGAAAGGCAGCGACAGTGCCGCCATCGACTGGCTGAGCATTGCTGAACCCCGCAGCCTGGCAGTGATTATCGCCACTTCCCGCTATCCCAATGAACTGATCAAACTGGGCAAAATAGTGCGCCGCCTGGACCATACCCTTCTGGTGATTACGGACAGTTCGCTGTGCCCATTGACCCAATTCGCCCATCTGTCGCTGGTAGTCCCGTCAAAACACATTCCGTTTATTGGCAGTCCGACCACGATATCCTGCATTATCAACTATCTCGTTCTAGAACTGGCAAGCCGCAACAGCGGTCAGCTGAAAACACATCAGGAAAAACTGGAGCAGGCCTATCGGGAGAATGATATTTTGTTTAATCTTGATTAGGGAATGAGGTTTCATATTAGGAGCTTAGACGTGCAAAATGGGCAACCTAAGAGTAAATCTGATAAAAAGCCGGTGATCAACAAACAAAGCCTATCCTATTCATTAGATGACGGAATCGGCCACCGTGCCCGTATCGGGATTATCGCTCTGCCCGACGACCAGACGATCGAACACGAGCTCCGCATGATTTTCGATCTGCCGGGGGTGGCCTGTTTTGTAAATCGTTTGCCCTGCGACGCGACGATCAGCCCGGATTCCCTGAAAGCCATGGAAAGTGAGATTTTGCGGGCGGCCAGCCTCATCCTGCCGGACCTATCAGTGGACGTGATGGCTTTCGGTTGCACGTCGGGTTCCTTGTTCATCGGGTCAAAAAAGGTCCATGAACTGATTCACAAGGCCCACACGCACACGGTCTGCACCACCCCTATCGAAGCGGCCACGGCGGCTCTTGAGGCCTTAAAAGCCCGCCGTATTGCCTTGATCACACCTTATGCAGATGAAATAAATCAACGCCTGCGAGAGCATTTGCGGCTAAACCGTTTCGAGGTGCCAGCCATGGGATCGTGGAATGAGCCGGTGGACGCCAAAGTTGGACGCATTTCACCGGAATCGATTCGAGAAGCAGTAGTGGATCTGGGGCGTTCCGATCGCGTGGACACTGTCTTTATTTCCTGCACAAACCTGCGTGCACTGAGCATATTAGAAGAGTTAGAGAATGAGTTGGACAAACCGGTAATTTCCAGCAACCAGGCCCTCGGCTGGCACTGCCTGCGCCTGGCGGGAATCAACGACAGTTTGCCTCAGTATGGTCGTCTTCTTGGTCAACCGATTTCATAATTTGGGAATTTCCTGTTCAAAGGTTGTTTCCGTCTTGAATATCTCGCCTCTGCTGGCATTCAAATTTGCTTTTATAAAAATCGGCCCTATCTACTAAGTTCTCCGTCCGGTACAACATCAAAGTATTTTAATAGGGCTTTAAAGAACAAATATGTCGTAGCCGCACTGGGTGCTGTAATTTTTCAGGGCGGAGTCATTAACGGAACTATTTCGTATATTATTAATAACTTTCAACTTATGCCACTGATAAAGATTAACGCTGAATAAAAGACTGAAACAAATTTAGTCTTTACAAGTTTATTAAGTTGATGTATCGAAATTAGGATCATAAGCCTCACCCACAAGGAATTATCCACCTTTAACCCATTATATTCGATTGAAAGGAGAAAGTAATGAAACTATTTCGAGGGTATTGGAAGTATGCATTTGCATTGGTATCGATCTTGGTTTTGGTGCCATGTACATCGCTGCTCGCGGCTGAAACGATTACGGTAACATCTTTCGGGGGTGCGTTTTCACAAAGCCAGATTGAAGCCTACCAGAAACCATTTATGAAAGATACCGGGATCAAAATCAACGCCGAAGTCTACAACGGTGGTTTGGCCGAAATCAGGGCTCAGGTTCAATCCGGCAATGTCACCTGGGATCTCGCCGATGTCGAAAAACAAGACCTCACCGGTGGCTGTGATGAAGGACTCTTTGAACAGATTGATCCTGCAATGTTGGCCCCGGCGCCGGATGGCACCCCGGCGGCTCAAGACTTTCTGCCCGGCGCAATTCACGAATGCGGCGTGGCCACCATCGTATGGACAACCATCGTTGCCTACGACAAAACCAAATTTGCGGGAGAAAAACCGTCAAAACTCGCCGATTTTTTTGATATCAAAAAATTCCCCGGAATGCGCGGCATCAGCAAACGGCCGGTAGTGGTCATGGAATTTGCTCTGATGGCCGACGGCGTGCCACCTAAGGATGTTTATCAGACTCTGTCAACTCCTGAGGGCGTGGATCGCGCCTTCAAGAAACTCGAATCCATCAAAGCGAATCTGATTTTCTGGGAAGCCGGCGCGCAACCTCCCCAAATGCTGGCCGATGGTGAAGTGGTCATGACAACGGCCTACAACGGACGCATTTTCAATGCCCAGGTTAAAGAAAATAAGCCGTTTGAAATCATCTGGGATCACCAGGTCTACAACATGGACTACTATGCCATTTTAAAAGGCACCAAGAATAAAGCAACGGCACTGAAATTTTTAAAGTTCGCCACCAGCACCCAGGCATTAGCCGATCAGGCCAGCTGGATCTCCTATGGGCCGTCGCGCAAATCTTCCGTTCCTCTGATCAAGACCTATACCGGCACCGATATTCAGATGGGACAGCATATGCCGACGGCACCGCAAAACTTTAAAAATGCCCTGGCGACCGATGACGAATGGTGGGCCGACCACCAGGATGAAATCCTGAAACGTTACAGTGCCTGGATGGCAAAGTAACAATAACGAAATAAATGAACCGAAAGGGCGGGCGTCAATTCTGGCCCGCCTTTTCTGGTGAACTTAATCGTTCATTCAATTTTTTTTCCGCATGCAGAATCAGACAAAACAGATAACGACAACCGACGGGATACCGCTGAAGGTCAGTCTCAGACGGGCCGAAAGAAAGAACAAGATTCGCTCATTTTTGTTTGTCGTCCCCACCCTTTTATTAATATTATTCGCCTTTCTCATCCCGATATTCGACATGTTAATCCTCAGCGTCCACACACCGGAGGTCGTCGATTTATTGCCGAAAACCATTAAGGCACTAAATAGTTGGGATGGAACCTCCGGACTGCCGGATGAAACTGCTTTTGCCGCTCTGGCAGAAGAATTAAGAACGCTGAGAAAAGAGAGAACCCTCGGTCAGGTTACCCTGCGACTAAATTACGAAAAGACCGGTATGCGCAGCCTGCTCAATAAAACAGCCCGAAAAGTAAGCAGAACTAAGGCTGGGCCGTACAAAGACAAAATGATCGCCATCGCCAAGGGATGGGAAGATCGTGAAACCTGGGTGGTTATCAAACGCATGGGCCAGCGCTTTACCTCCACCCATTATCTGTCAGCATTTGATTTAAAATATGACGTGGACAACCATATCGTATCCCAGCCGCAAGTTCAGCAAATCCACAAACAGATGTGGTTGCGGACTCTATGGGTCAGTCTGGCTGTGACAGCCCTGTGCCTGCTGTTAGGCTATCCGGTGTCCTTTCTGCTGTCCACGCTGCCGGTTCGGATCAGCAATCTATTGATGATCTGTGTGCTGCTGCCTTTCTGGACTTCTCTGCTGGTAAGGATAACCAGTTGGATCGTGCTCCTGCAAAAACAGGGGGTTTTAAACGATATTTTTGTCTGGCTGGGGTTTGTGGCCGACGAACAGCGGGTGCGGATGGTGTACAACATGACCGGAACCCTGGTGGCCATGACTCACATTTTGCTGCCGTTTATGATATTGCCGCTTTACAGTGTCATGAAAACCATCTCGCCCTATTACGTTAGGGCGGCACGCTCGCTGGGGGCCAATCCATTTCGGGCTTTCCGGCAAATCTATCTGCCCCTGACAATTCCGGGCATTGGTGCCGGCGGCCTTCTCGTGTTTATCCTGGCCATTGGTTATTATATTACACCGGCCTTGGTGGGCGGCGCATCCGGCCAGCTGATCGGCAACTTTATAGCGCTGCACATGAGCAAGACTTTGAACTGGGGCTTAGCCGCCGCCATGGGTGCGATTCTACTGGGGGGCGTATTGGTCATCTACTGGCTATACAATCGCATGATCGGAATCGAGAACATGAAACTCGGATAATTTCTCCGCCCAAACTTCTATCTATCAACTGTCATCAGTTGGCAATAACAACTTACGAACCTGAATGTGCTATTTTTCAAGAGCGGATAAATTAGTTGAATGGATGAATTGTTGACTGGTTGCATAGTAAAGGATTTGTACTGATGATTGGTTTTAAATGATGGAATTAGGAGATTAAAATTAGGATATAATCCTTTTTTACTTCCGAATTCCGCATTCCGAAATCCGAATTCTTATGGGTTATTAAAATGCCTTTACCCACATACGCCGGCCGGCTTGAAAAAACTTGGTATTATGCTTTCAGAATTATCTGTGGGCTGATACTATTTTTCTTGATCGCCCCGATTGTAGTCCTGGTCCCATTGTCCTTTAATGCCGAACCTTATTTTACATTTACAAAGGGAATGCTGACGCTTGATCCGGCTGCATTCTCCACCCGATGGTATCAAGATACGATCACCAATCCCCAGTGGATCCATTCTATAAAAAACAGTGTAATCATCGGCTTTTTTGCAACTATTTTTGCAACCTTTTTCGGCACCCTGGCCGCCTGGGGTTTGAGCCGCCCGCAGACGCCGTTCCGGGTTCCGTTAATGGGTCTGCTCATCTCCCCGATGATCGTGCCCCTGATCATCACCGCCGCCGGCATGTTTTTTTTCTATTCCAAAGTCGGCCTGGCCCAAACCTATCCCGGGCTCATCCTGGCACACACCGCGCTGGGTATCCCGTTTGTAGTCATCACGGTGACCGCCACATTGATGGGGTTTGACCATGATCTGATCCGGGCATCCGCCAGCCTGGGTGCAAATCCGGTAACCACTTTTCGCAAAGTAGTCATGCCGTTGATACTGCCGGGAGTCATCTCCGGCGCCCTTTTCGCGCTCATGACTTCTTTTGATGAAATTGTGGTGGTCTTGTTTCTTTCCGGTTTTGAGCAGCGCACCATTCCGCGTCAAATGTGGGTGGGAATCCGGGAACAAATCAGCCCGACCATACTGGCCGTGGCGACAGTCCTCATTACAGTAGCCATTGCCCTGCTGACAACGGTTGAATTGCTAAGGCGCCGTTCGGAACGCCTGAGAGGGATTAGACCAACCTAATTTACCCTATAGTTGCATAAAATTTTGAAATCCAACTTCGCTGCTGCAATGAAGACCATTGAAAGTATTGACTGATCCTGGATTCTGGTTTCTGGATACTAGATGTCGTTGAAATTCACCGATAGTGTCCTGTTAGATATCCAGCATCAAATATCAAGCATCCAGCATCTGCCCGGAAAAAGCAACGATCTCAAACATAACGGCCTGGCTAGATGACAAGAATTTATGCAATGTTAGGGTTTAGTGTCTCATAGACATCCTCTAAAACAGCCGGTGATATCTCTGTAGAATTCAGTAGCTGAATATACAAAATCCCAAGCACCAAATTGCAAATCACAAATAATATCCAAATTCGAATTTCCAAAAAATCCCCCTACCCCTCTTTTAAAAAAGGAGGGTAAGAAACGTTTTGAATTCGGTTCATTGTATTTTTGAATTTATTTGGCCTGCGATGAGCTCAGTCGAATCGAGTTTGATTTTTGTGATTTGAGATTTGAAGAATTCCTTACAGGAAAGAAGGTACGGAAATATTCAGAACCCTGGTCAAGGTAGGTAATCCAATGCGCGACAGTCCTGGGCGGTCCACCCCACGTTGATCATTTCACCTTTGCCTATTTTTATTCGGCCGGCGGCATTGGGTACTTTGACGATGAAGTCATCGTTGCCGCAGACATTGATGCGGGTGCGCAGATGATCGCCCAGATAAATCAATTCTCTTACCGTGCCTTCAAATATATTTTCGAGACTTTCCGCGGCCGGATTGAGGGTGACTCTTTCAGGGCGCAGGGAGAGGGTGGTTCGAGCGCCGGTCCTGTCGACATTGACTTTCAGTGCCTTAACGATTTCGCCACTGTCGACTTTAACGATGCATTGGTCTCCGGCGAGTTCGGTCACCTCGCCGGAAATTTTGTTGTTTTCACCGATAAACTGGGCCACAAAGGCATTTCGCGGTTCTTCGTAGAGCACATCCGGGGTGGAGAGCTGCTGGATAACACCATCTTCGAATACGGCAACTCGATTGGACATGGTCATGGCTTCACTCTGATCGTGGGTGACATAGACCACGGTTACATTCAGTTCATCATGGATGTGTTTAATCTCATACTGCATCTGCTCGCGCAGGTTCTTATCCAGCGCCCCCAGCGGTTCATCCATCAGCACCAGGTGCGGTTCGAAGACCAGGGCCCGTGCCAGTGCGACGCGCTGCTGCTGGCCACCGGACAGCTGGGCCGGAAACCTGCCGCCAAATCCTGTGAGTTCGACCATCCCAAGCGCTTTGTCGACCCGGTCTTTAATTTCGCTCTTGGGTCGTTTTCTAACCTCCAGTGGGTAGGACAGATTCTCGCTGACGGTCATGTGGGGAAACAGGGCATAATTCTGAAAAACCATGCCGATATTGCGTTTGTGGGGCGGGATGTTACCGATCGGCTGTTCATCCAGGTAAATCTCACCGTGAGTGGGTGTTTCAAAACCGGCCAGCAGCATCAGGGTGGTTGTCTTGCCGGACCCCGAAGGTCCCAGCATGGTCAGAAATTCACCCTTTGCAATATCAAGGTTAAGATTTTTGATGACCAGAGTTTCGCCATCGAAACTTTTTTCGATTGCTTCGAATCGAACAAATGCCTTGCCGTTATCTTCAGGGGATGCTGACATAAAAAAAATTCCTAATAATTATGATTCGCTCAGTTTAGATAAATTTATTCTTGTAAAGCGGATTATTAGGCTTAAAGAAGTTACCCTCGGGTGTCAAGCTTAAAGTTAGTACCTGAATTTTGCACGTATTCTTACCAACGTGGCTAAAGCGTGTATACCTGTAAGTTCTGCGAAGCGCAATTGGATGGATTTCTCCGTTAAAAAATGGGTAAAGAATTTAACCCAAGACGCCGATACTCCTATTAAGTTCGATATAGGGATTAAATTCTCGATGACGACCTTATTCATTCACCGGTCGCTACCATTTACCCATTATGTTCATTCGATCTTTAGCAGCAGCATTATTTTATCTCAGCTGGATGGTTCTGTTTCTGGGAAGCATCACTGCCGGGGTGTGCGCAAAGGTCACCGAGGATTTCGTCTGGCACCATCTCGAGACCCGTCATACCATCATCCATTACCGAAGCATCGAAGATCTTAAACAATTTGACCGCAAGATCGCCTATCACACCGGGAAATGGGGTGTGTTGAGTACTATCTTCAGATCAAATTCCGATACGATCCATGATAAAGTCACAAAAAAGACGGATGGCATTTTTGAAAAGGCACAGCAGTTACTCGATATGCGCAAACGGATGGATAAAGTCAACATCTACATCTGCCGCAACAAAAAACAACTCCATGACAACTATTATAAAATCTTCCGTCGACCGTGCCGCTATCGGGCCTGGTATGCCTACGAGTTAAATGCCGTTTATGTCAACCACCAGGATCTCGACGAAGGCATGCTCAGCCACGAACTGGCCCATTCAATAATTGATCATTATCTGTTGGTTCGGCCACCGAGAGCGTCGGCTGAAATTCTGGCGAGTTATGTTGATCGTCATCTCTTTGATTGATCTCCGTCCTGATGCTCCTTTCGTCAATCCAAACCTTTAAAACAATGAAGACCACCATTGCGCAGAGACACTCGCGGTAGGTTGGCAATTAATGGTTGCCTATTGTATAAAAGGACTTGCCTGGATTTTTTCAGTAAATCACTATAAACCACCACTATTGTGAAACATGTTACACAATATTATGCAAATATTATTCTCAATTGTTGAGATGGAACTCACCACCACTATGTGAGTTTATATACTGAAATTATTGGTAATACAGGTTTATTTTCCAACCTTGCACGACTTTTGCAATGCCCGGGGTAGGTTCATGTTATGCAGATAAATTACCTTGATTCATGGGCGGCAAAAATGGTATCAAATTTGGAAATCCGGTGGATTAAACAACCAACGCAGATCGGAGGTATTATATGAGCAAGTTTTTGATATGTCTAAAATTCTTGGTGACGGTTCTCATATGTTTTTCTCTGTTAAGCACGATTTTGACTGCTGAAAGTGCGTTTGCTGCTGAAGAAAGCGATCAATTGTTGAAAGACGCCGGCGAGTTGTTACGGAAAGCTGCCGCAGCCGCAAAGCAGGCCAGGGAGACCGGTGACTTAAATCTTTCAAAATCAGCCTTGCAGCAGGCCAATACCGCCGCAGGGTTGCTTTTAGGCGTGGCAGACTCGGCTCAAAAAGCGGGCAATGCCGAACTGGCTCTGGTGGCTCTGAACATGGCCAATCAAACTTCAAGCGTGATTTCCGATGCCCTGTTAATTTCAGGGGCGGCGGCAGATGCCTCGTTGGCTTCGGCAGCCCTGGATGTCGCCGAGAAAACGTCTCTGCTGATCTCAAACATTGCCACAATGGCCCAGCAGACGGACAACCCGCCGCTGGCCCAGGCAGCACTTAGCGCCGCCAACAATTCAAGATCAATGATCACTCAGGTGTCGGAAACCGCCCGGTTGGTTGCCCAAATCAGTACCGATCAGACCAGCGTCGAAGCTGCTGAAAAGGTCGTCACAAAATCTGAGACTGTGTTAAATCTCAATACACAAGCGACCAGTACGGCCCTGGCCGCCGGGGCGATACCGGAAGAAGGGGAAGGGTTTACACCGGCTGAAACCCCGTCAACAGTTTCTCCCTTGCCGGAAGAGCCGCCGATACAGGATACGGAAGCTGCGAGTCAGGTATAGGTACGAGGCGAGAAGATAAACGTCTCGGAATTTCTAAAACATGAAGGAAATATTGGGTGTTATCTGAGGCCTGAGTTCTATTTATTTCGCAGACTCAGACTCTAATTCAAACACGTCGGGGGTGGTTATGGGGTGCAAAAAAAACTGGATATTCGAATGGGTTGCCATAATCGGCATTTTCCTATTTTTTGCGACGGCCGTTGCGGGGGCTGACAAGTTTTATATAACTCCTAAATTTACCGCGGGCTGGCAGGCAGAAAGCAATTATTGGAAGTCGGAAACCGATGAAAGAGAGGTTTTTACCTATCTTCTCCAGCCTGGAATCGAAGCCGGTTACGAAACAGCCAAGAGCATGTTTGCGCTCGATTATACCCTTAGTGCGTTTTTCTATGATGATCAGGATTCGGTTCCTGCCGGCGAGCTAAAGGCTGATGATGATGATTACTTAGGGCATACCGCTATATTAAAAGCCCGAACGACCCCCACCGCCCGCCTTCTCCTGGGTTTGGACAATTCCTTTTATTTAACCCGCAACCCGGCCCAAACCGACGCTGTCGATAATACCATCAGCCGGGATAAATATTACATCAACCGGTTTACGCCCCAGATGGTTTACGAATTGGGCGGACGATTTTCTGCCGGACTGCGTTACCGCAATACGATTACTAAATATTTAGAAGGCAACAACGAGGATTCACTAGAAGATCGAGGAATGTTGGACCTGATATACAATTTGAGCCGCACAGCCCTTATGGATCTGGATTATCAGCATTGGCGGAGGAATTACGATGGCGATACTTCAGATTATACCTCCAACCAACTGGCTCTAATTCTCAAGAAACAATTTAAATATTTATCTTTGGAAGCCGGGGGTGGTTATCAGAATCGTCGGTTTGATGATTCCGACCTCGATGATATTAGCACCCCGATCTATCGGGGGGCAATTACCGGACAGTATCCGCCGGCTCCCGCGTCGCCAAGCAGTCATCTGGCGCTCATTTTCGAACAAAATTTCAATGACCAGGGCCTCGGAAATCAATACTATGTCGCTCGCCGGCTGACATTGAGAGCCGGCTACGTTTTCCTGGAAAAAATTGTGACCACCCTTGAAGGCTGGTTTCAAAATAGTGATTATAAAGATGTAACCGGGATCACATCTTCAGGGGCAACGGAAAAGCGGGATGACGACACGTACCGTATCTTCGGCAGCATTGGTTATCGGTTCTTTGACTGGATGCAATTTTCGGTTGGAGGAGGGTATGAAGATCGCGACTCCAATATCGTGGGGCTTAGTTATGATAACAAATTTATCAGGGCCCAGTTGGATTTTGCCTATAAATTCTGATTCGTATTTTTACAAGGCCATTTACAATCAGCGGTGTTACAAAAACATGAACCGTTATCGCAAAATAGTCAACTTAAGCTTTTTGTTTTTCATACTCGCATTCTGTGACTTGGCTTTCTCGGGCACGGAAGCCTACCGGATTGGGCCGAAAGACGTTCTTTTCTTTTCCATCCATGCCGGCGGTGAGCTACAGAACCAGCTCGATCTGACCGTGTCGGAAAAGGGAACGATCAATGTACCCTTTATCGGCTCGGTTCGTGCAGCAGGGCTCACCATATTAGACCTGGAGACCCTTATTACCAAACCTCTGGGCCAAGACTATTTTGTAGATCCGGAGGTAAATATATCGATCAAGGAGTATCACAGCCTGCGGTACTTTATTTCCGGTGCGATCAAATCTCCGGGGCTCTATGAAATGAAATCCAGGGCAACTTTGCTCGAGCTGATCGCCAGAGCCGGTGGCGTGGTGCCGGAGCGCGGCAATGTGGCCTATATTCAGCGTAAATTGACGAGGCTGATAGCAAAATCCAATAATTCCAAAAACCCGCCGCCCGTCAATAAGTCCATCAAAGTCGATCTAACAAAGCTATTAGATCAAGGAGATATGACTCAAAACCGGGCGCTTGAATCCGGCGATGTAATTTATATCCCGCTGGAAAAGGCGTTTAATTTAGCCGAATCAAAGGTATATGTGGAAGGAGAAGTAACGAATCCCGGCGTGTTTGACTACCAGCTGGGACTGACAGCCTTGAATGCCTGCATCATGGCGGGTGGTTTTACCAGGTTTGCCGCACCCAACCGCACCCGGGTGATCCGGCAGCAGGACGATAAGCAAGTCGTCATCAAAATAAACTTAAATGATGTCAAGAAGGGAAAAATTGCGGATGTGAAGCTTCAACCGGGAGATCTGATCCACGTACCGGAAACCTGGCTATAGCCTCTTGAGAGTTGTTTGTTAATCGTTATTAGAATTCGATGATGGGTGCGATATAAATAATCAGGGATCATCTCCAAAAAAGTTGGAGTAAGAAACAATAGCGCACCGTGATTTGCGATAAAATCTTTGATAAATTAGCCGCAGACAAACGCAGACAGTCGCAGACATTTAGCCCGGCTGACCTGGCCGGACTAAAGTTAGCATCGCTTCGCGATTGATAATTTGAAATGAATATTGATAATATTACATATCAAATCAGAGGAGCCGTATTTGAGGTAAATAGGGTGTTGGGCCATGGATTTCTTGAGAAAGTTTATGAGAAAGCGTTGATCATTGAGCTCAACAGCCGGGGGTTGATTGTTAGAAACCAGGTGCCGCTTAGAGTTATTTACAAAGAGGAAATTGTTGGTGAGTATTTCGCTGACCTACTGGTTGAAGGCAGGGTAATAGTGGAGATAAAAGCCGTTAGGCATCTGTTGAAAGAACATCAGGCACAGTTATTGAACTACCTTAAAGCGACGGGAATCCAAATTGGTTTACTGGTAAATTTCACAAGGAATAAAGCTGAAATAAAACGAATGGTTTTAGATTTGCCCGAAGGGCAACGGGAATAATTTCGGGCCACATCGGCCGGATATTGTCTGCGTCAGTCGAACGAGCGAAGCGAGAGTGCGGCTATTAAATAGAATAGAATCAAAACTCATATCTATCTATTGGATAAATTTACACCAACTAACTTGGAGAAGAACCATAATCAGTAACAAATAACTCCCAATTGGTTTTTAGCTCAATTGGGGTTAATTCGATCTTTGTAACTGCTAAATCAGGAGAACATATGGATAGTCCAGAGCATGAACAGACCACTCACTTGAGTGAATATTTTCACATTCTGCTCAAGCACAAATGGCTGATTCTGGTCTCGTTAATTCTGGTAGTTGCATCGACAGCGTTTGTGACCTTGCGCTTGCGACCGGTATATGGGGCAAGCTGCGTCATGATCATCGAAAAGGAAAGGACCACTTCACCGCTGACCGGTAAAAATATTGAATTTGAAAGCCTTTTTACCCAATCGTTCAGTTTCAGCACCCATGCCAGGTTGATCACCTCGCGTCCGGTCATCCAGCGTGTGATTAAAGACCTTAAACTGGGTCAGCTGCCAAAACAAGAAGATTTAGAGACAAGCCCGATTAGAAGTTTTTTTTCCCGGCTTAAACAGAATGTTCGTATCTTGTTAGGTCAACCATTAAAAGAGCTTACGACGATCCAGAAACAGGACAACCTGATTAACAGCATCAAAAACAAGATTAGCATAAATCCGGTTCCGGATACCCACTTGTTGAATATCAGCGCAGAGGACACGGACCCGGGTCGTGCCCGGGATTTAGCCAATTCCCTGGCCAAATCCTTCATTGAGTTCAATTTGGAAAACCGGCTCAACGCTTCCAGAAACACCCTTAGCTGGATGAGCGGTCAATTGTACGAAAACCAAAAAAAGCTCGAAAACGCTGAAGAAGAATTTCTGGCTTTCAAACAGCGGGAGAAATTATTTTCTTTGGAGGGAAGGCAAGAGGGCATTACCGACAAAATCGGCAACCTTAATAATATCTACATACAAACCCGCAACCGGCGGGTGGAGGTGGGCTCCAAACTGAAAGAATTGGCGCGTTCCGACGGTTCGGGAATCGAAGCCCAGCATGCACGGACACTGATAAATAATCCCATGATTGATAGCCTTTACAGTCAGCTGTTACAAGCCGAGATCGACCTTTCACGTCTCAGTAAAGTCTACAAATCCAAACACCCCAAAATTGTCCAGGTCAAAACCGCTATTGAAAATTCCGAGCAAAAGCTTCGGGCTGAAATCCAAAAAGAGGTGAAGAACTTAAAGGCTGAGCTGGCGTTCTTAACGGAAAAAGAAATAGCCTTGAAAAAAACGATTGATGAACTTGAATCCGACGCTCTGAGCACCAACCGCAAGGAGCTAAAGTATACTATTCTGCAAAGAAATGTAGATAATCATCAGAAACTGTATGATATTCTACTCGAACGAATCAAGGAGTCCACCATCACCGGTGATATCGATGTATCCAATATCCGGATCGCCGAAGAGGCCGTTGTGCCGTCGTCGCCGATCAAACCCAATAAACGCAAAAATTTGATTATGGGCATTATTTTCGGATTGATGATCGGCATCGGGCTGGCTTTCCTCCAGGAATATTTTGACAAATCCTTGCGCACGGAAGAAGATATTCAAAATTACCTGGGGCTCCCGGTCCTCGCCGTGATCCCGCAAGCCGAAAAAAAGAAAGACAAAAAGCACCAAGCGCCCGGAGTAAAAGCGCCCCATGCTACCCACGCCGGCCTATCAAAAACAGATTTATCCTCCGAGTCCACGTACTTACAAGATTTATTTTTCGAACCGAACCCCGCCGATTTCCGCGCTGCCGAAGCATACCGAACCTTGCGGACAAATATTCATTTTTCCTCTATGAATAGGAGATTACGGTCCTTACTGGTGAGCAGCACCATCGGTGCGGAAGGAAAGACCTTTACGGCTACCAACATTGCCTATTTCATGGCCCAAGCCGGAGAATCTGTCCTGATGATTGACGCCGATCTAAGAAAACCTGCTCTCAGTCACGTTGTTCATTCCCAAAATTCTGTGGGTCTTGCAGGATTGCTTTCCGGCATCTTTGGCACGGAGGTTCGCAACGGATCGCTGGCAGAATTTCAAATCGGTGATCTGTTCAGGTTGCTTTGGATGCAGAAAAAAACGGGTATCTTGAGTCTTATCCGGGAAAATGAGAAAATTGAATTAATATTTTATTTGGGTAAACTGGTTGACCTCAACTGGGTGACCCGGCCGGAAGATGAGAAGTTGGCCTCTGTTCTGATATCAAACCGCATGATTACCCGGGAACAGGCCAAGCAGGCTTTTATCCAACAAAAAACCACCGGCCAAAAATTGGGCTTTATCTTGCTCAACAACGGTTTTCTAAAAAAGGAAGATCTGACGGGTCCACTCACGATACACATGATGGAGGGCCTTCGCAAAGCCTTAGGATTTAGTACTGGAAACTTTTCCTTTCAGGAGCGGGCTGAATCAGACTTTGAAACCAGCGCCTTTGACCCCGTCGATTTTATTAAGATTTACAGGCAGCTCATCATCGGCGAGGAACCGATTGCTTATCTGAAGCAAAAGATCAGCGCAGCCCTTGTAGAAACCCCCATCAAAAACCTTTTTTTGCTTCCGTCCGGCAACATTCCGCCCAATCCTTCGGAGCTTTTGAGTTCTGATCGGATGTCGTTCTTATTGTCAAACCTGCAAAAAAGGTTCGAAGTCTTAGTAATCGACGCACCGCCGATTATGCCGGCCTCGGATGCCCTGTTGATTGCCCCTCATGTAAGCGGGGTGTTGCTGGTCGTTAAGGACGGTGCCGCAAATCGGGATTTGGTTAGCAAGACGGTCGAAAAACTCAACATGGCCCAGATCAATATCCTTGGTGTGGTGCTCAACAATGTCAACATTAGAAAAGCCGGGTACTATAAGACCTATTTTAAAAACTACGCCAAATATTATACTGAAGGCGCATGAAGTCTATCCCGCATGGAAAACAAAGAAGGTAAATGCATAGCGTCGGAATAAAACAGGATGTGGATTTAAATTCAAGTGCTTCGCTCCTGGCGCCGAACTCTCCTAACTATTGGTATGTCGCCAGGCGTTATGCCGTCTGTGTTCTAATCGTCTTTCTTTCTGCCATGGCCGCGTATCCTCTTGGCCGGAAGCTTGTTTCTCAGATCCATCACCTGCGTGCGAAAAAATTCATCCAGCAAGGTTATAACGGTCTGGCTTCCCATGCCCTCCAAAAAGCCGCTTTCTATCAACCCAAAGATTACCATATACAGCGTGAATGGGGGGATGTGAACCATCAAATAGGCAAATTAAGCCCGACAGCCAAAAGCGCATATACTTCAGCGGAAAAGGCCAAAAAGCGGTATCAAGAAGCCTTGCGGCTCAATCCCTTGGATGCACAAAGCGCCTATGGCCTCGCCCGACAAGAAGATTGGCTGGAGCAGTTGTTTACGGAAATTAATCCCCGTGAACATACCAAGCCCCATGATGCTCTGCCTTATTACGAAATGGCCATCCGTTTAAGGCCCAATGGGATCCTATATCACTATGCCCTGGCGCGCTATTTACATCGCAAGAATAACGTGACTGAAATGCTGCGGATCGTTGGTGTCCTGGCTCGGATCTACCCGTTAGCCTATTACCATTTGAAAAAAGAATATTTCTGGTCTGCTCCCGTTAAGGTTGCCTGTCGGCAGGGCCTTCAAGAAGCTATAAAGGATAATATTTCTCCGGCGGCGGCTCACATGGCTCTCGTCGATTTGATGGTAGGAGAAAAAGACTGGACGGGTGCCATCGCCCATTACCAGAATGCGCTTGAGATTCAGCCGCGCAGACAAACAGATGGAGCGTATTTTTATCTGGGTGGTCTGTTTCTTAAAAGCGGAGATATGCAGGCGGCCAAGGCAAATTTTTTAAAAAGTCTAGCCCTGAGCCGCACCAAAGAAAAGCGTCTGGAAAGTCTTTACCGCGTTTTTAAGAAAGAAAGCGTGCTGAATGAATTCAACGAATTCTACCAAGAAGTGCAGCAACGATTTGCACTTTCAGTACAAGCCGGTATTTTTTTAGGTCGATCCTATATCGATTTAAAGCAGTATGATCAAGCCCGCCGGATCATTGAGGAATTGAATACCGATGAACCAACTGCTGAAGCCTACTACTGGCTGGCCCGAATTGCAAAAAATCAAGCCGATTGGGATCAGATGGAGTTCGCCATTCAAAGGGCAACGGTATTGGAACCGGACAATAACCATTACCGCCAAATATTTTTCAGGGTGTTAAAAAGAATGAATAAGTTTGAAAGCGCCGAAACGCAACTTGACTTTATCATAAACTATTCAGACAAGCCTTCTGCAGAGCTTTATAGTGAAAAGGCGCTATTTCGATGGAAACAAAAGGACTATGAAGGCGCACTCGAGGCCTGGCAGTCAGCTATCGGCGTCAAGCCTGACAGGGCAGCTTTTCACGCCCAGGCAGCTGAAGCATATTTAATGCTGGGGAATTGGTCCAGGGCCGGAGCGTTTTATCAAAAAGCGACGATACTTGATCCCAAAAACAAGCGCTACGCAAAACGCTATCGGGAGATCATCGGAAATGATGCTGAAAGCTGATGCGCAGTGACCTTACTTGGGCTGTGGCAATAGCGAACATTGTTTTAAGTTGAAATATTAGTTTCTGATTATACATATTTTACCGTATTATCAAATAGTTAACAAAGATTTCATTAAGTAAATGAGGAGCCGGAGGTGTAGGCGCACGTTGCGCTATTCGAATATAAAATTCACCACAGAGACACAAAGGACACAGAGAAGTTGCATTTTTGCCGGACCGGGAGACGACGGTCCGACAAAAGTTCTCAGCCCTGCGGGCAGCCAGTTTAGCGCGTCTCCCTATTTGACAACTATCGACAGGTGTTTTTCCTTTGCCGTCGCCTCCCGGCAAAGGAAAAGAATAATCCCCCTCTGTGTCCGCTGTGCCTCGAGCGCAGCGGGTGGTGAAATCGGGCAGCCCAAATACGCACTTGCAATTGCGCCAACTATGTCTGAATTATATTGGCCGAATTAGAAACTATAACCCCAATTGAGTGAAACTCAATTGGGGGGTACTCGGTATCTGGTACTGGGTATTGGTGTTAAGGAATGGGTTTGATGATTAATATATCACCCGCAAGGGCCATATAAAATGAGTTACCCAAGGCCACCAAACCATTACCTGATAGCCAATACCTGCTAATTGGGCTTCGCTCAATTAGGGTATAACCTTTACCCTTTTCCTATAACCTTTGACCTTTCAACAATGGATAAACTCCTTCCACCTATCGGCTATGAGCTATCAACTATCAGCTAATTGGATAACCCGCTATGCGATCTACGGCTTGCTCATCTTCACCCCCCTCGCCAGGGGTTCGGTACAAGGCTGGGCTATCAGCACCATCCACCTGGTAACTTTAATTGCCCTCACCTCGTTTTTAGTTGAAAAAAGCCTCTCCCGGAACTGGCAGTGGATTAAGACGCCCTTAGACATGCCGATTTTAATCCTGATTATCCTGTCAATCCTGTCGACTGTATTTTCGGTGCATCGGTACACCAGCATCTGGTCCATCATTTTGCTAATAAACTACGTAACTATTTACTATCTGATCATTCATACATTTCGAACCCGGTCCCAATTCAGACAAGTTATATATATCATTATCGGTGTTGGAGCATTTCTCTCCATATTTGGTCTTATCAAACTCATCGGAGCAAATCCGTTTTCTTGGTGGGAGTATACGGATATCAGACAGAGTCAGTTCAGATTGGCATCCACCTTCGGCAATCCCGATCATCTTGCCGGATACATGGAAATGGCACTTCCCCTGCTTCTCGGTATTCTCCTCTTAGGTTACAAACCCGGGATAGTTACTCTTCTAATCTATCTGTGCTGCACACTCCTTACTGCCTTAGTGTTTTCTCTCTCTCGCGGAGGCTGGAGCGGGGCATTCACAGGCTTGGCATTTATGTCTATTGCTTTATTAACTAACCGCCATTTTCAAAGAAAAAAATTTTTCATGTGCCTGATAGGAGGTTTCTTTGCAGTGGCCCTCATAGTTTTATCCAGTACACCTGTAGTAGAAAGAATTAGGACCCTTGAACAAAAAGATCAAATCCCTAACTTTAAAAGCCGGATTTCAAGATGGCGAGGAACTGTTGAGATGATAGAAGATTATCCACTATTGGGCGTCGGTCCGGGAAACTTTGCCTTCATATTTACTCAATATCAGCCTCCAGGATTCGCAACACGATCCTTTTACGCGCACAATGATTACCTGGATTTTACCTCTGAAGTAGGACTTCCTCTCAGCGCTATTGTCGTCTGGATGATCATAGCCTTTTACAGGCAGGGCTTCAGGAAACTTAAGAACCCTAGCCGCCTTGTCCGAGGCATCACTCTCGGTTCCATGTCCGGAATCACCGCCATGCTGTTCCATAGCATAAGCGATTTCAACCTTCATATTCCGGCTAATGCGATACTTTTTACTGTGTTATCAACATTTGTAGTATCTGCAATTCCCCATAGTAATTCTAATTAAGGATTCGAGGATATGCGAAGGCGTATGCCAAATGTGACGAAAATCCGGGAATTAATTGACTGGTGCCCAGATGTTTTTCTTGATCAAACGCTGCGCAGGATCATCAACTTCTATCGTATGACTGAAAAATAACTAAATTCTGCCCAATTACGCCGCATATTGTTATGAAAAAAATTGAAAAAAAATTCAATGAAGTCTGGAAAGAAATTGCATATAAATGTAGCAAGCAATATAAACTGGTCCTGGGAAATAATGCAAGATTCGTAGCAGAAACTATATATAAAGAATTTAAAAATAAACAATTTTTTACTTACGCGGAATGTGGCGTTTTCACTGGAACAACATTTTTCCCAATTTATCATCTATGCAAAACACTTTTTCAAAATTTTAGATTGTATGCTTTAGATTCTTTTTCAGGTTTTCCTAAAGATATTACATTAAATCCGAATGATGAATTTGAGAATTTTGAGATTATGTATGAAAATGGAAGCATTTCTGAAGATCACTTGATAAGGGCGCGAGAACGATGTGGAAAAATTCCCAATAAAGAGCATCTTCAAGTTGATTATTTTAAAGATTATGCGGAGGAATTCTATAAAAGATGCGAAGGGAAAAAAGAGATTCAGATAGTTAAGACTTCTTTTAGTGATCTTGATAAAAACCTTGAAACTGGCAGCTATAATTTTGATCTCGTTTTTTTAGATTGTGATCTCTATTTATCCTACACCGAGTGTTTAGATTTTTTTAAAGATAAGACAAAATTATTTGTTTTTGATGAATACTATAGTTTAAAATATCCGGGACCGAGATTAGCTTGCAATAATTTTGTTGAAAAATATCCGGAATGGGTCTTTTTTAATAAAATTGAGTATAGCCAATATTTTGAACGATGGGGAATTACAAAATAGAATTCAAGTTCTGTTTAAATCGGGGAAATAAAATGATTGTGGCGATAATTCCAGCAAAGGAAGAATCAAATAGATTACCCAATAAAAATCTTTTGACCATAAATGGGAAGTCGTTGGTGGAGCATGCCATTGAGTTCGCCAAGAAATCGCATAAAATTGATCATATTTATGTTTCGACAGATTCAGAAAAAATTGCGGCACATGTAAATGAAATAGATGTTGATGTAATTATGCGGAGTAAAGATCTCTCTGGAGAAACTCCTTTAATTCAGGTCTATCGTCATGCATTGAGTAAAATTGATAATGACAATATTACACATATTGTTGGCATCCAACCGGATAATCCGGATCGAAATTTGAATCCTGATATGGCAATTGACTATGCAATTGACAAAAATATTGACAGCTTATTTACAGTCAATAGGAATGGCAGACGTAACGGCTCCCTGGCGATTATAAAACGAGAAGTACTCGAGGCTTCCGACCCAAATTACTGTGCCTCTCTAATGGATGATTGTATAAACATTCATAACCAGTTTGATTTTCTGATGGCTACCAGGAATCTCTCACGCTACGCGGATACTTTATTTATGGGAAACCGGATTATCAGTAAGAATGATCCTGTATTCATTGTAGCTGAGGCGGCTTGTAATCACATGTGCCGAGTTGATTCAGCCAAACGAATGATTGAGCTGGCCAGTGAAGCCGGGGTAGATGCCATAAAGTTTCAAACTTATCAGGCTGAAAATTTGGTATCGACTAGTGCAAAAGCGTTTTGGGGTAATGAAACAATTTCTCAACTAGAATATTATAAAAAGTTGGACCGCTTTGGAAAGGAAGAATATGAAGAGATTTTTATTTATGCCAAAGAAAAAGGGATAATTGCTTTTTCATCTCCTTTTGACGCCAAAAATGCGGAAATGCTGAATGAGATCGGGATGCCGATCTTCAAGATCGCGTCATGCGACATTGACAATGTGCGGCACTTACAACATATTGCTAGCTTTGGCAAGCCCATTATCCTGTCTACCGGTGCTTCTACCATGGACGAGATTGACAAAGCCATTGAAGTTATATTCAAACAGGACAACTATCAACTAATACTTCTTGCATGCACTTTAAGTTACCCAACTAAAAACGAAGATGCCAATCTTTTAAAAATTCAAACTCTCCAAGAACGATATCCTGGGATGATTATCGGGCTTTCGGACCACACCGAGCCTGATCCTCATATGGTGATACCTTCCGTTGCCGTTGCGCTAGGTGCTAAAATTATTGAGAAACACTTCACACTAGACAGATCAATGACGGGTTCAGGCCATTTCTTCGCCGTGGAACCTGAGGATCTCTGTAAATTGGTTCGAAATATCAGACTTACTGAGACCTTATTTGGAGACGGCTCGCTTGGCGTTGCCGATTCTGAAAAAGAGGCATGGGCTAGCGCCAGGAGAAGTATAACTGCTGAAATTCCAATTCCCAAGGGACGGGTTATCACAGAGGAGATGCTGAGCATGAAGCGTCCTGCACTTGGTCTTTCTCCAGCAATTATTGATGAACTCATTGGTAAGAGAGCAATCCGAGACATCACCGCCGGCCAACCGATAGTGAAGGACATGGTAGATTGGGATAGCTAAAAAGAAATAATATTTGTGTAAAAATTAATTTAAGCGGAGTTAGTTAAGCGATTTAAAGTTACTACATAGTCCGCAACAAACCGGAGTACTGGAGTGTTGGAGTGTTGGAGTATTGGTTTTTTTTCCACGACTTTATTGCTCCATTACTCCACTACTCCAAGGTTGCCGTATTTAGCTGCAATTTTTTTTATAGGAGTTTAAATAAGTTTTCAGATCATAACCTAATTATTTTAGACAAATTTTAAATAAAACAAACTTAGAAGATGACAACCGTGAAGAAGAAAATATTGCTGATCACTTCGCCTAGACCTAAACCAGGGGACTCACCACTGCATTTTGGTGACAATCGGCCACCGCAAGGTCTGGGATATCTGGCTGCTTATCTGAAACAGAATGGCCATGAAGTTGAAATTATCGATCTGTACGCATTCGGGGGAGAAATTTTTCATAATAATCCATTTGTAAATCAAGAAGAAATTGGTAAACAGCTTCATATTGATATACTCGAAAATATTGCCTCCTTTAGACCTGATTTCATAGGGATGTACATTCACACTATGTCCTTTGAAACTGCCTGTGATCTGTCCAGGGAGTTAAAACAATTTTATCCTGATTTAGTTCAGATATGCGGTGGACCACATCCGACTATAATGCCGGAATCTATGCCTGATACATTTGATTATATCGTGATCGGTGAGGGCGAGTACGCTCTTCTGGATATCGTCGAGGGTTACACTTCGGATAGAATTATTTACGGCAATCATTTGAGATCCAAAGACCTTGACAAACTTCCATGGCCGGATTTTGATTTATTCTGGGGTAAACCCTATAATTGGGGGCTGAAACTATATGAAAAAGATATCTGGCCCGTATTTACAATCAGTACGAGCAGAGGTTGCCCTTTTAGATGCCGTTTTTGTGGGATAAAGTATGTTTACCCTTTCTTTAAGGGAATATCTGAACGCCGTATATTTGACAGAATGATACAACTTGCAAAACGCTACGGCGTAGAGACCTTTTATTTCCGGGAAGATTGTTTTACCGCTGACCTCCGAAGGTTGGAAGCCTTTTGTAGTCTTATAATTGAAAAGGGAATAAACTTTAAATGGGTTTGTGAGAGCCGAGTAAAGGAACTCAGTCCGAGACTGATCCGTAAAATGCGCCGCGCTGGTTGTTTAGGCCTTTACATCGGCTGCGAAAGTGGAAGCCCCAGAGTCTTAAAGAATATGCGCAAGGATGAAACTCGTGAGGATTTTATTGAAAAATTTCCTATTCTCCATGAGCACGGAATCAATACGTACACAACCTGGGTTTACGGAACACCCGATGAACATGCTGCTGACAGAAGACTTACGGACGAACTCATAACGATGATTCAGCCGACGACAGTAGATCGATTTGTATACATCGGAATCCCCAAAAGCGACTACTACAATCAGTTTCTAGAAAATCGGGAATATGAATTTATTGACAAATGCGGTTTTTTATATCCCAATGGATATCTTAGTCTAGCTACACAACTATATGGAAAGGAAGATCCTAGAGTTCAATATGTTAGAAGAATCTATTCTCAAAACAGTATTGCTAATGTAGATATTCAATGGTGACATGTTCAAAAATATAGCCGAATCATTGCTGTCCAAAATAATTTGAAAATCAAATACTGCCTTTAATAAAAACAGGCAGTTATAAACGGGAAATTAGTGATTTAGAAATCAGGTTGTACCTTTTCAAAGTCGATGCTGTCCAAAACCCTT
>Ga0209791_1000111_pt1 | contig 50261 bp, 47 predicted proteins | sample WorMetTyACAVOLI1_FD_187422 | JGI IMG/M metagenome (GOLD analysis project Ga0209791, IMG submission 187422) | Marine gutless worms symbiont microbial communities from Max Planck institute for Marine Microbiology, Germany - Olavius algarvensis... ... | reverse complement strand
AGCTGGTATAACCCATATCGATTACATTCGACGCTGAATTATGTCAGCCCGAATGATTATGAAAAACGACTACTCGAAACGAAGCATGCCGCTTAACTGGGGTGTATCAAAAAGTTTGACCACGTCAGACTTCCCACATCTCTTCATCCGGAATCCTGGTGCGTTCATGGCCCGGAAGCTCGAACTCGTCGTCGACCTGCAAACCCCACTGACGCACATGTCGAATCGCGGCTACCGGCATTCGTCCGATGTCGAAACGGGCGCGAAATTCCGGCGGCAGCGAATCGTCCGCAAATACGACGTAGCCACTGCGCTCGATGGCGGCGACCTCGTCGGGCAGCCTGATCTTGGAATCGTTCATGATGGCATACTCCTTCGCAGTTCCGAGACAGTATACCCATTTTTCACGCGGGTAATATGTTGGCCTGTTCATGATGGCTCTGCCGTCCCCGGAATTGGTACCGTTCCCCCGCTTGCAACCCTAATGCTAGGCGACCCTCGATCCAGCCCGGGGTTGACGCGGACGATCGATCGGAGTAGTAATTAAGTTTCCGGTTTTAAACGCCAGCATTTTCACCTGACCAGCCGATTTTTTTGCTCGCAGGGGTTTACGGCTTTATGTCTCGGTGTACTGCACCGAGCGAGCTACGGAGATGACGGATTACTCCCTAACAGATATCCGTGGTATCACGCCCATCGACCTGTTCGAACAGGCCGCAACGGGTACGTCCGGCACATTTACTGCCGCCACCACTATCACAAACCGGCGGCAATCCGCGTGCGGGAATCGATTGTGATCGGGGAAAAGCCGGTCGTCGGCATCATCGCGAATCCCGTATCGGCGCGCGATATCCGCCGCATCGTAGCCTATGCGGGCAATATGCAAATCACCGACCGCGCCAACATCGTTTTACGCCTGCTCGCGGGCCTCGGTGCGGTCGGTATCGAGCGGGTGCTGATCATGCCCGAGAATTCCGGCATTCGCCAGCACGTGGTACGCGGTCTGCAACGTTCGTCCAGGCTCGGTGAGGAGCGCTTTCCCGAGGTCGAATATCTCGACATGGCGATCAGCGCCGCGACCGAAGACAGCGTCGATGCCGCGCGGCAAATGCATGCTGCCGGAGTCGCCGCGATTATCGTGCTCGGTGGCGACGGTACCCATCGCGCCGTTGTCTCGGCCGGCGGCGATTTACCGATTGCAGGCGTATCGACCGGTACCAATAACGCTTTTCCCCGATTCCAGGAGCCGACCACGGTCGGCATGGCGGTCGGTCTCGCCGTCAGCGACCCTGACTTGAACGAAATCGCGTTGCGCCCCAACAAGCTGCTCGAGGTCGACATCGCGGGCAGGCGAGAAATCGCGCTGGTCGATGTCGCCGTCGTCGGCGAGCGTTATATCGGCGCGCGAGCGCTGTGGCGGGCGGAGAGTTTCAAGGAATTATTCGTGGCCTTCGCCGAAACCGAGGTGATCGGTATGTCGGTAATCGCCGGTCTGCTCGACCCGGTCGATCGCGACACGCCCGAGGGGCGCTGCGTCCGCTTCGATCACTCGGATAATCCCGCCTGTCTGCTGAGCGCCCCGATCGCGCCCGGCATCATCGAAACTATCGGCATCGAATCCTGCAGCGCGCTGTTGCCCGATAGGGCGTATCCGATCGGCCCGCAACAGGGGTCGATCGCCTTCGACGGCGAGCGCGAACTTTCATTTTCAACCGATGACCGGCCGACGGTCACGCTGCGCACCGAAGCATTCCGTACTATCGATGTCTCGGCATGCATGAAACACGGCGCCCGCGCGCGTTTACTGCACGACCGCGGCGGCGTCACGTCGGCGGCAATCATTGCGTCACAACCACAACCGGAGGAACCAACATGAACGATGTATTCCCATTGAGTAAGGAGGAACTGCTTAAGGCTTATCGCACGATGAAAACCATCCGAGAATTCGAAGAGCGGCTGCATGTCGATTTTGGCCGCGGTGAAATTCCCGGCTTCGTGCACCTTTACGCCGGCGAGGAAGCCGCCGCGACCGGCATCATGATGCATCTTACCGATCAGGACCGCATCGCGTCGACCCACCGTGGGCACGGCCACTGTATCGCCAAGGGTGTCGATATCGGCGCAATGATGGGCGAGATCTACGGCAAAACCAGCGGCGCCTGCCGCGGCAAGGGCGGTTCGATGCACATCGCCGACCTGTCCAAGGGCATGATGGGCGCCAACGGAATTCTCGGCGCCGGTTCGCCGCTCGCCTGCGGTGCCGCACTGGCCGCGAAGAAGCTCGGCCATAACGGCATCGGCATGAGCTTTACCGGCGACGGCGCTTCTAACCAGGGCACCTTCCTTGAAAGCCTGAATCTGGCCGCGATCTGGAATCTGCCGATGATATTCGTCGTCGAAAACAACGGCTATGCGGAATCGACTTCGGTTGATTACGCCACCGCGGTGGATTCATACGCCGACCGCGCTGCGGGTTTCGGTGTGCCGGGTGTGATCGTCGACGGCACCGACTTTTTTGCCGTCTACGAGGCCGCCGGCGAGGTGATCAGGCGCGCACGCGAGGGTGGCGGGCCGTCGCTGCTCGAATGCAAGATGGTTCGTTTCTTCGGTCATTTCGAAGGCGACGCGCAAACCTACCGCGGCGAAGGCGAGAACGAATACAACCGTGAAAACCACGATTGCCTGAAAATGTTCCGCGGCCGCGTCACCGACACCGGTGTCGTCGGCAGCGGTGAGTTCGACGCGATCGACGCCGAAGTGCTGGCGGCTATCGACAAGGCGGTCGAACAGGCCGTTGACGCACCGCTGCCCGAGGCAACGGATTTGACCACCGACGTTTACGTCCAATACTGATGCATCGCCGTATGCAAATTTACGAGGAGGAATAGAAATGGCTCGCAACTTAAGTATGAAAGATGCAATCAACGAGGCGCTGGATCAGGAAATGACCAAAGATCCCACGGTTATCGTCATGGGTGAAGATATCGTCGGCGGCAGCGGTTCGCCCGGCGAGAACGATGCCTGGGGCGGTGTGCTCGGTGTTACCAAGGGGCTGTACGCCAAACACGGCGACCGGCTGATGGACACGCCGCTATCGGAAAGCGCCTACATCGGTGCCGCGGTCGGCGCCGCCACCTGCGGACTCCGCCCGGTCGCGGAACTGATGTTTCTCGACTTCATGGGCGTGTGCTTCGACCAGATATTCAACCAGGCTGCCAAGTTCCGCTACATGTTCGGCGGCAAGGCGGAAACGCCGGTAACGATCCGTGCAATGGTCGGCGCTGGGTTCCGCGCGGCGGCCCAGCACAGCCAGATGCTGACGCCGATCTTTACCCACATACCCGGTCTGAAAGTGGTGTGCCCGTCGAATGCCTACGACGCCAAGGGGTTGCTGATCCAGTCGATTCGCGATAACGATCCGGTGATTTTCTGCGAACACAAAAACCTTTATGCCGCTGAAACCGACGTGCCGGAAGAGTCCTACACGGTACCGTTCGGCGAAGCCAATATTGTGCGCGAAGGCGGAGATGCAACGATTGTCGGCTACGGCCTGATGGTGCACCGCGCCGGCGAGGCGGCGGAGACGCTCGCCGGGGAAGGTATCCAATGCGAAATCATCGATCTGCGCACGTTGTCGCCGATCGATACCGATACCGTCGTCGAAAGTGTCGAAAACACCGGCCGCCTGATCTGCGTCGACGAGGCCAATCCACGCTGTTCGATCGCGGCGGATATTGCCGCCACGGTATCGCAGGAAGCGTTCGCTAGCCTCAAAGCCGCGCCGCAACTGGTGACAGCGCCGCATACCCCGGTGCCGTTCTCGCCGGCGCTCGAAGACCTGTATATCCCGAGCGCCGAGCGTATCGTCGACGCGGTACGCAAGACCATGGCGCCGTAACCATGAGCGAAGCCAACATCACGCCGGTGCTGATGCCGAAGTGGGGGCTCTCCATGAGCGAGGGCGTCCTGGTCGACTGGCTGGTCGACGAGGGCGCCGAAATCGCCGTGGGCGACGAGATCATGGAAGTCGAAACCGACAAGATCGCGAGCGCCGTGGAAGCCGCCGACGCGGGCATCCTGCGGCGCCGCGTCGGCGCCGCAGGCGAAACCTACCCGATCCGCGCGTTACTGGGCGTGCTCGCGCCGCCGGAGGTTGAGGATGACATCATCGATGCCTATATCGCGGCCTACGAAGTGCCGGCGGACGAGGACGACGAGGAAGCCGCCGCATCGCTGTACGAGTTCGTCGACACCGCCGCAGGTCGCCTGCGTTTTGCCCGTCGCGGCGATGACGGGCCGTCGCTGGTGCTAATCCACGGCTTCGGCGGCGATCTCGATAACTGGCTATTCAACATCGACGCGCTGGCAGAGCGAGCGCGGGTATATGCTTTCGATTTGCCCGGTCACGGGCAGTCGGTAAAAACCCTCGAAGACCCCAGCCTCGTCGGGCTTGCCGCTGCATTGCAGGCCTTCCTCGATGCAATCGAGATCGATAGCGCACACCTGGTTGGACACTCGATGGGCGCCGCGGTCGCCGCCCGGTTCGCTTGCGATGCGCCTGCCCGGGTACAGTCGCTGACACTGATCGGCGCCGCCGGTCTCGGGCCCGCGATCAATTCAGCCTATATCGACGGCTTCGTCGGTGCGGCTTCGCGGCGCGAACTTAAACCCGTGCTGTTCAACCTGTTCGCCGACAGCGAACTCGTGAACCGCGGTATGGTCGACGACTTGCTTAAGTACAAGCGCATCGACGGTGTGCAGGAAGCCTTGTCGAGCCTCGCCGCGGAACTGTTCCCCGGCGGTGTGCAAAGCGCGCAGCTCGCCGGGCAAATCGATGCATCGGGTTTGAGTACGCTGGCGATCTGGGGTAGCGACGATGCGGTTATACCCGCGGCGCAGGCGCAAGCCCTGAACAACGCTGTCGTCGAAATCATTGACGGCGCCGGGCATATGGTGCAAATGGAAAAGGCGTCGGCGGTGAATGCGTTAATTCTCACGCATATATTTAAAGGGGACGCAACAAAATTGAGGCCATGGCCGGGAATCCCGGGGGACGGATATTAATCCGTCCCCTTCGAAGCCCCATCGGAAAATAAGTTCGCCAGGCCAGCTTCCGAAGCCTCGGCCATCCCGCGTTCGGTGATTAATCCGGTCACGAGTCTGGCCGGCGTCACGTCGAATGCATAGTTCACGACGCCGGTGCCCTCGGGCGCGATAACCACCGTACCCATGCCTCCATCGGGCAATTTTCCCGCGATCTGCGTCACTTCGTCCGCACCGCGTTGCTCGATGGGAATGTCGCTAAAGCCGTCGCCGATGTTCCAGTCGATGGTGGTGCTCGGCAGACAGACGTAAAACGGTACCTCATTGTCGTGGGCCGCGAGCGCTTTCAAGTAGGTGCCGATCTTGTTGCAGACGTCGCCTGAGCGCGTGGTGCGATCGCTGCCGACCAGGCACAGATCGACCATGCCCTGTTGCATTAGATGGCCGCCGGCATTGTCGACGACCAGGCTGTGGGGCACCCCGTGATGCCCCAGTTCCCAGGCGGTCAGGTTCGCGCCCTGGTTGCGCGGCCGGGTCTCGTCGACCCAGACCTGTAGCGGGATGCCCGCGTCATGGGCCATGTAGATCGGCGCGGTGGCGGTGCCCCAGTCGACGGTCGCGAGCCAGCCGGCGTTGCAGTGGGTCAGGATATTGACCGCAGCGCCGGGTTTTTTCCCGGCCGCGACCTTGCGGATCAGTTCGAGCCCGTGGCGGCCGATTCGCTGGTTGATTTCGACGTCGAGTTCAGCGATCCGCCCGGCCTCGGTCAGGGCGCGGTCGCTGCGTTCGGCCGGCGTTATATCCGACAGTAGGGCGCGCATTCGATCCAGCGCCCAACGCAGATTCACCGCGGTCGGTCGCGTCGCATAAAGTGTCTCACAAGCCCGATCCAGCGCGGCATTTGAGGGCTCCTGCAGCATCGCGAGATATACCCCGTAGGCCGCGGTGGCGCCGATCAGGGGCGCGCCGCGCACCACCATGTCGCGAATCGCGGCACAGCTATCGGCCAGGGTTTTGAGATTGAGAATTTCGAACTCGTGCGGTAACCGAGTTTGGTCGATGACGTCGATAGTAATACCGTCGGCGTTGACCCAGATGCTGCGATATGGTTTGCCGTCGACTTGCACCGTTCAATCTTTGCGCGGTGGTTGTTTACCGTAGTCGGTAAACTGGTCGGTGACTTGCTGCATCTCGGTGTCGTTCAAAATCACCGGATCGCCGGCCTGACAGGCGTGCCAGTACTGCTTCGCCAGGGTTTCCACCTCGACCCCGAGCCATAATGCCCGTTCCAGATTGTCGTGAAAACAGATCATGCCGTGGGTGCCGAGCAGGCAGGCGCGTCGATCTTCCAGCGCTTCGAGCATATTGTCGGAAAGTGCCTGCGTGCCGAACAGCGCATAGTCGGCGCAGCGGATGTCGTTGCCGCCGGCCACCGCGATCATGTAGTGAAACGCCGGGATATCCCGGCGCAGGCAGGAGAGTGCGGTGGCGAAAATCGAATGCGTGTGCAGCACGGCGCCGGCGTCGTCGTGACGGCGGTAGATGTCGCAATGCATGCGCCATTCGCTGGACGGCTTGAGCCGGTCGTTCGTTGCGCCATCAAGACCGACCAGTACGATATCGGCGGGTTGCAAGCAATCATAGGCCATGCCCGAAGGAGTAATCAGGAAGCCGTCATCGAAGCGTACGCTGACGTTACCGGCGGTTCCCTGGTTGATGCCTTGCGCATTCATCGCACGGCAGGTATCGATCACCTGCTGTGCCAGGAACTCGCGACTGGATGATTCGGAGGTCATCGATAGCTCCGCTTATTCAGCGATCTCGCGCTGCTGCAGGCGCCAGCCCTGGTAATCCATGCCACTCTCGTATCCGCGCCGGTTGACAAAGTTCAGCACGCCCCACAAGCGATAAAATTGCACAACCGAATCGACCCGCATAATCTCCTTGCCCGCGGGACTGAAAAACACCATAGCCGGCGTATAAAACAAATCGAGGTCGCGCCCCCATTGCTTGGCGGTGGTGGTTTTGCCGGCCGGAGTTATCACCGCGGTATCGGCAAACAAATCTAGCTGCACCACGTCCATTTGTTCGATTTCACCGAGGATTTCATCCTGCGAAAGCGGGCCGGTGTGCAGCAAATCGCAGGCGTGGCATGAACCCTGTTCGAAGACGACCGCGAGCGGTTTATCCGATTTGCGTTTGCTGCGATCGAGGTCATAGGGCGGGGACTCAAAAAAGTCCCGGTCGATTAAATCGCCCGAAGTGAAGAATAGTTCCGGTTCGGCGCGTGCCAGGTAGTCGCGAAATTTTTCGACGCGGTAAAATCCCTCGACCACATAGTGCAGCACTGCGCGAAACTGATAAGGCGGGTAATAACCGCGCAGGCGGTATACCGGCTTGCCGCTCTTGTCGTAAAATACCAGCGACGGAGTGAAGTTGGTTTTATAACGCAGCGACAATTCGCGTTCGCTATAGCTATTGCCGTCGGTGTCGACGAAATCCTCGATGCCCCAGATATCGATCGGGATGACGTCGAAATGTTCACGGGTATAACGCCCGATACTGTCGTCGCCGAGATTGCTTGTGATAAATTTTTCGCAATAGGCGCAGCGTTTCTGGCCGTAGTAAACCATGATGCCGAACTTGCCGGCGGCGCGTGCTTCGGCGATATCTTCCTGCAGATCGCCGAGGCTTATTTTAAACCAGGCGGGATACTCCAGCGATTCTTCGAGCTGGGTATCGTCGAACTGGATCGGATCCTGCTCAGTCATGCCCTAGGAATATGCAATTTCGCGGGCGGGCCGGGCTGATCCAGATCAACATGAGTGAAATTAGTTGTCGCTGCGGCCGTAAATATCGTCGAAGCGCACGATATCGTCTTCGCCGAGATAGGACCCCGACTGTACTTCGATGATGTCGAGCGGTTCGTCGCCCGGATTTTCGAGATAATGCGTGGTGCCGAGCGGAATGAATACCGATTCGTTTTCGTGCAAGTCGAAAATTTCCTCGTCGCGGAAGACGCGCGCGGTGCCGCGCACCACGACCCAGTGCTCGGCGCGGTGGTGATGCATTTGCTTCGACAGGCGCGCCCCGGGTTTGACGCTGATGCGCTTCACCTTGTAACCCTCGCCTTCGTCGATCGAGTCGAAGCTACCCCAGGGGCGATAAACGATGCGATGAAAGTTTTCTTCTTCGCGCTCCTCCTGTGCGAGCTGTTCGACGATTTGCTTCACTTCCTGCGCCTTGGTCTTGTCGGCTACCAACACCGCGTCCTGGGTTTCGACGATGACCAAATCGCTGACCCCGACGGTTGCAACCAGCCGACTCTCGGCATGCACGATCGAGTTTTCGGTGTCGCAGGCGAGCACGTCGCCGCGGGTGGCGTTGCCGTTTTTATCCTTTCGGCCCTGTTCCCATAGCGACGACCAGCTGCCGATATCGCTCCAGCCGGCATCCATCGGCACCACGCAGGCGAGGTCGGTTTTTTCCATTAGCGCGTAATCGATCGAGTCGGCCTCGCAGCGGGCAAAGGCCTCTGCGTCGAGTCGGAGGAAGCCGATATCCTCGGACATTTCGGCCGCCGCCTCGCGGCAGTGCGCGACCATCTCGGGATTGAATTTTTCCAGTTCGGCGAGATAGGCGCCGGCGCGAAACATGAACATGCCGCTATTCCAGTAATAACTGTCCGAGGCGAGGTACTGTTCGGCGGTTTTTCCATCGGGCTTTTCGATGAATTCATCGACAACGAATCCGTTACCCTCGGCGTCACCGCGTCGAATATAACCGTAACCGGTTGCCGCATAGGTGGGCACGATACCGAAGGTGACTAGTTTGCCGGCTGCGGCCAGCGGCTGCGCCTGCTTAACGACATCGGTAAAGGCCCGCTGGTCCGGAATTTCGTGATCGGCGGTCAGCACCAGCAATACCGGGTCGGCGTCTTGCTGCATGGCGTGAACGGCGGCGACCGCAATCGCCGGCGCGGTATTCTTGCCGAAGGGTTCGAGGATAATCGATAAATCCTCGATACCAATCTGGCGCGCCTGTTCGGCGACGATAAAACGATGCTCGTCGTTACAAACCACGGTCGGAGCGGCGTGTTCCAACCCTTCCAGCCGCTGCAGGGTCCGCTGCAGCATGGTTTCGTCGTGCAACAGGCTGAGGAACTGTTTGGGGTACATCTTGCGCGACAAAGGCCACAGACGGGTTCCGGAACCCCCGGACAGGATGATTGGAATCAACTTCTCTCCTCGATCGATGCTGTGAAGCAATTACAGTTGAAAATTCATGGAACGCGGTCCATTATAAGTTGCAATACAAAGTAAAAACAGTCGCCATGTCAGCCGATTCCGAGCGTTCCGAAGCAGTTATCGAAGATTTTAAAAAACGCAAACTGGCGCGCAGTGCGCTGCGCCGGATTCGCGAGGTAATTTATGGCTTCGAACAGGATCGTGCGGCTGATGTGCGCATGGCGCGTATCGGCATAACCATTATCCTCGTTATGCTCGGGCTCGCCGCCTATCTGTTTTTCGGCAGCGACAGCCTCACCCTCGGTTAAGCCCGCTGGGCGCTGGCCTGCTCAAATTTTTGCAGCAGGTAGTCGAGCAATTCATCCATAGCCACGTCCAATGCGGCCGCATTCCCCCGGCGCAGCTGCTCCAGTATGCGTTGGTGCAAGGAGATGATATCGCCGCGTTCGCGTACCACGGTAACCACCATATTGGTCACCGGAATCAGCGCTTCGATAACGGTGTACATCACAAAGCGCAGCATGCCGTTGTCGGTGGCGTCGACCAGTGCGCGATGGAAGGCGACATCCGCCTGGCAAAATTCCTCGTCGCTGATTCCGGGGTCTTGCTGGCGCGCTAATGCGGTCTCGATATTTTTCAAATGCGCCGCGCCGACATGGGCAACCGCCTGTCGCAGGCAACTGCCTTGCAAGACGCGGCGCGCTTCGATGATTTCCTCGATGCCGAGCGCGCCCATGCCCACCAGCAGGGTTGCGGCGCCGCTGAGCGACCCGGCGAGCTCTTCGTAACTCGGCTGCACCACGAAATTGCCCCCGGCAGGGCCGCGCCGGGCGCGTACCAGATTTTGTGCGGCGAGTCGTTTCAGCGCTTCGCGCACACTCGGGCGGGATACGCCGTAGCGCTGCGCCAGCTCGTCTTCGGTCGGCAATCGATCACCGATTTTGAACTGCCCATCGACGATAGCATTGCGTAATTGCTCGGCGATCTGTTTGGATATACTGGCCTTGACGATGACATTTTCCTGCATGCTAAGCCCTAAGTTTTTGGAGATGCATTTAGCGATTATTTACTTTAACATGATTTGTCTTACAAATAGCGTTTAACGGGGCTCACATGTCAGCACAATTTCAGGCGTATCAGATCGGCAAAAGCGATAGCGGCCAGCGCTGCAGCTTAACCCAGCTCGAAGATGACGACTTGATGGCGGGCGATGTCACCGTGCGCGTCGAATACACGACGCTCAACTACAAGGACGGCCTGGCGCTCACCGGCAGATCGCCGATTATTCGCAAGTTTCCATTAATCCCGGGCATCGATTTCAGCGGTACCGTGATCGAATCCAGCCATGCCGATTTCGGCGAAGGCGACGCGGTGATACTAAACGGCTTCGGCGTCGGCGAAGACCATTCGGGCGGTTACGCGCAAAGGGCGCGCGTCAGCGGCGACTGGCTGGTGCCGGTGCCGGAGGGCCTCGATATGCGCTCCGCGATGGCGATTGGCACCGCCGGGTATACCGCGATGCTGAGCGTGTTGGCGCTCGAGGATCACGGCATCGGCCCGGACGACGGCGACCTGCTGGTGACCGGCGCCGTGGGCGGTGTCGGCAGTATCGCGGTCGCGGTACTGGGCAAGCTCGGTTATCGCGTGGTGGCGACCACCGGGCGCATGCAGGAGCGAGAGTTTCTGCTGGGTCTGGGGGCGACGGAGGTTCTCGAGCGCGCCGAATTTGCCGAAAAAGCGCGTCCGCTCGGCAAGGAGCGGTGGCGCGGGGCGATCGATGTCGCCGGCGGCAACACCCTGGCTAACGTGCTCAGTCAGCTCAGCCGCAGCGGCGCCGTCGCCGTTTGCGGCCTGGCCGAATCGATGAGCCTGCCGACGACCGTGGCGCCGTTTATTCTGCGCGGGGTTACCGCCTATGGAATCGATTCGGTGATGGCGCCATTGGCGCGCCGCAAGCTTGCCTGGCAGCGGCTGGCCGCGGACCTCGATCTCGATTTGCTCGATGAGCTTTGCTTCGATCTCGATTTCCACGATTTGCCGCAGGCGGCCGAAGACATTCTCGACGGCAAGATCCGCGGCCGCGCCGTGATCAAGGTCCCGTAGGCGCCGCATGATGTCAGCTAGTCCCCATCATCCCCGCGCAAGCGGGGATCTCGACACCTGCCCTCGGCATAATCCCCGCGCCGGTGCCGGGACGATTTCGATTTAAACCGCATCCATGGAGCGCAGATACGGTTACGGGGTATTACTGGTAATCGTCGGGGGTTTTTTCCTCAGCACCTCCGGCATCCTGTTGCGAAATATCGAATCCGCCAGCGGTTGGCAAATCCTGTTTTATCGCGGTTTCACCTTTTCACTGACCTTGTTCCTGCTGCTGTTAATTCGTTATCGCTCCAATATCGGCGGGGCTTTCCGTGCGATTGGCTCGCCTGGGTTATGGGCCGCGTTGGTGCTGGGGCTCGGTTCGATTTGTTATATCTTCGCCATTCTCTGGACCACTGTCGCCAACGCGGTTTTCATCATCGGCGTGTCGCCGCTGGCGACCGCCGCCGTGGCCTGGCTGGTATTGGGCGAGAAAACCTCGCGCTTCGGCATTATTGCGATGCTGGTATCGCTGGTCGGCATAGGGCTGATGTTTACCGATGGTTTTTTCGAAGGCCGTTGGCTGGGTAATATCGCCGCGCTGGGCGTGGTGGCTTCGTTTGTCGTGTTTTTACTGATCATTCGCCACAAACGCGGCGTCGACATGCTGCCGGCGACCTGCCTCGGCGGCATCGTCATGGGTGGGGTCGCGGGTTTATTCGTCGAATCCTTCGCGATATCGAATCACGATCTGGCGATTGCCGTGACCCTGGGCAGCCTGCAGTTCGGTATCGGTTTTTGGTGTTTTACGGTCGCCACGCGTTACATCATGGCCTCTGAGGTTGCGTTGTTCTCGCTCACCGAATCGATCCTGGGGCCGATCTGGGTCTGGATCGGGGTCGGTGAACAGCCCAGCTGGCTGACGTTGAGCGGCAGCGCTATTGTTTTGATCTGCGTCGGCGCCTACTGCTTCAACGGTATCCGTGCCGAGCGTAGGCTGCTTGGGGATTATCGTCGGTTCGAATCCGGCTGAGGTTCAGGCTGGCGGCGTCGAGCGCCAGGATTTCCCGCCATTGCGGTTCGATTTGCCAGCAGTCCAGTATCGGCGAGCGAGCCCGCGGCTCGGAATATTCCAAAACCTGTCGCAGATAATGATACATGAAGATCGAGACGCGGTAGTTCATAATACAGTGAACGAATACCTGCCGCCCGTGTAACGCGGCCAGCAGTGCGCAAAACTGAAACAAGTGGTCGGGTTTGGGGGTATCAAACGGCACCGGTAGGTGCAGGTAATTCATGCCCAGTTCGGTTACCAGTCGGCCCTCGTCGTCGATGGAATCGGGGTGGGTGGGCAGCGCGAGGTTAATTACCGTTTCGAAGCCTGCGTTTGCGATCGGCTCGAACTGATCCCGCCGGGGCTGTCCGGCGGTACCGATTTCGGGGGTCAGGCGGACGTAGTTACGGATCGATTCAAGCGAATTCAATGCTATCTCCTAACTTGATATGCCCGGGTTTGACGACATTGCAACAGATACCGCCGCGCCACATCGGGACCAATGCCGCGGTCAACCCCGGGTGTTGGGCGTCCATCATCGAACAGGGGACGGTTTCCTCGGTGACAATCAATTCGACCTCGCCGATGATCACCGATTTACCGACGAAGCCGGCGTCGAACTCGACCTCATCGACCAGCAAGTTGGCGCGTCTGATAGTCCGGGGCAGGTCGGCATTGACTTCCGCGCAGGCCTTGCGCCAGGCCGTTGCGCTCAATATCGTGATTTGCCGATTGAGCTGGCAGCCGCGAAAATCACCGAGAATTCCGTTGGCAACGCTGATCTGCGCACTATCGATAAGCTGCATCGCCACGCGCGGCCGGTGTTTGATCGCAATCGCCCTGACGGTGCTCATTGGCGGGCGCTGCGCATAGGTCTGCTGCGGTGGACGGTCATTGATTGTGCAGATAATAACAGGGCGTGTAGGATATCCCGGGCACTTTCATGCGCTCCTGCTCAACGAAGGAATGCAGCAAAGCATCGAGCGCTTGCATCAATTCCGTTTCGCCGCAAATTTTGAAAGGGCCGTGTTGCTCGATGCGCCTTATCCCGTCGTCCTTGACGTTGCCGGCGACAATCGCCGAAAAAACGCGGCGCAGATCGGCAGCCAGCAAGTGCAGCGGTTGATCGCGGCTGATGACCAAGGATTCGACATTCTCGTGGCTAGGCTCGAAGGGTTTTTGAAACTGCTGGTCGATACTCAGAATCCAGTTGAAATAATAGGCGTCGGAATGTTCCCGTCTGAATTGACGCACCGACTGGAGTCCGGCGGCTATCTCGCACGCGACCTTGACCGGATCGTCGATGATAATGCTGTAAAACTCCTGGGCTTCGGGCCCCAGTGTCAGTTTGATGAATTCGTCGATCTGCTTGAAGTAGGCGCGCGCGGATTCGGGGCCCGTCAGGATTAGCGGGAAGGGGATGTGCCGGTTTTTCGGATTGACCAGAATTCCCAGCAAGTACAGGATTTCCTCGGTGGTGCCGACCCCGCCCGGAAATACGATGATGCCATGCCCCGCCCGCACGAAAGCTTCCAGCCTTTTTTCGATATCCGGCAATATCACGAGTTCGTTGACAATCGGATTCGGCGATTCGGCGGCGATAATGCCCGGTTCGGTGAGGCCGACGTAACGTCGTTGCTGGATGCGCTGTTTATTGTGCCCGATCGCAGCGCCCTTCATCGGCGCCTTCATCGCGCCCGGCCCGCAGCCGGTGCAGATATTCAGGCTGCGCAAACCCAGTTGGTAACCGACTTCCTTGCAATAGTCGTATTCGAGGCGCTTGATCGAATGGCCGCCCCAGCAAACCACTAAATCGGGATCGGTTTCCGGGATTAGCACGCGCGCATTGCGCAGGATATGGAACACCACGTTGGTCAGGCCTTCGCTGCTTTCCATGTCGAAGATCTTGTTCGACGCGATCTTGTTTTTGACATAGGGGACGTCGCGCAGCACCGCGAATAATTGTTCCTGAATGCCGACCATGATACGGCCGTCGACGAAGGCGCTTTCCGGCGCGTTTCCTATCTCGAGCTTGACGCCGCGCTCCTGCTGCACCACGCGAATCTCGAAGTCGCGATGTTGCTCCAACACTTCGCGGGCATCGTCGGTCTTACTATCGACATTCAATACCGCGAGCGAGCAACGCCTGAAGGTTTCGTAAAGGCCGCCATCGACATTGCCCTGTTTGAGCTGGCTGACTTCGAGTCGAGACAAGATGTCCATGTGCCCACGTGGCGTCAGGCGCGTGATTTCCGTGTTTTTGGTCATAGCTACCGGTTGTTGAAATTTGTTCTATAGTATAGTGCAGCAGTGTGGGAATCATGACATGAGTGATCAATTATTCGAAGTCGCATTTTCCGGACAGATCAGTGACGGCGCCAATCCGGACGAGGTAAAAGGCAAAGTCGGTAAAATGTTCAATGCCGACGAAGGTAAATTGGCGCAATTGTTTTCCGGCAAACGCATCGTCATCAAGAAGAATGTCGATCTAGCTACAGCCAACAAGTATCAGACTGCACTCAATCGCGCCGGCGCCGAGTGCGAAGTCGTGCAAACCGGGGGTGACGCAGCTGTCCCGACAGCCGAGCCGTCTGCCGTCACCGATACGCCCGTTGCCGCCGCCGCAGCGCCCGCGGCACCGGCCGAGGCCGCCGCAGCGCAGGAATACGAATCCAGTTATGACGGTGAAGTAGCACCGCCGCCGCAGCTCGATCCCTTGGGCATAACCGGGGATCAGATCGACGATCTCGCGGCTACGGTTGCGCCGGTCGGCAGCGAACTACAGGATGATTATCAGGCCCCGGCGGAACCCGAAATCGATATCGCAGGATTCGACATCGCCCCGGTGGGCAGTGAATTGAGTACCGCCGCGAAAGAGCCCGATCCGCCGCCACCGGATACCTCGGGTATCACTATGGCTGATTGACTCACCGATTACCTCGAGGGGATCAGGAAAACCGGGGACAGAACTTCAGTTCTGTCCCCTTCGAAGAGATTTCCGCAACAAACCCCGTCGAAGATACCCTACAGCACCTCGGAGGCATAGTCGGCAAGCCTCGAGCGTTCGACACTCATCAGCGTTATATGACCGCTGTGCTCCCATTGCTTAAATCGATCGACGACGTAAGTCAAGCCTGACGTGTTTTCCGTCAGGTAGGGGGTATCGATTTGCTTGAGATTGCCGAGGCATACGATCTTGGTACCGCTGCCGCTGCGCGTAACCAGCGTTTTCATCTGCTTCGAGGTCAGATTCTGCGCCTCGTCGATTATGATGTACTTGTTTTGAAAGGTTCGGCCGCGCATGAAATTGAGCGAGCGAATCTTGATTCGGTTGCGCAGTAAGTCGTTGGTCGCAGCCTGTTCCCAGGAATCCTTTTGATCGTTTCCGGTCAATACTTCCATGTTATCCATCAACGCCCCCATCCAGGGAGTCATTTTTTCTTCTTCGCTACCCGGCAGGAAACCGATGTCTTCACCGATTGGAATGGTCACCCGGGTCATGATGATTTCCTTGTAAAGTCCTTGATCGAGGGTCTGCGTCAGGCCCGCCGCCAGCGCCAGCAGAGTTTTGCCGGTACCGGCGCTACCCGACAGCGTGACGAAATCGACCTCGGGATCCATCAGCAAGTTCAGGGCAAAATTCTGTTCCCGGTTACGCGCGGTGATGCCCCAGACCGAATGGCGCTGGCCATAGTAGTTCTGGCATACCTCGATCAGAAACCCGGCTTTGTTACGCTTACGCACGATGGCCTCGAACTCACCGTTCATGTAGATGAATTGATTGGGGAACCATTCTTCGCCCTCGACCGAGGCGACTTCATAATAGGCCTTGCCTTCGTCTTGCCAGCTTTCGATCTGCTTGCCGTGCACTTCCCAGAAATCGCTGGCAAGCGGGTGCGAGCCGCTGAACAGCAAGTCGAGATCGTCGACCACCCGGTCGTTGGCATAATCTTCGGCCTTGATCCCGAGTATGGTGGCCTTGATGCGCAGGTTGATGTCTTTGGAAATCAGGACGATTTCATGGTCGCTAATTTCACCTTTGAGCCACATGATGGTATTCAGAATCGAATTATCGTTTTTATTTCCAGGCAGCGAATCGGGCAGGCTGGCGCTATGCTCCTCGGTTTGAAAGTAAAGGCGACCGTTGCATTTATAGGGCTCCTCGGCGGCAGTGAACTGATTCAGCTGCAAGCCTTGTTCGATGACTACTTCCTGCTGTGCTGTCAGAAGTTCGTCGATGAAACGGTTGGTCTGGCGCACGTTACGGGCCACTTCGGAAACGCCGATCTTGGCGTTGTCCAACTCTTCGAGCACGGTCATCGGCAGATAGACATGGTGCTCCTGGAAGCGGAAGAGGGCTGAAGGGTCGTGCATCAAAACATTGGTGTCGAGCACGAAAATCTTGGCATCGGCGCCTGGATCGGCAAGTACTACGGGTGGCATATATCAAACTCTAGGGTGACGATTAATGGTAATCCAATCGATTCGATCATGCACTCGATTTTTGGTCCTGTTGCGCGCCGCCGCGCCTGCGCGATCACGCCGGATCCCGGGTTTCGACTGGCCACGCCGGGTTTTACTGCGTAACATTTGAGTAAGCCAATATTCGGAGCCCATATGAATTCGACAGGTCCGCTCGCAGGATATCGCGTGATTGAACTGGGTCAGTTGCTGGCCGGGCCTTTTGCCGGCTGCCTGTTGGGATATTTCGGCGCCGAAGTGATCAAAATAGAACCACCCGGCGGTGGCGATCCAATCAGGCGATGGCGTGAGATGCGCGGCGACACCTCGCTCTGGTGGCATTCGCTGGCGCGCAACAAGAAGTCAGTGACGATCGATTTGAAAACCGCGCAAGGCGTCGACCTGGCGCGACGGCTAATTGATAAGGCCGATGTTGCAATCGAAAACTTCCGTCCCGGGGTAGTGGAAAAATGGGGTCTAGGACCGGAAGATTTTCGCGCCACTAATCCGGGGTTGGTATATGCCCGCATATCGGGTTACGGGCAGGACGGTCCATACGCGGGTAAACCCGGATTCGCCTCGGTGTGCGAAGCTATGAGCGGTTTTCGCTATGTCAATGGCCACCCCGGCGAAGCGCCGGTGAGGCCCAATTTGAGTATCGGCGATACCATTTCCGGGATTCATGCCGCGCTTGGCATAAGCATGGCGCTGCTCGAGAAAAACCGCAGCGGCAGTGGTCAGGTTGTCGATGTGGCCCTGGTCGAATCGATGTTCAACCTGATGGAAGCCGTGGTGCCGGAGTTCGACGGCAATGGGGTCGTGCGCGAACCCGCGGGCAGCACCGTCACCGGCATCGTGCCGACGAACACCTATCGCTGCGCCGACGACAAATATATCGTCATCGGCGGTAATGGCGATTCCATATTTCAGCGCCTGATGATTGCCGCCGGTTACCCGGAAATGGCCGCCGACCCGAGACTTGCCACGAACCCGGGAAGGGTAGAAAATGAAGCCGAGATCGACGCCGCGCTGGCGCAATGGTGCGCAGCCCATGACTCCGTCTATTTGCTGGCGCAACTCGATCAGGCAAGAGTGCCGGCAGGGCCGATTTATAACGTCGAGGATATGTTGGCTGACGAGCACTTTCAGGCGCGCGGTTTGTTCGAGAGCGTTGAAATCGACGGCGAACCGCTCAAGATTCCGGCATTGGCGCCCCGATTGTCACGCACCCCGGGAGCGACGCGCTGGCCGGGCGGCAAACTGGGTAACGGGAATCAGGAAATTCTTGGCGACTTGCTGGGTCTAAGCGAACAGCAACTCGAACAACTGCGGGCCGCCGCGGTTATAATATAGGAAGCTCTGAACAATTCATCCTGAATTGTCAGAGCACGGAAAAACGAAAATGCGATTTTCGCTTTTCCTTCATTTTTCAATGACTTGCAGTCATTGAAAAATGGCGCGGTCCGCCGAAGCGGCACATCCCTGTGCTGCGGAAACTCTGAATAAATCAGAGTTTCCTATAATGCGTTTATCGGTTTAACCGAGATGTTCGCAACGGCGACGATACGAAAGGTGAAAACATGATCAAGAGAACGATTTTAAAGCTGGTGTTGGTAATTTCCGCGCTGGTAGCGATGCCGCTTGCGGCTGACGGCGGCGACAATTCGGACTGGGGCGGCGGTTCCTCCCTGAAACCGATTCAGCAACTGATCGAAAAGCAGCAGTTCCCGGAGGCGATCAAACAACTCGATGCAGCCCTGGTCGATAGCCCGGACGACGCGGACCTGTTAAACCTGATGGCTTATAGTCATCGTAAGCTGGAACATTTCGACCTGGCCCTCGACTATTATCAGAAAGCCTTGCAGCTTGAGCCCAAACATCGCGGCGCCAACGAGTATCTGGGCGAGCTTTACCTGCGCCTTGGTCAACTCGAAAAAGCGCAGCAGCGCCTCGAAGTGCTCGACAAGGCCTGTTTTTTTAGTTGTAAGGAATTCGACAAGCTGCAGCAGGCGATCGAAGATTATCGGCGCGACAACCCCTCCTGAGCAGTTAAAAAAGTCACATAGCGGTAATCTGTGCATTGCTTCACATGGCGCGACAAATACCGACGGAATATAATCGACGCTACTACTCAGGGGAAGATAATGATGACAAACTCCACTCGTTTTAGGTATTTGCCCGGGTTACTGCTGTTGCTGTGTGTCACATTCGCCGGCGGCGGTTACGCCGACGGCGGTAATTACTCTTCTGACGTCGATCTCAAACCGATCATGAAGTTGCTCAAAGCCGGCAACTATGAGTCGGCGATCGATCGATTGCACGATGAACTGGATAACGACCCCGATAACCCCGATATCCTGTCCTTGCTTGGATTCAGCTACCGCAAAACGCGAAACTTCGAAGACGCTCTGACATTCTATACCTGGGCGCTTAAGGTCGAACCGGAACATCGCGGCGCCAACGAGTATCTGGGTGAACTCTATCTGGAAACAAACCAGTTAGATAAGGCGGTACGGCAACTCGAAATCCTGGACAGCCTTTGCCTCCTGAACTGCAAGGAGTATTCCAAGCTGAAGAAGGCAATCGATACCTATCAGGAGACAGCCAGCAATTCATGATAAGCTTACGGAGTGATTTATTATCGTGAGTTGATACTCGATCGGGCCAGCGAATCACGTAAGGATCGCAGTTGGCTGGAACGACAATGGACGCGGCAATATTGCCGCGTTTTTGTTTTGCGCAACGATAAAAGTCTGATGCGTTGGCGCAATCGCGAGGCCGATAAACCCGAAGTCATCCATGTCGAGCGCAGCGCAGTCGATGATTTTGTCACGGATGCCAATCAGTTGGTGTTTCTCGGGCTTGACGATTCCGGTCCGCTGTTCGCACTGGATTTAACCAATCATCGCGAGACCGCGCTCGAATCCCTGTTGCGGGATAACGAATTCATCGATTTGCGCGATGTCGGTTGGCTGCTGGGCCAGCAGCAGGCGGCGCAACTTGCTTACGCACGCGGGCTGATGTTCTGGAATCGGCACCATCGTTACTGCGGTATCTGCGGCAGTCCGACGCTAAGTGAAAATGGCGGCCACATGCGGCGCTGCAGCGCTCCCGGTTGCGCGCGAAGTTTACGAGGAATGCGGGATCCGGGTCGGTGAAATCGAATATCGGGCATCGCAGCCATGGCCATTCCCGTCTTCGATCATGCTCGGTTTCCGGGCGCGGGCCGAAACCCTGGATATTCGCGTTGACGGCGTCGAGATCGAAGAAGCTTATTGGTTCGAAGTCGAACAGTTACAGGAATTTGGCGAGTGGGGCGATGCCGGGGAAGGTTTTTGCCTGCCGCGGAGGGATTCGATTGCGCGCTATCTGGTGGAATCCTGGATCGAACAGCATTCCTGATCCGGGCCGGCCTTACGCCGTGCCGGCCCGGTCAATTTGCGCCTAGGCGCATTTGCGTCGATCGAAGTGCTGTTCGTTATTTGCTGCGAGCTCGTCGTTTATCGAGTCTACGGCGGCAATTCCGAACTGATTGGAGCTCTCGGTGCGGCGCGCGGCCACATATGCCGCGTTTAGCTCATCCAGTGTCGTGCTGCCCAGCCGCACCGCGTGCAAGTCACCCCGGGTCAGGCCGATGTCGTCGAGTAAGTGATCGTTCAGGTTCATCAAACTGTTTAAGTCGCGCCGCTGTTTGGCGACAGCCCGGAACCCGGCGATAACTTTTACCACACGCGCTTTAATCGAGTTGAACAAGGCGGCGATCGATTTGGCGCGGATTGTGCGCCCGCGAACTGCCGCAGCGCGATAGTCTGAGCTGCCTTTGGCCTGCGCCAGACCATTTCCAGTGTTGGCATCGACGATTGATGCGATTGCGAAATGTAACCCTTTCATATTAGTAATCCTCATGTGAAGTGAACTTAAATCATTCGGCGTACGTGTAATATAGTTATTGTAACGGCCGCCCACAAACGATATATTCTGACTTTCGAATTAGATTATCTAACATGAATAGATTACCGCCACTGAAAAGCCTGCAAGCATTCGAAGCCGCCGGGCGGCATTTGAGTTTTACCGCGGCAGCGCGTGAGCTAAACGTGACGCCGGGTGCCATCAGTCAGCAAATTCGTTTGCTCGAAGAATTTCTCGAGGTCAAACTATTCAAGCGACTGAATCGGCAGATTGTGCTCACCGACGACGGGCAATTGTTGCTGCCGCTTATCAGTGGCGGATTCGAGCAGTTCGGTGACGCAGTCGCTATGTTACGCGCGAAAAGCAGCGCGGGCCCGCTGACGATTACCTCGGCCCCGTCGTTCGTTTCCAAGTGGCTGATACCGCGACTGGCCCGGTTTAAAGCGGAACACCCGGGGATCGACGTACGCATCGATACCTCGGATCGGCTGGTCGATTTCGTGCACGAGGATATCGACGTCGGCATTCGTTTCGGTGACGGCGTCTATCCCGAGCTCGATACGGTCTACCTGTTCTCTTTCGATCTGATTCCGGTCTGCGCACCGGCTTTGATGCAGCAGGGGCAGGGCCTCAAGCAAATATCCGATCTCAAAAATCACACCTTGCTGCACAGTAACTACGACGAGATCGATCCGGGGTTCCCGGACTGGGCGATGTGGCTCAAGGTGGTCGAGGCCGACGACGTCGACGCCGATCACGGCATTTATTTCAATCAATCCGATTTATTGTTCCAGGCTGCGCTCGAAGGGCAGGGCGTCGCCTTGCTGGCGAATGTAATGGCCGAAGCCGAAATCGAAGCGGGCAGACTGGTGCAGCCGTTTGCGACTCGCCTGCCGGTCAAGATGAATTACCATCTGGTGACGACGGCGAGCAAATCGCAAATCCCCAAAGTGGCGGCCTTTCGCGAATGGATTCTGGCGGAGTCCGCTTACCTGCGTGCCGAATCAGACCAGGCGCGCAGCCAGTAAGGATTCATCGTCGCTCACTTGCGGCCGATGATCGCCGGCGAAAAAGGTATAAATCACCGGTAATACGAACAGCGTAAACAGGGTGCCGATGGCGAATCCGGAGACGATGGTGATGCCGATTGCCTGACGGCTGGCGGCGCCGGCGCCACTGGCTACAACCAGCGGCATAATGCCGATGATGGTCGAAAATGACGTCATCAGGATCGGGCGCAGCCTGATCGAGGAAGCTTTGATCACTGCTTTTACCGGATCCAGGTTTTCGTTTTTCTGAATTTCGTTGGCGAATTCGACAATCAGTATGCCGTGTTTGCTGACCAGGCCGATTAGCGTGATCAGGCCGACCTGGCTGTAGATATTCATCGACACCTGCCACAGGAACATAGGCACTAGCGCGCCAAACATCGCCAACGGCACCGTAGTCAGAATGATGAACGGGTCACGCAGACTTTCGTACTGCGCCGCCAGCACCAGGAACACGACGATAACGGCAAAGCCGAAGGTCAGCGCCAACACCGAGCCTTCTTGAATCAATTGGCGCGACTGTCCCTGGTAATCGAAGGTATAACCCGCGGGCGCAACTTCCTCGCTGAGGGTGCGCAGATATTCCAGCGCCTCGCCCAGCGGCACCCCTGGCACCGCATCGATCTTGGCCGCGTTTTGCTGCTGGAATTGGACCAGCTCGCGCGGTACCGAGCTATAGTCGATATCCACCAGCGACGACAGGTTGACCTGTTCGCCGCGATCGGAATAAACGTAATACTGACTGATAACCTCGGCATTCTGGCGCTCGGCGCTGCGCGCCTGCGGAATAATCTTGTAACTGCGTCCGGCGAGGTTGAAACGGCTGATATAACCTTCGGCCAGGATGGCGCCGAGCGTCTGGCCGATTTCCCGCATCGAGATACCCATGGATTCGGCGCGCTCGCGGTCGATGGTGACTCGAATTTCGGGCTTGCTGAAATTGAAATCGCTCTTGATAAAATAAAACTTACCGCTCTCGCGGGCCTTGTTCAGCACCTGTTGAACGACGCCGTAAAGCTGGTCGTAACCCTGCTGGGTCTTGAGAATGAATTCGACCGGGGTATTGCCGCTGGCGCCCGGCAGTGATGGCGGGTTGAAGGCGAAACTCTGCAGCCCCGGTTGCTGGTCGAGCGCCTGCTGGATCTGGGGAATCATTTGCATCGAGGTCAGGCTGCGTTGCTCCCAGGGTTTTAGCAACATGCCGGCGAAGGATACCGTCGGTCCGCCGAATCCGTTGGCCATAAACGATGACTGGTACTCGTCCTGGTACTCCCGAAAAATATCGATATAGGGCGCCGTATACTTGTTTAGATAGTCGATGCTGCTGTGGTCCGGCGCCTGCGAAAAGGTGAAAATAACGCCCTGGTCTTCCTCCGGGGCCAGCTCGTTTTGAATGAACAGGAACATCGGCACCAGCATCGCGACCACGCCAATCACGAATACTATCGTAGCTGAACGGGTTTTCAGAGAACCGGCGAGAAATTCTTCGTAGCCCAAGTGTATACGTTCGAACAGCGCATTGACGTAACGCGCATAGGCATTGTTGGCGATGGTCGGTTTGAGGACACGGGAGCACATCATCGGCGATAGCGTCAGCGCGATGATGGTGGAAATAATAATGGTCCCGACCAGGGTAAACGCGAACTCCTTGAACAACACTCCGGTCAATCCGCCGAGCAGGCCGATCGGAGCGTAAACCACGCATAAAACGATGGTCGTCGCAATCACCGGCTTGGCGATTTCGCGCGCTCCCTGCAATGCGGCCTGCAGCGGGCGCAGACCTTCACCGATATGCCGATAAATGTTCTCCACCACCAGGATTGCGTCATCGACCAGCAAACCGATAGCCATGACCATGGCCAGCAGGGTCAGCAGATTGATCGAGTAGCCCATGATCTGCATGTAAAACAGCACGCCGATAATTGAAAGCGGAATCGTCACCAGCGGGATCAAGGTAGAGCGAAACGAACCCAGGAATAGAAATATGACCACGATCACGATCAGGGCCGCTTGCGCCAGCGTAAAGATGACTTCGTTAATCGATGCCTGGATAAATTCGGTCGAGTCATAGGCGATGGCGGCATTGAGTCCGGGGGGGAACGACTTTTTCAGTTTCTCGAGTTCCGCGTTTACCAGTTTAATCGTGGTCAGTGGATTACCGTCGGTGGTGCCATTGATGCCAATGTATATCGACGGTACGTTGTCGAACATAATCAATGAGTCATAGTTTTCGGCACCCAGCTCGATATCGGCGACGTCGCCCAGCCGCACCCGGTTATCGCCTTCTTCGCGAATGATGAAACGCTTGAATACCTCGGGATCGCTGCTGTCGGTAACCGCATTGACATCGGTTTGCACCAGCCGGCTGCGGGTTTGCCCCGCGGCCGATTGATAATTCTGAGCGCCGATCGCATTGGCGATGTCGGCCGCCGAAACCTTGAGCGCCGACATGCGTACCGGGTCCATCCAGACCCGCATCGAATAAGTTTTACCGCCCAGAATTTCGGCCTCGGCGACCCCTTTGAGCGTCGACAGCGAAGGCTGGATGGTGCGCAGCAAATAATCGGTGACTTCCACATCGGACAGGGTTTCGCTGTAAAAACTGTAATAAGCCAGCGCGAAACCCTCGGCGGACTGTTTGGCGATAACGGGATCTTCCGATTCCGCCGGCAGCTCGCCGCGGATCGAGGCGACCTTGGTACTGACTTCGGTCAGGGCGATATCGGCATCCACCCCGAGCTTCATGTGAACCTCGACAGTGGAAACGCTGTTGCTGCTGCTGGAGCGCACGTAATCGATGCCGACGGTGCTGGATACGACCTGCTGTATCGGGGTCGTGATGAAACCCTGGATTAGTTCGGCGCTGGCGCCGGGGTAGGCCGTGGTAATCGATATGACCGAGGTTTCGAGTTCCGGGTACTGTCGCACCTGAGTGTTGAAAAAGGCTTGCACCCCGAGCAACACGATCATGGTGCTGATTACCAGCGACAATACCGGGCGTTTGATGAAATAGTCGGTCAGCATGGCTTGTTACTGCGCGCTGGACTGATATTCGGGAGCGTCGTCGACCACCGCGACCCGTAAATTCGGGTACAGCTTGAGCTGCCCCGAGGTGACCACCATATCGCCGGCTTCGATACCGCTGGCGATACCGGCAATGCCCTGGCTGCGATAGGCAACGTCTACCTGGCGGGCGGCCAGGCGGAAATCGGGTTGCGGGTCTTTTTCGCTGGCTTCCGGCCGTTCGAGGATATAAACCGCCTCACCGTAAATATTGTAAAAAATCGAAGTTTCGGGCACCGTCACTACCTGCAGCTGACGGCGGGAACGAACCTGCATGTCGGCAAACATGCCCGGCGCCAACAAACGTTTACGATTATCGACTAGCGCGCGAATCGATATATTGCGCGTATTGGCGTCGAGCTGCGGATTCCAGGTTTCGACGCGGGCGCTGAAGGTCTGATCGGGATAGGAGCGCACCTTGAATTCAATCAGTTGATCGCCGACCAGGTCTTTGAAATTACTTTCCGGCAGGGTGAAATCCAGGTAGAGCTTGTCCAGCGACAGCAAGGTAACAATGATGCCTCCGGGTGCGACATACTCGCCCAGATCGACCTGACGAATCCCGAGTTTGCCGGAAAACGGCGCATAAATTCGTTTCTTGGACAAGGCCGTTTTGGCGACATTAATACGCGCTTCGGCGATATCGACCAGCGAGGCTTGGGTGTCGATATCGTTCTTGGTTACAAAGGATTGATCCTTAAGTTTGAGCAAGCGCTGATACTGGCTATTGTCCGCCTCGAACTGCGCCCTGGCCGATTCCAGGTTGGCCATTTCGGTACGATTGTCGAGTTCGACCAAGAGCGATCCGGTTCCGACTTCCTCGCCCGATTCGAAGTCGATCGAAGTCACGATACCGGATTCCTCGGTGGTTATATCCACGCCCTGGAATGCCACCAGAGTGCCGACCGCGCGGATTTGTCGATTCCAGCGGTTGCTCACGGCTTCGGCCACGGTGACACTGATTGGCGGCGGCAGCTGACTGCCCTGGACCGCCAATTCGTCGAATTGCTGGCCTTTTATGTACGCCAATGGAGCGGCAATCGCCAGCAGCAGCAGTATCACCACGATAATTCTTATCCAGAGACGCGGTTTTGGTGATCTTTCGGGTTGATCTGACACCTGGCTATTGTCCATGTTAATTATTCAGCTTAAATAGATATAAAAATCGTGAATACAAGCGTAAATAACGAGGTTCCGACAGGTATTTTGCGGGTCTCTCGCATTTTCCCTGGTGTTGCTTGATTTCCATCCACTGCGAGTGTTGATTGCGGTTGTCACGACTGAAAAATCCTTTTTACTCATCTATAGCGTAGGTCCGGTTTATGCTATGAAAGCCAAATTCCCGCGCGGCGCAACCGCTTTCGATACGGAGCTTGGCGGCGCCCAGGCCGCTGCGTCGAAATCGATTCTGTCCGATTGACTGCAGGTTCATTGAACGCTTGCCGCCGGCCATGCGCTAAGATGCACCGATATGCAACAATATATCGTTTCCAGGCATGACTCAACATACCGCTTGCATGTCTCGTCAATAAATCGCAGATTATGTCTCAAGCTTAAGCGATTCCCGTAACAGGTGAAATCATGAGTCAATCGAAACTAGCTCTGGTAAATGGCGCTAATCGCGGCCGAGGCGCGACACCGCGGCGGATTTTTTCGTGAGCGCAAATTAATCGACTGCTAGCCGTGAGTTTGAAATTAAGCCAACTGGACCAGGATCGATTAGCCGGCAAACTCGGCAAAGCCATGCAGTTCGCCATGCAAACGGTAGTCACTGCCGCGCATATCGATCAAGTCGATACCCTTATCGACATCAGTTTCGCGCATATCGATGCCTGTTTTTACAATGGGCGGGCGCATCTCGATTTCGTTAATTACCTGCTTGATAACGATGCCCGGCTGGCGGTTCCAGCCTGGACCAATAACGGTATGATTGCGTTGAATGACTTGTCGATTCGCGATCCGCAGGCCAGTCGTGAAATGGCGGAGGCCCGGCAGCTGATGCAGGCTTATGTCAAACTCGGCTGCAATCCGGTATGGACCTGCGCGCCTTACCAGTTACCCGAGCGACCGCAATTCGGCGACCATATCGTCGGCTCCGAGTCAAACGCCGTCAGTTTTTATAATTCGGTGGTTGGCGCTCGTACCAATAAATACGGTGATTATCTTGACGTATGCGCGGCGCTCACCGGCCGGGTGCCCTTCAGCAAATTGCATCGCGACGAGGCGCGTGCCGCGCAACTGGTTTTCGACGTCGGCAGGCTGCCTCCGCAAATACTTCAAAACGATCTATTTTATCACCTGCTAGGTCATATTATCGGGCGCCGTAGTGGCCACCGGGTGCCTGCCATAGTGGGTCTTGCGACATCCTGCAGCGAAGACGACCTCAAGGCGATCAGTGCCGCCGGTAGTTCATCCGGCAGTGTACCCTTGTTTCATGCCGTCGGACTTACTCCGGAGGCCGAAAACCTGGAGGCGGCCAGCCAGGGCGGTAGCCTCGAACAAGTCATCGAATTGCAGGTCGCGGACTTACGACAGGCGCGTTTCGAGCTAGGGATGAATTCGGACCGGCCGTTGGCCGGCATCGCGCTCGGAACACCGCATTTTTCCGTAACCGAGTTCGAGCGCCTGGTTACGCTGCTTGCCGGCCGCAGCATCCACCCGGAATTGATTTGTTACCTGACTACCAGCCGCCATATTTTGCAACAGGTACGCCAGCGCGGCTGGATCGAGTCGCTGAGTCGGTCGGGCGTCAAAATCATTACCGATACCTGCACCTATTTTTCGCCTGCCGTTAACGGCCTACAGGGCAAGATCATGACCAACTCGGCCAAGTGGGCTTATTACGCACCCGGCATGCTGCCGGTCGAGGCGGTCATCGGCAGCCTCGCGGAATGTGTCGAGTCGGCGGTTAACGGTGAAGTCGTGCTCGACCAATGGGGAGTGGTGTGAGCGATACTGCGTTCGAAATTGCAGCAAGCGTGTTGGTTCCGGGGCGGGCAGGGGGTGCGGCACTGGTGCTAGACGATAGTTTGAGCTTCTGGGGCGGATTCGATTGCGCGCGAGGTGAAATCATCGACATACATCACCCGCAGCACGGGCAGCGGGTCGGGGGTTCGATTTTGCTGATTCCCGCCAGCCGCGGGTCGGCCGGTACCCCGGGGGGTATCGCGGAAACCCTGCGCAACGGCAGCGGTCCGCATGCCCTGGTGCTGGCCGAGCGCGATGTCAATATCGGAATCGGCGCCCTGGTGGCGAATCGGCTTTACGGGATGGAAGTTCCCGTGGTGGCGATTAGACTCGACGAAATGATGCGGATTCGCAGCGGCGATCGGATCGAAATCGACCCCCGGGGCACGATATCGGTTCGCCGTTAGATTTAATCGCCGCTTTAAGAGCGGCTGTCCATGGCCTTTAAAATCATGGCCTGGTCGATTTCACCGATAATCGCGTCATCGTCGTCGACCACCGCGAGCGGGCCTTCGGCCGCGATTGCGATATCGATCAGCGAGTCCAGCTTGGCGTGTTGGTTAACCCGTTCGGCGCCATTCGCCCGGGTTGCCGCGGATGCTTCGCGCATGATTTTACCGACACTCAATACCTTGTAACGCGGTACGTCCTCGGTAAATTCGCGCACATAGTCATCGACCGGATTGGCGACAATTTCTTCGGGAGTGCCGATCTGGGAAACCTCGCCATCTTTCATGATCGCGATATGGTCTCCCATCTTGATCGCTTCGAGAAAGTCGTGGGTGATAAAGATCATGGTCTTGTGCACTTCCGCCTGTATCTTGAGCAGTTCGTCTTGCATCTCGCGCCGGATCAATGGGTCGAGGGCGCTGAAAGGTTCATCGAATATCAGGATCTCGGGATCCACCGCCATCGCCCGGGCGAGCCCCACGCGCTGCTGCATGCCGCCGGACAGTTCGCGCGGGTAGTGGTCGGCCCAGCCGTGTAGCCCAACCTTTTCCAGCACCTCCATCGCTTTCGCCTTACGCTCCTTTTTATTCATGCCGCGTATTTCGAGTCCGAACGAAATATTGTCGATCACCTTGCGATGCGGGAACAGGCCGAAATGCTGGAATACCATGCTCATACGGAAGCGCCGCAATTCGGTGAGCTTAGCATCGTCGTAGGCCATGATATCTTCGCCGTCGATAATCATTTCCCCGGCGGTGGGTTTGATCAGCCGTGAAATGCAGCGCACCAGGGTCGACTTACCGCTACCCGAGAGTCCCATCACGACGAAGGTTTCACCTTTATTGATGGTGAAAGATACATCTTTTACCGCAATCACGTGACCGGTCTGTTCCTGCACCTCGGCGCGCGATAATGAGCGATCGATTGTTTCCAGGGTTCTTTCGGGGTAGCTACCGAATATCTTCCAGATGTTATTGCAAACGATTTGCGGCGTATCAGACATGGATTCTATTCCGTGTCGGAATCGTTTGATGCATAGTTTTACCCCCATCCATTACAATGATATCTGTAGCTGATTCCCCGACTTTAATGGAGAGTCGGCGTTTCGCTACAACCGGCCCTTAAACTTTATTATATGGTGTTGCAACTCGTTCAACGGACATCTTAGCCAGAACCCGTGGCCGCTGCAATTCGTATTGCAGCACCTGTTGATCGACGTTAAGCTAGGTCGATTCCGCGGGAGGGGCGAGAATTTATGAGTGCAGTAATCGACGGCCGCGATCAATCCGGCCTGCTCGCCGGTATCTGGCAAGAACGCCGCGGGATGGTAACCGGCCTGGCGCTGTTAGCCGTTTCGCTGCTGGTGTGGAAAATTCACGGCGGCGAGACCCTGTTTCCCCAAAGCTGGGTCGACGCTTTTCCCTTCGCCGCCAAGGTCGATGAATTCGACGCCTGGATTCGTCCCTTCGTTCAGCCTACCACGCGCGCCATCGCCGCCGGTGTGGTCTGGTTCTACGAGATCATGGTCGATTTTCTGACCTTTACCCAGTGGCAGGTCGTATTCGTCATTTTAGTGCTGCCCGCATTCGCATACGGGGGTCTGCGGCTCGGTCTGCTCGGCATCATCGCCGTCGGCTCCTGGCTGGTGCTGGATTTTTGGGACGAGTCGATGGAAACCCTGAGCCTGATGTGCATATCGATTCTGATATCGATCGTCTGCGGGATCCTGCTGGGTGTCATGTCATCGCAAAGCGATCGTTTCGAAGCCTTCATCAAACCGATTCTCGATACCATGCAAACCCTGCCGGCATTCGTTTACCTGATCCCGGCCTTTTACCTGTTCGGTATCGGGCCGCCGGGCGCGATCCTCGCGACCGTCATTTATGCCCTGCCGCCGGTGGTGCGCTTGACCAACTTGGGTATTCGCCAGGTGCCGGCCGGCATCGACGAGGCGGCAACCTCGTTTGGCGCGACCCGTGCCCAATCGCTGATCAAGGTCAAAATACCGCTCGCCATGCCTTCGATCAAACTGGGCGTCAATCAGACGGTCATGATGGCATTGGCGCTGGTGGTGTTGGCCACATTCATCGGTTCTCCCGGACTCGGGGATATCGTTTACCAGGGGCTGGTGCGGCTCAACGTAGGCAAGGCGCTAGAAGGCGGTCTGGCGATCGTGTTGATGGCGATCATCCTCGACCGAGTTACCTACGCCATGGGAAATATCGAACAGACCAGCGCCAGTCGACGCGACCACGTATTTCGCCTGTTTCCACAGGCGCTAGATACTTTCAAGCCGATTCTGTATCTGGAATACGGCATCGACTGGATTTGGCGCCAGATCGCCGTGGCAGGAAATATGATCACCCTGGCGGTCACGATCGCGGTCTGTCGCCTGGCGGCCCTGGTTAATTCGGACTTCGCCCTAAGGTTGCGCGAACTCATGCTGGCGCGCAGTTTTCTGATCGCGAGCCTGGTGCTGATTATCGTCCTGATGCTGCTCGAATCCTACACCGACCTGTATGGCAAGTTTCCGCGCGAATGGGAATATCGCTTTCGCACCCCGGTCAATCAATTCATGGACGAGCTGGTAACCGACGAATTGTTTTACGCGATTACCCAGGGCATCAAGGAGACGCTGTGGTTTGGTATGATCAACCCTTTGAATACGTTTCTCAAGGGTTTGCCCTGGTGGTATACCTGCCTGATTTTTGTTGCCGGCGCCTGGTTATTCAGTGGCCGGGGATTGGCCGTCGGCACTCTGCTGGGCTTGCTGTTTATCGGCGCCACCGATCTGTGGCTATTCGGCATGATTACGCTGTCGACCGTGCTGGTATCGGTGTTTATCTGTTTCCTGTTTGGAGTGCCGCTTGGCATTTTATCGGCTTACAGCAAAACCACCGACACCATCGTCAAACCGATTCTCGACACCATGCAAACCATGCCGGTATTCGTATACCTGGTGCCGGTCATCATGCTGTTTCAGGGCGGGCAGGTATCCGCAGTTATCGCGACCGTGGTTTACGCGCTGCCGCCGATTGTGCGCTGCACTACACTCGGCATCCGCGAGTTACCCGAACAGATCAACGAGGTATCCAGTTCGTTCGGCGCGTCGTTGGTGCAAACCCTGATCAAGATCAAAATACCGATGGCTACCCCGGCGGTCATGCTCGGTATCAACCAGGGCATCATGATGGCGCTGGCGATGGAGGTGGTAACCCCGTTGATCGGCGGCAAAGGGCTCGGACTGATTGTTTTCGACGGCATGAACCGGGCCAGTATTGGGATCTCGCTACAGGCGGGCATCGGCATTGTTTTGCTGGCCATCATTCTCGATCGCATGTCCCAGGCCTGGACCAAAACGCAGCGCGAAGCGATGGGGTTAGCCTAGCCTTAAGCCGGCTCGACAAGGGCATTGTCAAACAGTATTATCGATCCGACCCGCCGCTGATTGCGGTAATAAAAATGATATCCGAAGAGGAGATGCAATATGTCATTAAAAATTAGAGCCGTGTTGGCGTCCATGCTATTGGCGCTGAGTATCGGTCCGATTTCATCCGTGCAGGCGGCCAAGCGCCTGACCATTCCCGACCCCGACTGGACCGGCGGCGTGGTTACCTGCCGCACCATTCAGTACGTGCTCGAAAACGAGATGGGTTATAAGGTCAAGTCGGTAGCCATCCCTGGCGGACCGGGCGTGTGGGAAGGCATCCGCGCGGGCGACCTGTTTTACAATTGCGAAACCTGGCCTTCCTATAACCCCTCGAAAGAGAAATACCTGAGCGAGTACGGCGGCGATGGTTCGCTTACCCACCTCGGCGCTACCGGCATTATCGGCGAAACGGCCTACTGGGTGCCGCGTTACGTGGTGGAAGGCGATTCATCGCGCGGGATTCCGGCATCGGCGCCCGACCTGGATTCCTTCACCGACCTGAACAAGTACAAGCACATGTTCAAGAGCCTGGAATCGGGTGATCGGGGCAACCTGATCGGCTGTCCGGTGGCGGCCTGGCTGTGCGAAGACCAGAAACGCCTGGATCGGCTCGGAGTCGATTTTTATGCACAGGCGCTCGGTTCGGAAACCGCCCACTGGGCCGAAATGCTGGCCAAGTACAAGCGCGGCGAACCTTTCATCGCCTATGCCTGGGCCCCGCACTGGATCCACGCCGCGCTGGATCTGGTCGAAGTCGAGCTGCCCGAAAGCGAAGCCTGGCCGGACGACATCACCTTTAAATACGCCAATCCGGATTTGGTCAAAGAGCACCCCGAAGTGGTGCAATTGATTAAAAATCATCGCCTCACCAACGAACAGCAGGCGGGCATGATTTACGAGATCGACGTCAAGAAACGCGACGTCGAGGACGTCGTGGAAAAGTGGATGGAAGCCAACCAAGCCATCTGGCGTAAATGGGTACCTTAATTCTCCATCCGCTTCGGAAAAGGGCTCCGCGAGGAGCCTTTTTTTTGCGGCGCCCGAATTCTAGAGACTGGCCATGACCCGTCGACCCGCCAGTTTTGGCGCCGCGTTAACTTCATCCTGGGCGATCCTGCTGGGGTTCGGCATCCTGATGCTGGGCGACGGCCTGCAGGGAACCCTGCTGGCGGTGCGCGCAGACCTGGAGGGATTCAGCGCGACGCTGACCGGCCTGGTGATGTCGACCTTTTACCTGGGTTTTTTGCTGGGCTCGATCATGACTCCGCGCATCACCGTCAGAGTGGGGCATATCCGCGTGTTCGCCGCCTTCGCTGCGTTATCGTCGGCGGCGATACTGGTGCATGCGCTGTTCGTCACGCTGCCGGTCTGGATTGCCATGCGCCTGCTCAGCGGTTTTTGCTTTGCCGGTTTGTATATCGTCGCCGAAAGCTGGCTCAACGACCGCGCCAGTAACGAAACCCGGGGCAAGCTATTGTCGCTCTACATGGTGGTAACCTATATCGGGGTCGGCGCCGGGCAGCTGTTACTTAATCTCGCCGACCCGTTCGATTTTGAACTCTTCATCCTGGTGTCGATCCTGATTTCTCTCGCCGTGGTGCCGCTGTTGCTGTCCGCCGGCTCATCGCCTAAATTTCACGACTCGGTACGCATCAGCCTGTTGCAGTTATACCGCCTGACGCCGCTGGGCCTGGTCAGCATGTTTGCGGTCGGTATGGTGACCGCGACCTTTTTTGCGCTGGGTCCGGTGTATGCGCAGCGCATCGGACTCGATATTCGCGATACTTCTTATTTCATGAGCGCAGCGGTCGTGGGTACGGTCCTAGCGCAGGGGCCGATCGGGGCCTTGTCCGATCGCTTCGACCGGCGCAGGGTGTTAACCCTGGTCACGATCTTGACGGCAATTTCGGCTGCGGTTTGCATACCGGCGGAACAGGTATCGACCGTTGCGCTGTTTTTCGCGATTGCGTTGTTTGGAGGCCTGGCGTTTCCGCTTTACTCGATTTGTATCGCCTATACCAACGACCACCTCAAGCCGAATCAAATGATCGCCGCCAGCGGTGCGCTGGTGTTGGTGGGTGGCCTCGGCGCCGTAACCGGTCCATTGTTGTTCGCGGCATTGATGGATTATTTCGGCAATCAAGCCCTGTTCTGGTCGATTGCGGCGGTCCACGGGTTGACCGGGTTGTTTGCAATCTTTCGCATGGTCAGCAGCTCCCCGGTACCGCTCGACAAACAGGTGTCGGGAACCGCGACCGCGGTGCATCCATCCGGTTCGCCGATCGAGTCGGTGCAGCAAGTTACCAGCGAGGAAACCGAGTTCGAACTCGATAAAAAATAAAACGACGGCGGTTTTTTTGGAGTGCCCAGGCGGTACCGCGGATTACAAATATATGCCGACCTTGGGTGATATCGGCCGCGGTTTGGGCTAGAGTAAGTCTCGTTCGCTGCGCTCACCGGGGCTTTTCCGAAGTTGTATAAAACACTCGTTTCGATTCTGTTTAGCTACGGTCTGCTGTTGCTTGCCAACGGCCTGTTCGCAACCCTGCTCGGGGTGCGCACCCAGGTGGAGGGATTTTCGCCCAACCTGGTCGGCTTCATCGTCGCGGCCTATTTCGGCGGCCTGCTGTTAGGCGGGGTGTTCGCGGATCGAGTCGTAATCCGCGTCGGACACATCCGTTCGTTCGCGGCTTTCGCTTCATTGATGTCGGCTTCGGCTTTGATGCATCCGATTGTCGTCGATCCCTATGCCTGGATGCTGTTCCGCATTATTGCCGGATTTTGCATGGCCGGCATGATTATAGTGACCGAGAGCTGGCTCAACGAGACGGCGACCAACAAAACCCGGGGCAAGATTCTGTCGATGTACATGATCACCAACTACTTCGCCGCCGGTTGCGGCAATTTTTTGCTGACGGTCGGCGATCCCTCCGATTTCGGACTATTCAGTCTGGCCTCGATTATATTTTCGATGGCTTTGGTGCCGGTGTTGCTGACGCGCACCAAGGCGCCGGTGCCGGTGCACGCCGCCCGCATGCAAGTCTGGGATCTGTATCGAATCGCCCCGCTGGGCGTGGTCGGGGTGTTTTGTTGCGGACTGGTCAACTCGAGTATCAATGGCCTGGGATCGGTGTTCGCGACCAATATGGGCTTTGATCAGCAGGAACTGGCGACCTTTATGGCAATCATGATCATGAGCGGGCTGCTATTACAATGGCCGGTAGGTCATTTATCGGACCGTATCGGCCGCGGACCGCTGCTGGTTTACATCCCTTTGATCGTCACGCTGGCAGCCGTCTGGCAGCTGTATGTCGAGGGCTTCGCCATGGTGCTGCTCGGCGCCGGATTTCTCGGCGCTTTCGTGTTCACGCTCTACTCGTTGTCGGCGGCGACGGCCAACGATATGGCGAGCTCGAACCAGCGCGTGCAGGTCGCAGGAGCTTTGCTGATCACCTACGGCGCCGGTGCGGTAACCGGCCCGGTGGTCGCCGGCCAGTTCATGGGGCATTTCGGACCCCAGGGTCTATTTCTGCATATCGCAGCGGTCGAACTGGTGTTGTGCAGTTTCGCTATTTTATTGTGGCGCCGGCGTGCCGGCAGCCCAGCCAGGCGCAAGCCGTTTGTCGCGGTCCCGGGGACGCAGTCGACCTCGAATCAGCTTTACGTCGCGGCCCACGAAGAGCAACCCGAGCGGGTTGAACCGAGTGGCGAGGACGACGAGGTACAGTGGACCTATCCCTCTACCGATGAGTGAAACGCGGGCCGACCTGGCGCTGTCGTATCGCAAGGTTTGGCGTCTGGCCGGGCCGATCATCCTTTCCAATATTTCGGTACCGCTGGTAGGCGCGGTCGATACTGCCGTGGTCGGGCATCTGCCGGAGGCGCAGTATATCGGGGCTGTTGCGCTAGGCGCCCTGATTTTCAGTTTCCTCTACTGGGGATTCGGCTTTCTGCGCATGGGGACTACCGGTTTCGTGGCCCAGGCCTATGGCGCGGGCAACTGGCGCGAGTTGTCGGATACCCTGATCAGGGCACTGCTATTGGCCGTCGCCCTGGGTTTGCTGACGATTGCCGTCGGCTGGCCGTTAATCGAATTCGCGCTCTACCTGCTGCAAAGCTCGGCCGCGGTCGAATCCCTGGCGCGCGACTATGCACATATTCGTATCTGGAGCGCACCGGCGGTGCTGTGCGTATACGTATTTACCGGCGTGTTTTTCGGCCTGCACAATATGCGCGCGGCGTTTGTGCTGCAGCTGGTGTTGAATATCAGCAACATGTTGCTCGATTTGCTGTTCGTGCTGGGATTCGGCTGGGGCGTCGAAGGCGTGGCCCTGGCGTCGTTGATAGCCGAATACCTCGCCATGCTCGTCGGATTTTACCTGTTGCGCTATCAAATCAAAAATGCGCTCCGGAGTTTTAGTCGGGCGCGTTTGCTGGAGCGGGCCGCGCTCGCCAAACTGTTTCAAGCCAATTCCAATATTTTCATCCGTACCCTGTGCCTGTTATTCGCATTCAGTTATTTCACCGCGAAGGGCGCGCAGCAGGGCGAAGTGATCCTGGCGGCAAACGCCATCTTGCTGCATCTGCAGAGCATCATGGCTTACGGGCTGGACGGTTTTGCGACCGCCGCCGAGGCGCTGGCGGGCAGCGCCTATGGCGCCGGCAAACGGCGAGTTTTTCGGCGTGCGGTATTGTTGACCAGTATCTGGGCCGCAATTTTCGCTTTGCTGATCGGGTTGGTCTATCTATTGCTGGGGGAAGTCATAATCGGGCTTTTCACCAACATCGACGCGGTCGCCGCGAGCGCGCTGCAATTCCTGCCGTGGATGGTGGCGGCGCCAATTATATCGATCTGGAGTTTTCAGCTCGACGGTATTTTTATCGGCGTCAGCCACACACGCGAAATGCGCAATGCAATGATCGTTTCGCTGGTAGCCTACCTGGCTCTGCTGCAGTGGACGATTCCGGCCTTCGGCAATCACGGCCTGTTCCTGGGATTGATGTGTTTCATGTTGATCCGTGCGCTATCGCTGTTATTCTATTTTCCCGGAATCGAAGCCTCGATTCGCGCTGACGATTATGACAACACAGATTAAACAACACCGCTTTTTACTGGCGACCCTGTCGCTCGGGCATTTAACCAACGACTGGGTCGCCGGTACCTTATGGTTGCTGGCGCCGGCGATTGCAGCCAGTCTGGGGCTCGGTCCCGTCGAGGTCGGGTTGATTCTGACGATTAACGGTATCGGCGCCGGGCTGGCCTATATTCCGGCGGGCGTGATATCGAATCGTTCGACCCGGCCCGGATTATTGATGCTGCTGTCCTTTTGGTGGGTGGCGATCGGTTATTTTAGCGCGACCCTGGCGCCCGGGTTCTGGCCGGTTACGCTGTTGCTGGCGTTGGCCGTCATGGGCGACGCCTTCTGGCATCCGGTCGCCACCGGCGTGCTGGTCAAGGCGATGCCGCAGCGACGCGCGCAGGCGCTCGGCATCCACGCAATCGGCGGCAGTATCGGTTCCGAAGTACTGGCGCCGTTGAGCACCGGTTTCCTGCTGGGGTTTTTCGACTGGCAAACCACGCTGCAAATCCTGGTGTTGCCGGCCGTGATCATGGGATTGTTGTTCATCCCCGTGGCCGCGCGTATCAGCCGTGATGGCGCCGCCCAGCTGCACCGTATCGATGTGCGCGGGCTGGCGCACCAGTGGTTCAAGCCGGCCGGCATCGCGCTGATGTTACTGATGGTCCTGTACAATATGGCCTTGATGGCGCAATTGGCGATGGCGCCGCTTTACTTTCAGATCGAGCACGGATTGTCACCCTTTTACGCCGGGGCGATCTTTGCCGTGATTTTGATGCTGGGTTCGATTTGCCAGCCCTTTTTCGGCAAATATAGCGATGGCCGCGGGCGCAAGCCCTTGATATTGCTGACTTTGTTCGCCGCCAGCTTCTTTGCGCTGTTTGCCGGAATGAGCAGCACCCTCTACTGGGCGTTGTGCGGATTGTTGCCGGGAATTGCGCTCCTGACCGCAGTGCGCCCGGTTATCCTCGCCGCCGCGGTCGAGTATTCCGGCAAATCGGAGGCGACCACGCTGGGCATAGTATTTACCGTGCTCGACGGCGTCGGCATGTTCGGCGCATTGCTCGCCGGGCTGGCGGGAGAGTTCGAACTGGCCTATGCATTCATACTGGCCGCCGTCCTGGCGCTGATGTCGGCTGCAATTTGCCTGTTTCTGAATTTCAAGAGTACGGCGGCGAGCGATGCGCAAGCCGTTATTTCTCAGCCTGCGAGTCCAGCTGATCCTTGATGATCGCGAATAACTCCGGACGATTGGCTGCAACTTCGTCGGTGCTGAGACCTTCCAGCGAATGCGGGTATTTGAGCCATTGTGCGGTTTGGTGCAGGTAATAATCCGGTTCGCGTTCGGTTTTATTGCGCGACGGTTTGTAATAGGGCACGGCGATACGAATGTCATGCGGCGTATTGAGGCGGGCCTTTTCCTCGAGGTGGGCGATCACCGCGTCGATGGTCAGGCCGGTGTCGAAAACATCGTCGACGATTAACAGGCTATCTTCGTGGCGACAGTTCTTGATCAGGTAGTTCATGCCATGGATACGGATTTGATGCGATTGCCCGTCGATGCCGCTGTAGGAAGAGGTGCGGATCGCGATGTGGTCGGTTTCGATGCCATACCAGGCAAACAGTTCCTGAATCGCGATACCCATGGGTACTCCGCCGCGCCAGATTGCAATCATCATCGTGGGTCGGAATCCGTCTTGAATGATGTCGGCCCCCAGACGGAACGAATCCTCGAGCAACTGTTGTGCCGACAGGTAGAGTTTTTCTGTCATCGTGCGTGCAATAGGCCGGGTCAATTGGTAGGCTTCGCAAGAATATCACAGCCCACCCAGAGGACGCAGTCCAGATGCATAAACGCTTTATCGACGAGCAGGATTTGCTCGAAGATTCCTACCGGCTCGCGGTTAAAATATACCAGAGCGGTTTCCGACCAGACTTCATCGTCGGCGTATGGCGCGGGGGTTCCACGGTCGGGATTTACGTGCAGGAGTGCCTGCAATATCTCGGTTTGGAGACGGACCACATCGCGATCCGCACTTCCTACCGCGGGCACGACGATTACTTCAGGCAGCTCGAACAGGGCAGCCCGATGCGCGCCCACGGATTGCAGTACCTGATCGAAAATCTCAACGCGGACGACGCGCTGTTAATCGTCGACGATGTGTACAGCACCGGTCGCAACGTGCAGTCCGTGATCGAACGTTTGCAGGTCAAAACCAAGCGCAACATGGCGCGCGATTTGCGTGTCGCCGCGCCTTATTACCGCCCCGATGCCGAACGCGACAATCCGGCGCCGGACTACTTTCTGCACCAGACCGAGGACTGGTTGGTGCTACCCTATGAGTTAACCGGCATGAGCCGCGACGAACTGCAGGCGCACAAATCCTGGATCGTGCCGCTACTCGACGAATTGAAACCCGGTTGGCAATCCGCATGAGGTTTTCAACGCTAACCGAGCGCGTCAAGGGTGAAGCGGCCGACGCCTGGGATTTGCATTATCTGGCCAATCAGGCCAAGCAGCGTGGCGAGGACGTTATCGTGCTGAGCGTCGGCGATCCCGATTTCGCGACCCCGGAGCCGGTGGTGGAAAAGGCGTTGCAAGCGATGCGTGAAGGCGACACCCATTACACTTCGATCAGCGGGCACGAATCGCTGCGCGAAATTATCGCCGAGCGCCACCAAGCGCGCACCGGACAGCTGGTCGACGCGCACAACGTCATTACTACCTCAGGCGCGCAAAATGCGCTATTCGCCTGCGCGATGTGCCTGCTGGAAGCAGGGGATGAAGCGATCGTGCTGCAGCCCATGTATGTGACCTATGAGGCCACTATCCAGGCGCCCGGCGCGAAATTGGTGCCCGTGGTGCTCGATGCGGACAAAGGTTTTCGACTCGATCGAGAAGTGCTCGAGGCGGCGATCACCACGGCCACCCGCGCCATATTTTATGCCTCGCCGAGCAATCCGACCGGCATTGCGCTGAATCGGCAGGAACTCGAATTCATTGCCGAGCTCGCCCGGCGGCATGATTTATGGGTGGTTGCCGACGAGGTTTATACCGACTTTGTGTTTGACGGTGAAATGCATCACATGGCATCCCAGCCGGCTATGTATGAACACAGCATTACCCTCGGCAGCATGTCGAAATCCTACGCCATGTCGGGTTGGCGTCTCGGTTGGGCGATTGCGCCCACCGAAATGATCGACAATATGGAAAAACTGGCGCTTTGCATGCTTTTCGGATTACCCGGATTCGTGCAACAGGCAAGCGAACATGCGCTGCGTTATTGCGAAGCAGATGTCGTGCGTATGCGCGACATTTATCGCCGGCGCCGGGACCTGCTGTTCGATGCCTTTGCTGCGATGCCCGGGCTGCAGCCGCTGCTACCCGATGCCGGTATGTTCGTCATGGTAAACGTGCTCGGCACCGGGTTGAGTTCAAACGAGTTTGCCAGCGAGCTGTATCATGCCACCGGGGTTTCGGTGCTGGACGCGACCGCATTCGGCGCCAGCGCGGCGGGTTACGTGCGGGTTTCCTGTACCGTGAGCGATGCGGAGCTGGCTGAAGCCTGCAATCGTATCGGCCGGTTTGTGGGGAGCCTTTAATGGCGCGGCAGGAACCAAAGCGCTGCTGGTGGTGTGGCGACGACGCGCTCTACCGGGCTTATCACGATGAGGAATGGGGTGTGCCGCTGCACGACGAGCGCTTATTGTTCGAATTCCTCTGTCTCGAAGGCGCGCAGGCCGGCCTCAGCTGGATTACGATTCTGCGCAAACGCGACAACTACCGGCGCGCTTTCGATAACTTCGATGTCGACAAGATCGCAGGTTACCGGCAACCCCGCATAGATCGCTTGCTGCAGGACAGCGGGATCGTGCGCAACAAACTAAAGGTCAATGGATTCGTTAAAAACGCGCGCGCCTATCTCGAATTGCGCGAGCAGGGTATAAGCCTCGATGCCCATCTGTGGCAATTCGTCGATGGCGAACCCCTGCAAAACAACTGGCGGAAAATCGAGCAGGTGCCGTCCAATACCGCGATTTCCGACGCCATGTCCAAGGATTTGAAAAAGCGGGGCTTTACATTTGTCGGCAGCACCATATGTTATGCCTTTATGCAGGCCGCGGGACTGGTCAACGACCATACCCTGGACTGTTTCCGCCATCGCGAATTGAAACGAGGTTGATATGCCGGTACAGGCCGAAGTCGAATTTTTAGCTCGCCGCAGCGAACGCCCGATTTATTATGCTTCGAGCGCGGGGCGTAACGCCACCCACCAAATCAACCAGCCGATGAACATCGTCGCGGTCGAAGTCGAAGATGCGCGCAGCCGAGACGATGCTGGAGCGCCGCGCGAACTCGGTCAACACCCGTCGGGTTTCGACCTGCTGCCATGCGAGACCCGCGTCGACAATTTTCTCGACTCCAGGCAGGTCGAATCAATCTATGAACCCGAGATCGTCGAGTTTCTCAAGCGGGTAACCGGCGGTTACCGCGTGCATATTTTCGATCATACCGTGCGCGCCTCGGATCCGGGGTTGCGCGAACAAAAGAACTTGCGCGAACCGGCGACGCTGGTGCATAACGATTACACACCGAATTCGGGCTTCGTGTGCTTGCGCGAAAACCTCGGCGATGACGCCGAGGAGTTGGCTAAAGGCCGCTTCCAGATCGTCAACGTCTGGCGGCCGCTAACCGACCCGGTAGAGGACTATCCGCTGGCGCTGGTCGATGCGCGCAGTCTTACGGCCGACAATCTGGTCGATACCGAGCGCCGCGCGCCGAATCACGTCGGCGAAATCCAGCTCGCGCTGCACGCTCCGCAACAGCGCTGGTTTTACTATTCGGCGATGCGTCCACCCGAGGTGTTGCTGTTCAAGACCTTCGATTCGATCGATGGCGGCAGACAACCCTGCAGCATTCACACCGCGATACATTTGCCGTCCGCACCGCCCGATGCGAAGCCGCGCGAAAGCGTGGAAACGCGCGCCTTCGTATTTTATCGTTGAAGCCCCGGGCATGACGGGAAAAGCCGGACGCGAACAGACGATCCTCGAAATCTGGCAGGCCGCAATCGAGGCCGTCTCGGGCCGGCAGGCGGTTTTAAACGCGCTTGCCGCCGACAGCGAGTTCACCCCCGATCTGGTGATGGCGGTCGGCAAAGCAGCCTCGGGTATGTGCCGGGGCGCGCTGCAACGCGTTCCTGACTGCGCTGCGCTGGTCGTGACCAAGTACCACCATAGCGATCCGATCTTGTGCGCCAACCCGCGCGTGCGGGTGATCGAATCGGCACATCCAATCCCTGACCAGCATTCGCTGGACGCGGGCAGGGCGCTGCTGGGGCGCATGCGGTCGATGCCGGCCGGCAGCCGCGTGCTGCTGCTCGTTTCCGGCGGCGCGTCTGCGCTGGCGGAAGCCTTGCCGGACGGCATGAGCCTGGCCGATCTGCAGGCAATAACCGATGACATGATCGCGACCGGCAAGACCATCGGCGAGATCAACGCGCGCCGCAAACAAACCTCCCTAATCAAGGACGGCAAGTTGATCGAAGCTTTTAGCGGCGCCGAACTTCGGGTCTACGCGATTTCCGATGTCGAGGGCGACGGTATCGATACGATCGGCTCGGGCCTCGGCGATTGCCATCGCGCGCGGGTGTTGTCAGTTTCGAAGATAATCGCCTCCAACTCAATTGCGCGGGAACAGGCCGCACGCCGCGCCCGTGAGTTGGGTTGCCAAGTGGTAATGAACCAGGAATCGCTTTATGGCGACGTATTCGATCTGGCCAAAAAAATCGGCGAGCAGCTGCGCTCGGCGCCACCCGGGGTCTACATCCTCGGCGGCGAACCTACCGTCATCCTGCCCGCCCACCCGGGCCGCGGCGGCCGCAACCAGAGCCTTGCGCTGGCGCTCGCCGAAGCAATTGCCGGTCGTGACGACATCAGCATTCTAGTCGCCGGCACCGACGGCACCGACGGCCCCACCGAGGCCGCCGGCGGCCTCGTCGATGGCGCTACCTGGCACGATCCCGGCGCAGCGCGGGATGCACTGGCGCGCGCCGACGCCGGCAGCTGGCTGGCGCAAAACGACGCCCTGTTCGTGACCGGACCGACCAACACCAATGTCATGGATCTGGTGATTGCCGTCATCGACCCATAAGCGTCTATTCGAATCGTTTCAATGCCGCTATCAGAGTCACCGCAGGTATCGGAGAAATTTGATCGCTACCCTGAACCCATACAAAACCGATTGTTATTTCTGCGTCGGCTGATTTTGGAAACCGCCGCCGAAACCGAGAGTGTCGGTAAGATTGAAGAAACACTCAAATGGGGTCAACCGAGTTATCTCAGCAAAACCGGCAGCACCATCAGAATCGATTGGATCGAATCGACTACAGACCAATACGCGATGTATTTTCATTGCAGCTCTAGGCTGATTGACACATTTAAAGAACTTTACCGGGATCAACTCGTTTTCGAAGGAAACCGGGCGATTGTGTTTAAAGTGGATGAAGAGTTTCCAATTAACGCGATTAAATCATGTATCACACTGGCTCTCACCTATCATTTGAGAAAACACTTACCGATGCTAGGAGTATGAATCAGCTAAGACTTAAGCTGCCGTTTACGAAGTACAGAATGTAAACTGCGCATTGCTATCGCCAAGCGCGGCGTTATTCGTCGATTCTAATATTTACGGAGATAACCCGATGTCCCAGCCAGTATACGCATTAAACCTTTTCAACGTCTCGAATCGTGACGAATACCTTGCTTACTCGCGCCGCTCGGCGGCTGAGGTCGAAGCCCACGGCGGTCGGCTTATTGCGCTCGGCAAGTTTCGCGAGGTTGCGACCGGCGATGTCGAACCGCGCGAAGTCTTGATTCTGGTCGAATGGGAATCGAAACAAGCTTTCGACAGCTATTGTAACGATCCACAGCTCGCCGACCTGCACCCGCACCGCGTACAGGGCAGCGATGCCTATATCTGGCATTTATTCGATAAAATCGAAGATCTCAGACCGATACTTAAATAGCCTGAGTCGGGATTGTCGACACCTAATTATTCGACCGGCGGAATTCGGGACGAACATTAGACAATCCGGGAAAATACCGATATCTTGAATCCCCAATAAAAACTATTCATCGGGGGAGTCATGCAGTTGTCGTCAAAGAATAAGTTTTCCGTATTAATCGTACTACTCGCAGTCAGCGGTCTGATCCTGCCGCTAGCGCCGGCCCATGCCGTCCATCAGTGCGGCGCGCAGCACTCGGGGTATGGGGGCGGCTATGACGACGACGATGATGATGATCGCTATTACCATCACCACTACCACAGAAACGGTTGCAGCGAGGTCAAGGCAAGCGACTTTTTAGACGGTGATGCCCGTATCGACGCGCCCGAACTGGCGCAACGCGGCGACTACACGGTCGGCGTGCGCACGCTGCGGGTGGTGAATCGCAACCAAATAGACATTCTCAATTGGAGTGTGGAAAACCCCAATCCGGTTTACAACCGTAGATTGAAACTGGAAGTCTGGTACCCGGCCCGGTTATATTATCGCGATCGCGAACTGACGACCTATAAGGACGTGCTCGGCAGCGGCGCGGGTGATCCCGATCGTCCGCTACGACCATTCGAATTTGCGGGCAGGGCGGCGCGCGGCGCAATGCCTAATCTAGACGGCGGGCCCTATCCGCTGGTGATCGTTTCGCACGGTTATCCCGGCTCGCGGGTACTAATGACCTATCTCACTGAAAACCTGGCTTCGAAGGGTTACGTGGTGGTCGCGATCGATCATACCGAATCGACTCACGCGGATAAGGCCGGGTTTTCCAGCACGCTGTTGAATCGCACCCTGGATATCAATTTCGTACTGCGCAAGATGGCGCGTAAAAGCAATCGCGGTCGCGGTTTTCTTTCCGGTATGGTCGATGCCGATCGCACAACTGTGGTCGGTTATTCGATGGGCGGTTACGGTGCCTTGAATGCGGCCGGCGCAGGTTATAGCCCGATTGTCGTCAATTTCGTTCCCGGAGGACATCTGGCGCGGCTGCAAGAAGGCACTGCCGCCTATGCGGAGGAACTCGATCTGCGAATCCGTGCAATGGTAGCGTTTGCGCCCTGGGGCGGCGCGTTCGGTGTGTGGACGCCGACGGCGCTGGCCGGAATCGATATTCCGAGCCTGTTCATTGTCGGCAAGCAGGATCAAACTTCGGGTTACGCGGCCGTCAGAGGTTTGTTTAACGCTGCGGTGAATTCAGATCGCTATCTACTCGCCTACGAAAGCGCGATACACGAGATCGCCCCCAACCCGGCGCCGCCGCTGGCGGAGCAGCACTATCGCGAGTACATACATTATCAGGAACCCGCTTGGGACAATCGCCGCCTGAACAATATCAACCAGCACTTCATCACCGCGTTTCTCGGGGTACATATTCAGGGAGATTTTGCCAGGTACCAGCCATATCTCGATCTGGTACAGTTTTCCAATGACTCAAACCGGACCGACGAATCCGACCCCAGCTACTGGAAGGGTTTTCCGAACTATTCCGCCATCGGTATGGAATTAGAGCATCTGCTGCCGCAATAGAGCAATGGCTACCGCTTACAGCAGGGCTTTGATTTCGTCCAGCGCTGCCGGGTCTTCGATCGTGGACGGCACCACGTAGTCTTCGCCGTCTACCATCGAGCGCAGCGTTTTGCGTAAAATCTTGCCGGAGCGGGTTTTGGGAAGTCGGGCGACGATCAGGGCTTGCTTGAAGGCGGCCACCGCGCCGATATCCTTACGCACGAGTTGCACTAATTCTTCGACGATCCGGTCGGGTTTAGCGCCTTCGGCATTCTTCAATACCACGAATCCCATCGGCATTTGACCCTTGAGTTCGTCGTTGCGGCCGATCACCGCACATTCCGCGACCATCGGGTGTTTACCGACGACTTCTTCCATTTCACCGGTGGACAGCCGATGCCCGGCAACATTGATGACGTCGTCGACGCGTCCCATGATGAACAGATAGCCGTCTTCGTCGAAATAACCGCCGTCGCCGGTCGTGAAATAGCCGGGATAGGTTTCCAGGTAGTTTTCCTTGAAGCGCTCGACATCGCCCCAGATTGTGGCCAGGCAGCTCGGCGGTAGCGGCAGTTTGATTGCGATGAAACCCTGCTCATTCGGGCCGAGCCGATTGCCGGCGTCATCGAGGATTTCGACATTGAACCCGGGCACGGGTACTGTCGACGAGCCCGATTTGACCGGCATCGGTTCCAGGCCGTGCATATTGGCCGCGATCGCCCAGCCGGTTTCGGTTTGCCACCAATGATCGAGCACGGGCACCCGGTAGGTTTGCGCCAACCATTCGTAGGTAGGCGGGTCGAGACGTTCGCCGGCGGCGAATATGGTTTGCAGGCAGGACAGGTCGTATTTAGCCGCCAGTGCGCCCTCGGGATCTTCTTTCTTGATTGCGCGAAACGCGGTCGGCGCGGTAAATAGCGCTTTTACTCCGTGTTCCGAAATCACGCGCCAAAAGGCGCCGGCATTCGGCGTCATGATCGGCTTGCCTTCATATAACACCGTGGTGCAGCCGTGGATTAGCGGGCCATAGACGATATAAGAATGTCCCACCACCCAGCCGACGTCGGACGCCGCCCAGTAAACTTCACCGGGTTCGATATCGTAAATCGCGCTCATGCTGTATTTCATGGCAACCGCATGGCCGCCGTTTTCGCGCACCACGCCTTTGGGTTTACCGGTGGTGCCCGAGGTATAAAGTATATATAGCGGATCGCTACCCTTGACCGGAACGCAGGCGGCGGGTTCGGCGGCGGTCACCGCTTGCTGCCAGTCGATATCGCGACCCGATTGCAACTCGGCTTGCGCCTGCGGGCGTTGCAGTACCACACAGGTAGCTGGTTTGTGCTTGGCTATTTCAATCGCGGCGTCGACGATTGGCTTGTATTCGAGAACACGGTTTATTTCGATGCCGCAAGATGCGGTCAGCAACACTTTCGGCATTGCGTCGTCGAGGCGCACCGCGAGTTCGGGCGGCGCGAAGCCGCCAAAAACCACGGAATGTACCGCTCCCAGCCGGGCGCAGGCCAACATCGATATCAAGGCTTCGGGTATCATGGGCAGGTAAATCACGACGCGGTCGCCTTTCTCGACGCCGTATTGTTTGAGCATTCCGGCACAGCGGGCCACTGCGTCACGTAATTCGGTATAGGTGAACTTGCGTTGCTGACCGGTTACCGGTGAATCATAGATCAGCGCGGTTTGATCGCCGCGGCCGTTGGCAACGTGAAAGTCGACCGCGAGATGACAGGTATTTAGCTCGCCATCCGCAAACCAGCGGTCGATACCGTGTTCGTCCTTGCTGAGCACCTGCGTCGCGGGTCGGTACCAGTCCAGTTGGCTGGCTTTATCTGCCCAAAATGCCTCGGGATTGTCGATCGATGCCCGGTATTCGTCTTGATATGACATTAACTGCTCCTCCGGTCGGTGTTTTTTAACTATGTGTCAATCTGACTTCATCTTATTACGGACCCGGATTGTAGACAATACGTGAAATTCAATGCCCAATATTGCAAAAAGTAATGCTAATTCTCGTGTAATTGTCAACAATTTATCAAATCGCGCGCTACCAATTAAGTTTTTCCTCGTCCGAAACACTCGTACATGATTTCGATAAAACGTTGGGATGGGGCGGACAGAAACTTGCCTTTGCGGGTGACGATACCGTAACTGCGCTTGGGGAAATACTGATCCACCGGGATCACGCTCATCCGGCCGCGGTCTTCGGGTGTAATGCAGACATCGGTAACGATGGATATTCCCTGGCCCAGGCTGACATAGCGTTTGATTACTTCCCAGCCGCCTGCTTCCAGGGTTACGCGAAAATTGACATTGTGTTGCGCAAACACCATTTTGACGATATGCCAGGTGCTGAGATGCCGCGGTGGCAGGATCAGTCCATACTTTCCAATATCGGCAATAGTGACCTTTTCCATCTGCGCCAGCGGGTGATCGAGCGGGGTGATGACCACCGGATTGTAGGTTACGATCGGGTCATACACGAGGTCCTCGGGCACTTCCAGCATCGAACCAACCGCGAGATCGACGCTATCGGTACGCAGCATTTCCATGCCGTTGCGGCCGGTTTCATTGGCGAGACGCAGTTTGATCGCCGGATACTGATTTGAAAATTTCCCGACTGGTTCGGGGAGTACGTATAAGATGGTCGACTCACCGGCGGCGATATTCAATTCCCCCGAAGTCAGGTTGCCGCAGTGCGCGTCGAATGTTTCCTTGAGGCGATCGATGCCCTGTACGTGCGGCAGGCACAGGTCGTAAAGAATGCTGCCCTCGGTCGTCAGGCTCAATTTCGGGCCGCTGCGTTCAAACAGGGTAGTATCCATTTCTTCTTCGAGAGCGTGAATCTGCAGGGAAATAGTGGGTTGACTGGCGAATAGGGACTCCGCCGCCTTGGTCATACTGCCGAGTTTTGCGGTCTGGCAGAACGCACGCAATTTCTTTAAGTGATTCTGTTTGTAGTAGGTATTGGCCATATTGGTGCCCCGAGACACGGCATTATTGGACTATCCAATATAATAAACAAATAGGATATATTAATTTAATCCTAGTCGCAGCGCCACACCGTGTCCTATCTAACCGGCTCCTCGACGCCGCACAATGTCGACCGATTGCTACTTGTAGTGCTCGGGCAGGCCGTAAATCAGCAGGATTCAAAAATAGTCGCTTTATTATAAAATCCAATAGACTGGATTAAGTAAATTGGTTTTTTAAATGCCCGGACATCGGTATATTGCACGGTGGGCTCCTGCGGGGGCATTGTTTTTAATTAGTTTAGAGATGACGACGCGATGACGAGAGACGAACAAATTGCCGCACTAGAGAAGGAGTGGCAGGAAAACCCGCGCTGGGCTGGTTTAACCCGTGGATATGGCGCCGCAGACGTGGTGCGGTTGCGCGGTTCGGTACAGCCTGAAAACACCCTGGCCCGTCTCGGCGCGGAAAAACTCTGGGCCCAGGTGAATGGCGGCGCCAAGAAAGGTTATGTAAACAGCATGGGTGCGATTACCGGTGGGCAGGCGATGCAGCAAGCCAAAGCCGGTATCGAGGCGATCTACCTGTCGGGCTGGCAAGTCGCCGCCGACGGCAACACGTCGGAAACCATGTACCCCGATCAATCGCTGTATGCCTACGATTCGGTACCGGCAATGGTGCGTCGCATCAACAACACCTTTCGCCGCGCGGATGAAATCCAGTGGGGCCGTGGCGTAAATCCCGAAAACGACAATTACGTCGATTACTTCCTGCCGATCGTGGCCGATGCCGAAGCCGGCTTTGGCGGCGTGCTTAATGCGTTCGAGTTGATGAAAAACATGATTGGCGCGGGCGCGGCCGGCGTGCACTTCGAAGATCAGCTGGCGGCGGTCAAAAAATGCGGGCATATGGGCGGCAAGGTTTTGATTCCAACCCAGGAAGCGGTGCAAAAGCTGATCGCGGCGCGACTCGCGGCCGACGTCATGGGTGTCCCCACCGTGGTACTGGCGCGCACCGATGCCGAAGCGGCTAACCTGCTGACCTCTGACGTTGACGAAAACGACAAGCCGTTTGTTACCGGCGAGCGCACTGGCGAAGGTTTCTACCGGGTCAAAAATGGCTTGGAACAGTCAATTTCGCGCGGTGTTTCCTACGCCAAGTACGCCGATATGGTGTGGTGTGAAACCGGCACGCCGGATCTCGGATTCGCCCGCGAATGGGCCGAAGCGGTGCGCGCGGTGCATCCCGGCAAATTGCTGGCCTACAATTGCTCGCCGTCATTCAACTGGAAGAAGAATCTCGACGACAAAACCATCGCCGAATTTCAGGACAAGCTGGCCGAGATGGGTTACAAATACCAATTCATCACGCTCGCCGGTATCCACAACATGTGGTACAACATGTTCGACCTGGCTTACGATTACGCCCGGGGCGAGGGCATGAAGCACTATGTGGAAAAAGTGCAGGAGCCGGAATTCGCAGCGGCCGACAAAGGTTACAGCTTCGTCTCGCACCAGCAGGAAGTCGGTGCCGGTTATTTCGACGACGTTACCACCACGATTCAGGGCGGCATGTCATCGGTTACCGCGATGACCGGTTCCACCGAGGAAGAGCAGTTCTAGCCACTATAACGTCATCCCCGCGCCTTAATAGTCATCCCCGCTTGTGCGCACTGCTGTCCGGAATAAATTAAGTTGGTGTATTTGAAAGTGTTGCAGTGCCCGGGTTTTACGAATAAAACCATAAGCGACAACTTAATTTCAGGACACTGCAACATGTATACAAATACCCGATTTGGCGAACTTTTGAAAGTCCTTCCTAAAAATACTTTCAAACGCTGCGTTGAACAGCATCGGAGCGATAAACATAACAAGGG
>Ga0209791_1000109_pt1 | contig 50397 bp, 61 predicted proteins | sample WorMetTyACAVOLI1_FD_187422 | JGI IMG/M metagenome (GOLD analysis project Ga0209791, IMG submission 187422) | Marine gutless worms symbiont microbial communities from Max Planck institute for Marine Microbiology, Germany - Olavius algarvensis... ... | reverse complement strand
GAAGTACCGAGTTCGGCATACAAAAATTTACATGACCAATGGTGGTTGTTTGAAGGTACCTAACTGATATTTTTACAAATATTGCTTGAATGAAAATTAAAATATTTTAAACATACGAAATGTAAGTCATAAAGGCCTCCAAATTAGAGCGGTTGTCAAAATAGCGTTCCGATATCGGTGGTTTGCCGGTCTTCCTTGGATTATCAATAACGTCTTGGGCTTGATCCAAACGCTCTAAGAATTTTTATTTTATAAGGGACAAGTAGAGGGCGGATTAATTAGGTCAGACTTATTAAAGCTATAATCTATTAATCGAAATTAAATATTTATGTCAAGCGCTAAATTGTTTCCAGGGAGACTTGATCCGGCAGGTCGGTATGGTATAGGTAAAAACCTATAATTAAATTGTTACCCTTCAGGCTGGAGACAAATGAATGGATCAAAATGTGAGAGAGGCAATTTTTGAGGCCGTAAAAAAGGAACCATATGCTCAGGCATTGCAGATGGAACTTGTGGCACTGGGCGACGGCTATTCGTTGGTGCACATGATTTATGAGCCCGAAAAAATGAACAATATCTACGCCCGGGCTCATGGCGGAGCGGTATATTCCCTGATCGACGAAGCGTTTGAAACCGCCGGGCAGACCGACGGCACGATCGCGGTGGCTTTAACCGTAAATGTCACCTATGTGTCCAGCCCTGAACCGGGCCAACGATTGCAGGCTGAAGCGCGCCGGGTGAGCCAAACCCGCAAAACCGCCAGTTACGACATCAAGGTCACCGATCAAAATGGCCAGATCATTGCCCTGTGCCAGGCCCTGGCATTTCGTACGGGTAAGGCGATTCCGTTCCTATAAGCACCCAGATGACAAGGCGCGATTTCCTGAATAAAGCCTCAGCACTGGCTGTCGTTAGCGGGGCAGGTCTCGCTATGGCGAAAGCTCTGCTGCCGCGCTATGCTGAAGCCCAAACAATCTCCTTTACAGATGAACGGATTAAGGCCCGTTATGTTGAACCGCATAAGTGATTGGTCGTTTGACTCTGAAACGTACCACACTACTGTTAAATGGAGTAAAAGCGGATCACTGGTTGGTATTCGGAAAGCAGTGTTTGATAGATAATCAAAATTGGTGACTTTCGAATTTTAGCTGAGTTCCCTCAGGTAATTAAATATTCGCCTGAGGGAACTTAGTTCAAGAGTTGCGGTTAAAATACGCTGTCCGGATTGTAATGCCGGCAGACATTGTCTTTGGTGATCAGTGGGGAGGGTAGTACGGTTTTCTGTGGAGCTTTTGCACCAGCCAGGATGGCCATCATGCGGTGAAATGCTGCCCGTCCGATTTGATCGGAATTGTTGAGGCCGGTTGCCGCATAGTTGCTGTCAGCCTGCATGATATTCACCAGGGCCGCCTTTTCGCCGTCAACGCCCACTAAAAACATTTCCCTGGAGCGGCCGGCATCGGTGATGGCCTTTTGAGCTCCCAGACACATGGAGTCGTTTTCACAGAATACCGCACTGATTTTTGAAAATCGGGCCAGCATCCCTTCCATTAATTTGAATCCCCCATCTGAGCTCCAGCCACCGAAATCGGGCGCTTTTTCAACTTTAATTTTGCTTTTTTCAACAACCGATAGCATGCCATTGGTGCGATTAAGACCGATGGAATTGTCAGCCGGTCCACCGCGCAGCACCACCAGCAGGCCGTTTCCTTTTAATCTGTCAACAATATACTGGCCGTCCTGCACGCCTATGGTAAAATTATCAGGTCCAACCCAGCTGGTGTAGTCCCCGCCTTTTAACAATCGATCTACCATAACCGCCGGAATACCGGCCCGCTTTATGGAATCTAATGCGGCCGGAGCGGCTTCAAGCCACGCACCACTGATGATAAGGCCATCGACATTGCGAGCCAGAATATCCTCGACATCGGATGTCAATTTAGCGGCATCGCCATCGGCATCAGTAGTAAACAGTTTAATGTTCGCGTAAAATGCTGCTTCACTTTCGACGGCTTTTGACATGCCGATAAAATACGGACAGCACAGCGAAAAGTTGACCATGCCGAGACGTATCTTTTTATCAGCACCCCAAACTGGCAGACTCAAGCTACAAATTATCAGAATTACCAATAAAATCTTAAGCGTTATTCTTGCCTTCATTTTTTGACCTCCTTTGTCCGCTGTGGTTGTAAGAATTTTCAGCAAGCCTTTAACAAGTGAATTGGTGGATCGTTGCGCCTCCTTTCTTTGATCCGAAGTACCGTCCTTGATTCAATTCAAATCTGATTTACAGTTCTTTACGGCGTGCCAGCACGGCAAACAGGATAATAAGTCCTTTTAAAATCTGTTGATAATACGACTGAACATTGAACAGGTTCAGTAAATTGTCGATTACCCCCAGAGCCAGCACTCCGCCCATGGTACCGATGGCACTACCCCCGCCGCCGCCCAGAATTCCTCCACCAATTACGACCGCTGCAATTGCATCAAGCTCGTAGCCGACTCCGACACTTGGTTGGGCGATGCCGAGTCGAGATGCCAGCAGTACTCCAGCCATACCGGCGAAAAAACCGGAAATGACATAAGCTAAAATCAGGTGGCCCCTTACATTGATACCGGCCAATCTCACGGCTTCCTCATTTCCGCCGATTGCCACAATAGCGCGTCCCATCGTCGTTCGATTAAGAAACAGCCAGACTAAAGGCAGAAAACCGATCATGATCAAAGCCGGAATGGGCACCGGGCCGATGAATCCACCGCCCAGCAGGGCACGGAAAGCAGGATCAGTCGGCACTTTTGGCGTTTCGGAATAGACGTAAACGATACCTCTGATCGCACCCATAGTCGCCAGGGTAACAATAAACGGTTGTAGCTTGAATCGGGCAACTAAGAATCCGTTGGCGGCTCCTACTGTTATTCCAACCAGCAGCGCAATGATGATCGCAAACGGAAACCACATGTAGGCCTGCAGACCGGCCGCCATGATCCCTGTTAGTGCAACAATCGGACCGATTGAAAGATCGATGCCGCCGCTTAGAATAACTATTAACATGCCGAAGCTAAGCAGACCATTTGTAACAATCTGGCGAAATAGATTGCTTAAATTGCGCTGGGTAAAGAAAACATCGGTCATGGTGGCTGCGATTATGAGTAGAATAAAAAAGGCTACCATAAACCCATAGTCCGCAAACCGTCTTTGGGATTTCATCTGCTGTAAACCGGGACTGCTGATTTCTTTTAGCTGCCGCATTCAATTCTCCTGCCAATATAGATTTACGCGGTTATCGTTAAACATTTATCCCGGCCGCGCATGCTAACAGGGATTCCTCATCAGCTTGCACACCGTCGAATTCACCGGCCAGTCTGCCCTCACGCATGACAAGAATCCGATCACTCAGGCCGAGTATCTCCGGCAATTCTGACGATATCAGAATAATAGCCGCACCCGCATCGGCCAGTTCGCCGATCAGATGATAAATTTCAACCTTGGTGGCAACATCAACCCCCCTGGTCGGTTCATCCAAAATAATAAGCTTCGCATTGGAAAGCAGCCATTTGGCCAATACTACCTTTTGCTGATTGCCGCCGCTGAGTTCTCTCACCTTGCGACTGATATCTGCAGGTCGGATTGACAATTCCTGAACCTTGGATTGAACCAATTTTTTCTGCTGCCCCCGCAGGAGGTATGACCAGCGGCTGACCAGCCGCATCGTCGCAAGTCCGGCATTATCACAAATGGAGCATTGCATAACCAATCCGTCACGTTTGCGGTCCTCCGTCAGCATAGCCATATTGGTCCGTACGGCATCACACGGAGATTTCAGGTGCACTGTCCTGGAATCGATTTTTATTGTACCGGAATCCGGCGTGTCCGCTGCAAAAATACAGCGGGCCACCTCAGTCCGACCGCTGCCAACCAGACCGAACATGCCAAGAATCTCTCCGTCGGCTACCGTAAAGGACACATCGGAGAAAATATCCACTTTGTTGAGACTGTTAACATCTAAAATGGATTTACCCGGTAACTTTTTCCTCTGAGGGTAAATAGCCTCCAGTGGGCGGCCGACCATCATCTTGATCAGCTGGTTTTCTGACGTTGCCGACGGTAGGACCGTACCGACAGTTTCACCGTCCTTAAGTACGGTAATGCGATCGGCAATTTCAAAGACCTCATCGAGACGATGCGATATATACAATACCAGAGTTGATTCTTGCTTCAGTCTATGGATCAAGGCAAAAAGCTGTTTCAATTCATCCTGGGAGAGAACAGCGGAAGGTTCGTCCAGTATCAAAATCCGGGGCTTCTGGGCAACAGCTTTCGCAATTTCAACCATTTGCTGGTGGGAAACACTCAAACTCGAAATGGTTGACCGGACATTCACACCCTTGAATCCAATTGATTCTAAAAGCTCATTTGCACGACCGTATGCCTGTTGCCAATCCACCCACCATTTAAAGCGTCCGGTCGGCATCTGTCCCAGTAGAATGTTTTCGGTCACACTCAGGTGAGGGGCCAGACTGAATTCCTGATAGACGGTTCTGATACCGAGCCGAAAAGCATATTGCGGTGACTTCGGCTGAATGGATTTGCCCTCCAGCAGAAGCACACCCACGTCAGGTTGCAGTGCTCCCGCCAGGATTTTCATCAGGGTCGACTTGCCGGCACCGTTTTCGCCCACGATCGCATGGACCTCACCTGCCTCGGCCATGAAATCGACTTCCTTCAAGGCCTGGGTACCGTCAAAATTTTTAGTAATACCCTTTAGGTGCAAAAAAGCGCTCGGAGGCATGGGCTCTCCTAATCATCTGAAGCGGATGCGGAAAGTGCATTGTGAACGATGATTGTCTTTTGCTCAGTCATGTCGTTTAAGGTATCGTGCAATCCTTCGCGGCCATGACCGCTCAATTTGATCCCCCCAAAGGGCAAGCTTTCAACCCTAATGGCCGACGACCAATTAACGATAACTCCGCCGGCCTCTAACTTATGAGCGACATCCAGTGCGCGAGATATGTCATTGGTAAAAACAGCGGCCTGCAGTCCGTAGGGGCTGTCATTTGCCATGGAAATGGCCTCAGCTTCTGTTTCAAAAGGAGCCAGGGGCACCACCGGTCCAAATGTTTCCTGGCGGAAAAGCTCGACTTCCGGGGAAATATCGGTCAATATTGTGGGCTCGATAAAGGCCTGCCTGCGCTTCCCGCCGATCCACAATTTGGCGCCGGATTCAACAGCCTGCTGGATGGCGGTTTCCACTTTTTGGGCCGCACTTTCAGAAATCAGGGGTCCGACATCTGTATTTTCATTCATCTGGTCATCGACAACAAGCTTGCCGGTTTTCTCGGTTAATATTTCAGCGAAACGATCATGTATCGGTGCCTCCACGAACACCCGTTTGACGGCACAGCAAATCTGGCCGTTGCCTCTCGCCAGACGGCCTAAGATTACTGCCTCTGCCGCTTTTTCAAGATCGGCGTCGGCAAAAATGATGGTCGCATCATTACCACCGAGCTCGAGATGTACTTTTTTAAGCGTGTCGGCTGCCAGTTTGGAAATCTGAATGCCAACCGGCGTGCTGCCGGTGACTGTTACCATTTGTACGCCTTCGGCTTTGGCAAGGTACTCCCCGATTAACTCACCGGGACCCGTCAAAATCTGATGAGCGGCCTTTGGAAGACCGGCGGATTCCATAATTTCGGCGATTTTCAACAGGGTAAGTGGGCAGTCGCTGGGGGCTTTGGTAATGACGGCATTCCCTGCAGCTAAGGCAGCCGCACCTTTATGCGCATATAGCTCAACCGGATAATTAAATGGTACCACGGCAGCTACCACCCCCAATGGCTGGCGAATCGTAACCGCAAAATGCCTTTCCATTCCGGGAACCGTGTCCAAGGGAACCGTACGGCTGAAAATTCGTTTGGCTTCTTCGGCAAATCCACGAAAGATACGCACTGCAGCAGCCACCTCCTCATGCGTTTGCTGAATTGGCTTGCCGTTTTCACGGGCTAATAAGGTGCTTAAATCGGGACTTTGATTTCCCATCAGCTCAGCGACCCTGAACAGGATGCCTGAGCGTTCATGGGCTGGCAAACTGCGCATTCTCTTTTTGCCCATTTGAGCAGCATCTATAGCCTTTTGTGTATCTTCAACGGTTGCGACCGGAACACGGTCGATGGCCTCACCTGTAGCGGGATTAAGAATCTCTCGAAAATCGCCGTCAGAGGAATTTACCCACTGACTGTCAATTAGCATTTTCATGATGGTCCTCCCCTTTTTTTGGCCAGATGGTAGATTTTTTCTGTCAAGCGGCTTTGCAATTCAAACTACTATTTCAAATAATGAAATTGGAAACTAAATATTGTATTAGATCCAATATGTGAAGGTTGTCAACAATATTTTCGATATAACGATTCAGCCAGATTTTCAGCCTGAGAAGGCAGGCGGGTTTCCAGAAAATCGTTATACCGACATGGTTCTATATGAAGTCGGACGTTGCAGGAATATCAGATGTCGCGCGGATGATCAGAAAAATAGAGTTTGATCCACCGCTTCCTATCAAGACGGACAAGGTCGACCCAGGTAAAATTAACCGCAGTTATTGAGACCAGGGCGATCCGCCTATTTGCTCTGAAAGTTTTTTGGCCGATTTCATCATCGGAATTTTTAATTCGAGCAACTTGGTCATATCAAAACGTGAATCAGGCCCGGAGATGCTGATACCGGACCGAACGCTGCCGCTACCCTCAAAGATTGGTGCGGCGACACAACGCATGTCATCCGATAATTCATGGTCATCAATGGCATATCCTTCGGACCGGACTCTACGTAGTTCTTTTTTGAGTTCATCCGGATGCGTGAAGGTTTTGCTGGCAAATTTCTGCAACCCGGCATCGATGATTGACTCAATAAATCGGTCATCCTGATACGCGAGCATAACTTTCCCGATTGCAGTGCAATGCATCCTGGCACGATCGCCTATCTGGAAATCAACTGCAATCAACTGGTTGCCTTTGACCTTCTGGACCAGAACGGTTTCATTTCCATCCAGCACACTGTAATGAACCGTCTCACCGGTTTCAGTCGAGATCTCTTCTATTGTATGGCGAACCAATCTTGAAATTTTATTCTCAGCCAATAGGTTGCGACTTAACGAAACGACCTTGTATCCAAGCCGGTACCTTTTTGAATTCTCATCCCGCAATACATAACCGGCGTTTACCAGTGTGATCAACATACGGTAAACCGCTGCCTTATCCATATCCACACTATCGGCAACATCTGAAGTAGATACTGATGTGGAAGCATAGGCTACAGCCTCGAGTACGCGTAGTGCTTTCAAGGCGGTTGTGCTTGTATTCAGGTTTTGCTTTTCCACTCGATATAATTACCTTTCAAACTTAAGAATAAATAGAGATAAATTTGCTATATTATGAAATTCGGTTTCATTATATACAAAAATAAACATCAATTGGCAAATAATTAGTTTAAATATTAACCCTCCTCCTGGTGGAGGTCAGGGATAGGTACTACCGATTGGGTGAGAAATAATAAAGGATAACGAGCGGGCATCACAATCCCTCGCGACCCTATGGCGGCATATTCTGGCGGCCTTCAGCAAAAAAATCTAGGGTTGCTGCTGGAATTAAATAAGAGTCGAGTATATTAATAGATCAAAGGAATTAGCTTTTTTGTCTTGGCTGCATGTTCATTACGAAAAATCATCGGATAAACTACCGTTCCATCACAGCCATTAAGCCCATCGCCCTACCATTGCGCAAGATCTGCAGCCGACAATCCTTCGGCGGGAATGGGTTCGCGTTTGAAGGAATCGAATCCACGCAAAGTCTCAATGGTTTGATTCTCGGATAGCAGGGAACACACGGTCAACAAAACTATTCCGAAAAATTCCGTTGGGGTCGCAATTCTTACGGAGTTCGTTGAATTTTTCATAATCTGGGTAAAGTTTCCTGATTTCACCGTCAGTTCGTGAAAAACTCTTGCCCCAGTGAGGGCGGCCTTCATAATCGTGCATGAGGGCTTCAAAATCCCTAAAATAGTTACGAGCCCATTTTATGCTACCGACATAGGCCCCGATATAGCAACTGTTCCGACCATTTGCCGGGCTCATCGGAATATCATCTGCCGCAACAAAGCGTACCTCCATTGGAAAATTTACCTTATAATCCCCAGCATAGATTATTCTTTTGGTCTCATCGATTGCCCTGGCTGCGTGCTCTATCGGTATCGCATACTCTGTTTCCTGATGAACTGGAATCGAGCTTGCGACCTTAATAATTTTATCGCTCCTGTCCACACGTTTGTGAGGATGATAGTGAATATTCTGAACAGTGTTGTGGAGAAATGGGACCATCTGCGGCATATTTCGGCCAAGTGTAATGAGGGTCGAAAAAAGTAGGCCGGATAGACCCGATTGGTCCATAAAACCTGCGAATCCAGCTCCTTTTTTGGGCTTTGATGTACGGTTGAATGTGTAAACTTGGATCCTGTCAGTGTAAGGAAGCCACCAAAATTTGCAATAGTCGTTAGTTTTTATGTAGGTGTCCAAATCAGATAATGCCGTGTCAAAATTTACCAGCTCAAGGCACTCCTCAAGATCAAATGCTTCAACACATTCAAATGTAATCTCAGTGATTACACCGAGACACCCGAGGTTGACTCGTGCAGCTGAGAATAGTTCAGGATCGGTTTCTGCATCTAACTCATGGATATTGCCAAGACCATCAATCAGCCGGATCTTTTGGATACGTGTTGATAAAATTGGCGTTGAGGCACCAGTTCCATGAGTACCGGTGGCTATATATCCCGCTGCGGTTTGAAGTACTATTGAACCGAAATTTTCAAACGCTAGTCTGTGTTTAGCCAGTACCTCGTTAACATTTTTTAAAAGAGCTCCGGCTTGTAAACATATCTGTCGATTATCATAATCTACATTGAGCACTTTATCCATTTTGTTTAGCCGAATTACATGCTCTGGGATGTCAATAATGTCGGACCACGAAAGTGCACTGCCAATGGCTTTAATGCGATTCTGATTTTCGAATGCTTTTTTAATCAACGCTGCAATTTGTTCTTCATCATTTGGCTGGGAAACCTTACTTGGTTTCCAAGTTTGTGTGCCGTCCCAGTTTCGGATTTTTCTGGATTCCATATATGGTATCCTCACTGTATAAAATTTCAAGATTCGATTAGGTATTCCTCAGATAAATAGAATCAGTGTCTTCTTCGTCTCCCAATTGAACTATTTAAATTCAAGTTAAGGCAAACACAATTTTCATCGATCCACGGGAAAACGGACACGGATCTCGCAACAATTATTAAGATGTCTTTTCAAGTCGTTATAGGTACCACGGTTGATACAGTCCTTCAGTAGTTCTTCAGATCGTCTTGATTCGCTCAGGTTTACGGGGATCGGTTTCAAGTTTCGCCCGCAATTTGCTGATGTGAACGTCAATGCTTCGATCAAATGCCATAAAGTCCTTGCCCCGGGCCATACTCATGAGCCGATCCCGACTCATTACGGTGTTGGGGTGGGTCATTAACACCTCAAGCACCTTGTACTCGGTTGACGACAGCTCTACTTCTTTGCCTTCTACAACCAGCGTTTGTTTGGCTTTATATAGCACCATCCCCCCTGCCCTGACCGGCAGGCCGTCTCTGCCTTTAGTCGCCTTAATATCTGTCAGAGGCTGTCTCCGAAGTACGGCCTTAATTCTGGCTAAAAGTTCCCTGGGATTGAAAGGCTTGGGAAGATACTCATCAAGCAATTCCCGCAATTTGGCATCATCATCCACCATCAAAATCGTTTTGTCCACAGATGGCTCCATTTTTTACAATTTTTTACAATTATTAACATTTTTTTTCACAACCAACAAACATTCCTTACGTGATCGGTTTATACTCTATTTCAAACTAAAAAGGAAATTCTTTGAAAAACAGCCGGATAACTCATGAGAAAAAGGGGGATTCTGGAAGGCGATTATCGGGACTGGAATGCCATTCGCTCCTGGGCCAAAGACATTCGTTTTAAACTATTGGACGAGCGAACATAGTCGTTAGCACCTGTCTGAAAGCCGGCGAAGCGGTTACAAAAGGAGATTTGTCTAGGTTAACTTTACGAGTAAATGGTACGATTTACATGCTGACGGTCGATTCTGAAACGCCCCTTCATTGGGTGCTTCGCGAGCAATTGGGCCTCACAGGCACCAAATACAGCTGTGGTATAGCGGAATGCGGCGCTTGTACGGTTCACTTGGATGGCGAAGCAAGGTTATCCTGTGTGACGCCGGTGGGGGAGGTTGCCGGCACAGATATCATCACCATTGAAGGGTTTTATGGGCAAGTGGATGTGCAATTCGCCCCTGCCGAGGCAATGTATAAAAATCCTGCCTTTAACACCCAGATGACCGCAGCAAGCACCAGCGTGCGTACGTCCTGGGATATTTTGAGAAAAGCCGGTGCGACAGCCAGGGAAATGCTCATTGCTGCGGCCGCTGGGACCTGGAATGTTCCTGCCGGTCAGTGTCGGGCAGAAACAGGAATGGTTATCCATAATCAGTCCCAACGAAAGCTGGGTTATGGGGAGCTCGCCTCAAAAGCCGCTCAGCTTCCCATACCAGACAACGTAACGCTTAAAAAACCGGAAGACTTTAGGATTATCGGCCACAGTTATTTACGGCTCGATATGATGGCAAGAATTTATGCCATGTTAGGGTTAATAATCAATTCTCCTGACTTTTACATTGATGCCCTCAGTCGTGCTGCTGTTCTAGGGTTGAATTTGAATCTACTCCAAATTGTAGGTTCCGTGCTCTGAAAAATGCACCGGCTACGACATCAAGGTCACCGATCAAAATGGACAGATTATTGCCATGTGCCAGGCCCTGGCATTTCACACGAGCAAGGCGATTCCGTTCATAGAAGCACAGCTGAGCCGTCGTCGCCCTAAAGGGCTATGACTCGGCACGCAGAGGACAGAGTGAAGAACTCGCAAGGTTGAGATTGTTTTGCTCATTATTCCTTGCTCTGGTATGAATTTTTATAACTTGAATGAATATGGTTGGAAGTCTTCTATTACTTTTTTGTAACCCAGTTTTTCGTATAAATGCTGTCCCGCTTTATTATCAAAAGCCGTGAGTAACTCTATACGTGAAGCACCGGATTCTTTCGCAAATTCGGTAGCCTTATTCATTAACGCTTCTCCAATACCTGACTTGCGACCACACTCATCAACATACAAGTCGTGTAAAATGAAAATTTTTATTGCTTCTACCGAGCAAAATGAAGGATATAGCTGGATAAACCCTTTAGCAGAATTTCCTTCGATAGCTACAAATATCACTGATTCATTGTTATTTATGCGATCCGCAATAAACTCTTTCGCTAGATCAAGGTCGGATTCACATTTATAAAACTGCCGATAAAGATCAAACAACCTTGAAATTTCTGTAACATGCGCCTGGTTTGCTCTTATTATTTCCATTTTATGGTAACCCCCAATAGGAAATATATGGAAGGCTGCCTTTCCACAGCCGTTGTCTTAAATTATAGTATTTACTTCTATGGCAAAATAATAAAATTACCTATGTGCTTTTTGTTTAGAAACGCTTCTTGTGCTTTTTTAATTTGGGATATTGGAAATTTCTTCGCCAATAAGGGTCGAATCTCACCGTTTTCAATGTAAGTCACCAGCTTTTTAAAAATCCCGACTTGCATAACCGTTGCGCCATGCATTTCAAGATCCTTTAAATATAATGTACGCAAATCAAATTCAACTATAGGTCCGGCGATAGCACCCGACGTGACATAACGTCCACCCCGGCACAGCAGATTGAGATACATCGAAAAGCTGGTGCCCCCGACAATATCGGCGACGGCATTCACTTCTCCGCCAGGTATGATCTCACGAATATTTTGCTCAAGGCCTTTTTGGTTTCTATCAAATGCATGATCCGCCCCCAAATCCAGCATCATATCCATTTTTGATTTGCTTGTAATGGCAAGTACCTTCGCTTTTCTCCGTTTAGCTAATTGGATTAGAGCTGAGCCCACCCCACCCGAGGCGCCTGGTATCAGTATTTTCTCCCTTTCCTGCAGCCCAATTCGATCGAGCATATGTTCTGCCGTTGAATAAGAGCAAGGAAAGGTTGCCAATTCAGCATCAGATAAATTCGATTTTATAACAAACGCATTTTCTTCAGGGACGGTCGTATATTGGGCGAATCCACCATCTCGCTCACTGCCAAAGTACCCCGCGAGGTTCCTATTTTCTGGGTCTGAACGGTCTCTTATCCAGGGATCAACAATGACGCGTTCACCGACTCGCTTTCGCGAAACCCCATGCCCTACTGCAACAATACGGCCCGCAACGTCAGCACCTTGAATGCGGGGAAAGACTACCACATTCCCACCCCACGTGGCATCAACCTCTGATATATCATCAATGCCATCTGCCCCGCCAGCTGTGGTTGTCCCACTGCTAACCGATTTTGAATACCAACCGATCCGGGTATTGATATCCGTATTATTAATTCCACATGCGCCAACTTCGATTAACACTTCATCGCTATTGGGCTTCGGAACAGGAAAATCATCATGAACTACTAATTTATCAAATCCTCCATGTCCCGTAAGGACAACAGCTTTCATAAAGCCGGTAAGAGCCATTTCGATTTCTCCTTTTGCCCAAAGCTTTGCCTTCTGCGCGGAGTTCTATCAATCCGCATTCCGAATTCACACTTCCGAATTCTATCCTCTGTGTCTCGGGCGGAATTCGATATCAGCTCAAGTAAAAACTTACTTGAAAAGTTTCCCGCCAAAGTGCTCGGTACATTTTTCAATCTCTTCGGCGAAATGTTCCAGGAACTTGTCCATCTTCTCGCCTTCATGCTGCTGACGGATTCCCGTACAATGTCCGATTGCCAGTGCACCCGGTGGGCTTCAACGCCGATCGGCAGCATTGGCGTAATGTCCTCGAGGCGTTGATCGATACGTTCACCGATATCGACCGTGTTGACACCGGATACGATGGTAATGGAAATCCCGATAGCCGGCTGCCGGTTGTAACGCATCAGGGTGATCGGCGGTTCCAGATACCCGCTCTCCACCGTACCAATACCGCTTTTTCTCGTTCCAGCTGCCCCTGAGCAATGCGACGTTCCACCTCAAAATCCCGCGGATCAATCCTGGCCAGCTCCTGACCTTTGGGTACTTCATCCCCGATATTAACCGGAAATTTTACCAACGGGCCTGCCACGCGGAAGGACAGGTCCACTTCCTGAGTGGCCTTGGCCTGGCCGGGGAACCAACGCTTGGAAAACTCAGCTGGATCACTGACCTGCACGGCCCGCACCATCCGGATCATTTCTTTTTGCGGTCTTTCTTCCTGACATCCCGCTAAAACAAATATCAGCAGAAAAATTGGAATCCATTTTATCAACCGTTTCATGATGTTCCTCGAATCGATTTTAAGATTAATGTTATTGCCTGGCTCTTTTGTCAAAGCTATGGTTTTTGTTAAATCGGGTTGGTCCTTGCGGGTAATTATACTGGTGGGTTCCTTTATTCCAGGTTTTACGTAAAAATGGGTTAAGCGCAAGGTTTTTTTCTTGCCCTGCATCTCTTTTCCACTAAATTCGTTTCCAGCCGGACCGTCGTGTTTGAGCTTGAATAACCCGGATCACGCGTATAACTGAAAAAGCCCATACGCACCGGACCGCCGCGTGTGTAGACATCTTCTTGTTTTTTGCCGATTAATTGCGTGATGATCACCGCGTCGTTTTCATATTGGTCAACAGCATTTAATATCGTCTCTTTTTTCAGCTGCAAATCAGGCGGCATTTGCGAATCTGTTCCCCTGAAGGATAGAACTAGGCCTGTGACGAGTTCCCCTCGACGTGCTCGGGGCCTGAGCTTGTCGAACGGCAGTCGAGTCGAAGGCGGAAGTGTGAGGGCCGAAAGCGGGAAAGAGGTTGAGCGCATAGTGCATAGGGGAAAGGACGGAATTTTTAGAAGGCGGAAGGCTGGAAGCCACTTCCTAAATTCCGCATTCCGCATTCCGGCTTCCGACTTCAATTCATTCGCCTTCCATCTTCACCGGCAGCGCCAAACGAAACGTGGCACCCTGCCCTGGCCGGCTGTCCAACGTAATATCTCCCCCCAGGCACCTGGCCAGAATCAGGGCTCCCGCCAGACCCAGACCGTGTCCCTTACGCGGCACGATGGAACACTCCTTTACCTGGGCGTAGCGCTTGAATATCATATCCTGATGTTCGGGTTCAACCCCCTGGCCGTCGTCGGAAACCGCCACAATCAGATTTCCATCTTCAACATCCATCGTGATTTTGACCTGTGAGCGTCGATGATGAAGGGCATTTTTAAATAGATTGCCGGCAATCTGGCGAAATTTGATCTCATCCTGGAAAATCTCGCTATTTTGCACACGGGCAGAAAATTCCAGCACGATGCCGTTTTGGGACAACAGCTCAACAGCATCTTTTTCGGCCTCATATTTACCCAGTTCCTCAGATAGTGGACCGGTCATAATTTCCAGAGAATCTTTCAAGGCCTGGTAAACCGATTTGGCCGGTTCAAAATGAGAACAGATAAAACAACCGGATTCGGAGCGTCCGATCTCAAGCAAATTGTTCAGCATGGATCGGGCTTTTTTAGAATTGCGCAATGTGCGTTTGAGCGTATTTAGCTGTTTGGAAGATAAGGGGCCGAATTTTTCCTGTTTCTCCAGCAGCGTGCGCAGGCCGGTTTCGATAATCGCAATCGGGTCTTTGAGTTCGTGAATAAGAAACTGAATTTCAATTTCACGGAAAAATTGTTCCGCTGTATCCGAATCTTCCTGCAATACCTGATTTTGTTGATCGAATTGGTTCATGATAAATGTTTCCTATGAGATGATGTAATTTGGTACCAGGTAGAACTCAATTTTGTTTTTTTGCTCCGCCTTTCGGGTTTCAGGTGTCAGCCCAGCCGCCGGCCGCGCAGCGGCCAGTTTGATCAAAAAAAGAAACTTTGAAAAGCGAATATCGAATATCGAATAATGAATGTCGAATGTCGAATGTCGAAGGAATGAATTCTGTCTATTTTACAAAAATGACTGGGCGAAGCGAAACCACCCTTCGATATTCTGCGGTTCGATATTCGATATTCTGCGGTTCGCAGTTTAAATTCGTAAAGTTTCATACGAGGTGTCAGGTTTCAGGATTTAAAAACGAGCGAACTGACACCTGAAACCTGAAACCTGTTTACTTATTTTGGAACCGATCCGCCGGATAAAACTGCACCGTTACCGTGGTGCCGCCGGATTCCAGGCAGTCCCCGGTTTGTCCGGCATGAACGCATTCTGCCATATTACCCGGGCACACATCTGCATCCCCCGGAATGACTCCACAACGCCTGGATTGCATTTTGAGTTCGAAATGATATCGTTCCGAAAATATTTTCATGCGCAGCAGATCAAAGCCTTTTCCGCCGGCGCCAAAGTCATATGGATTACGGGATGAATATTGCATGGTGTCATAGGCCGTGAAGTAATTATCAAACAGCAACCGCTGATTCTCCTCACTAATACCAATGCCGCTATCTCTGACTTCTATTTCCGGACCAATTTCGCCGGATCTTACGGTAACCGTGATGATACCACTGTCCGGCGTGTTTTCGACGGCATTGCGAACCAGGCCGTCAACAATTTTAGCCAGGACAGCCCGCGGTATCCAGACGGCCGGTACGGGGGAGGATATCAGCACGTTTACCCGGCATTGGCGATGCGCAAATCGCGCTCGCAGCCCTTGAATCTGCTTCGCAACAAATTGATCCAGCCGGATTTCTTCCGACCTGGCATCGTGGGGACCGAACAGTTTTTCAATATGCTGACGCAGCCGATCTATTATGTCTTTTTCTTCAAGGCTCTCGGATACCAGCACTTGCAGTTCATCGCTGCAGGCGTCCAGCAAAGAAGACAACATGTAGTATATCTTGTAATCTTTTTCCCGCAATATGTCTTCAATCTGATACTGCATCTCAAGCAGCCGGTCCAGGTTTCTTTGAGCACGATCCAAAATGGTGCCCCAGTTATGATCCTCCAATCCGGCGAGCCGTTTCTTTAAGATGCTCATGGAGGCACTCAAAATGGATAGCGGAGTTTTCAACTCATGGGAAAGATGGTGAATCACGCGATCCTTGGCACGGTTGAGGCTCTTGACCTCCTGATACGATCGTTTCAGTTCTTCATTGATACTGGCATTTTCAATGGGAAGCGCGACATAGTTTGCAATGGCTGCCAGCAGATCAATATCAGCCTGCTCAAAGGCGGCTCCTTTTTTATTAACGGCACACAGCACGCCGATTAGACGGTCCTGGATTTGAATGGGGACGTCAAGCATACTGCGGGTTTGGTATTGAGATTTTTCATCCACCTGGCCGAAAAAATGAGGGTCTTTGGCAGTATCCGGCACAACTAGCGGTTTGCCGGTCCGATAAACCTGGCCCGCCACCCCCTTGTCGACCGGGAAGCGGATCTCCTTCATTTTTTTGCCGGTTTCACCGTCATCATATTTGGCTTCTCGGAAAAAGAATTCCTTTTTTTCTTCATCCAGCAAAATGACGGAGGCACCTTCCACCCCCATCAGATTCTGGACCTCTTTCGTAATAAATCCAAGGCGTGCATCCAACCCTCGATATCGATGCAAAGCCCCTGCGATACGGAAAAGAGCTTGATTGATGCTGGTTTCACGTTTTTCCCGCGTAATGTCCCGCAGGGTGATCACCTGTCCGGCCGGCTGATTGTCAATATCAAAGAAAATTGCCCCGTCGATGATAATATCCAGCACGCGGCCGTCTTTGGTCCGCCTTTTCGTTTCAAAACCATGCAGAGCTTTTTCTTCAAACAGTTGCTTGATTCCGAGTCGGGTTTTCTCCTTCATTTCGTCAGGCACAAATGAGGGTATGATTTTACCTTCCAATTCCTCAAGGGTCCAACCGAAAACTTTCTCAAAAGCCGGATTCAAATAAGAAACCGTGTGATCCATGTTAAAGACAAACACCGGATCCGGTAAAAAGCTGAGAAACGCCCGGTACCGTCGTTCCGCCCGGCGGCTGGTCTGGGACAGTTCCAGGGCACAGGATTCCGACTCTTTTAAGGCCTGCCCGGCCAGGACCCTGTCAGTCACATCCCGTGCGATACCCCTGAACCCGGTACTTTTGCCATCCTCATCGCTAATCAGGTTGGCCGAAATCTCCAGGTGACGCTTTTCACCATCTTTGCGGGCGATTTCCCATTTGATATCAACGATGCCGGCCCCGGTGCGATACGTCCGGTTAAATGCATCATAGGCAATGCGGGCATTTTTTTCATCCATAAATTCGGTAAAATTGCGTTGCTGAATTTCGTCTTTCGAATACCCGAAAATTCGGCACAGGGCATTGTTGAAAAATCTGAAATTTCCGTGCAGATCGACCTCGTAAAAACCATCGGCCACATCCTCGATCAGGACCCGGTAACGGTCTTCCTGGATTTTCGTTTCCTCCTTCTCCAATTTCGAGTTTTCTTTATCTGAAATTGAAGCAGACGAGTTTGACCCTGAAAAGTCAGATTTTGGTTTATCCGTTTTCATTCTCAAGAATGCCGAAAGAATCCGCGTCGAGTAATTTAACCCCGTTGGCCTGCAGAACTTCAACGGCCCTGTCATTGTCGCTGAATCTAAAGATCATCACCGCATTGTCCTGGGAAAAACCGCTGTAAGCATAGGTGAAGACAACCTGAACATTGGCTTCCTTGAGCGGTTGCAGAATTTTAGCCAGGCTGCCGGGTTTATCCTCAATTTCAGCGGCAACAACTTCATTCACAAAGGCGGGTATCGCCATTTCCATCAGAATCCGTCTTGCTTTGGCGACATTTGAGACCAGGAGACGGAGTTGTCCGAAGGCACCGGTGTCCACCAGATTGAGCGCTCGCAGGTTAATTCCGGCCTGCCCCAATGCACTGGTGACTTCCAATAAACGACCCGGGGCATTTTCAATGGACACGACTATTTGCTTTAATTTCATTGGATCCTCCACAAAAGTTGAAAATTTCTGGTACGATTAGCTAAATTTGGTCATTAATTGTGAATTCCGTGTATATTATGGAAGAATGTATTCGCCACCAAGACACAAAGCCATAAAGATGAATTTTACCAAAGGTTTCGCTTTGGGAGTCTAAAAGAATTAAAAGGGTTGTGTCAAGTAAGAAAGAAATCGGAAGTGGGAATGCGGAATTCGGAAAGACTCGATGGCGGAATTTAGATTTCAGATTTTGGATTGAATAAACCTAGGGAAAAGGGTCAAAGGATAAAGGAGAAGGCGCATAATTTTGGTTGATTGAGTTGATTAGGCCAATTGGTTGATGTGAAATATTCATCCAAATTTCCGACTTCCGCATTCCCACTTCCGACTTCAAAAAATCTGACCGCCGTCTTCTGTCATCTGTCCTCTGTGATCTGCTGGCCCTCCGTAGCCTGTAAGGCGAAGGAGGGTCATCTGTCATCGGACAACGGCCAAAGGTCTTTTTCCTCCAGCACCGACCGTAATGTTTTCAAGGCGGCATTGGTGGCCGGCACGCCCCCGTAGATCGCTGTTTGAAAAATTACCTCGGCAATCTCTTGCGGTGAACAGCCCACATTCAAAGCGGCTTGAATATGCAGGCGGAGTTCATCGAGACGCGATAAAACCGTCAGGGCAGCAACGGTAATCAACTGCCGGGTCTTATGGGGTATTTTTTCCCGGGCATACATTTGCCCGGTAATAAACAAGGAAAAATCCCGCGCAAGCCCTTTGTCAAATGAACGCCAGAGTTCGAAAGGTTTTTCGTCAGCGACATCCTTAAAATACAGTCCGGCAGTCTTTTTGGTTTTATCGACAATATCCTGGCTCAAAATATTAACATCCTCCGGAGAAATATACAGTAAACCACGCCAAAGATGTGATCCAACGACAGCAGAAAAGCGAACCGCAGAACCGCAGAATATCGAATGTCGAAGGATGGAGTCGCTTCACTCTATCTCTTTAAAATAGAAAGAATTCATTCATTCGACGTTCGATGTTGGACGTTCGATGTTCGATGTTCTTTAGTTTCCTTTCAGTAGAACCGGCAGCTTCACAATGCAGTGGTTTCACTGACACCTGAAACCTGATCCGCCTGCGGCGGAAAACCTATTAGACTATCGAATACTTTGGTCCCCCCCCGCCCTCGGGACAGGTCCAGATAATGTTGTTAAACGGATCTTTTATTTCACATGTCTTGCAATGCAGACAATTGGAGGGGTTCAGCTTCAACCGTTTTGATCCATCGGCATCTTCTTCCAATTCATACACCTGGGCCGGACAGAAGCGGGTACAGGGACTGCGGTATTTTTCATAGCACTCGGTCATACATAATTCTTGATCCGGAATAACCAGGTGGCAGGGTTGATTTTCCTCATGGGTGGTACCGGAAAGATATAGCCCGGTTAACTTATCCAGATAAAGTTTTCCGTCAAGATCCTGGGTTTCCGGTGATTCAACCGGCGCAGCAGTCGAGTTTTGCAATTTTGTAAATGTGGTGAAGTCCGCTTCAATCGGCATCGGGTCGCTGAATCCCCGCCCACCGCTCAAATATTGCGCTCCGATTGTGATAAATTTTGTAATCCCCTTTATAGAAAGGGCCTGGCTGAAATTTCGTGCAGCATACAGCTCCTTATTAATCCAGCTGTCAGTAACTTTTTGACCGTACAGGCCGAGTGTCTCGCCGGAAAAATCTTCTTTCTCCATAGCCGACATGATCGTCTCGGCCGCCAGCATGCCGGATTTCATAGCGGTATGTACCCCTTTTAACCGCTGAATGTTCAGCATGGAGGCACTGTCGCCGACGAAAACCGCACCATCCACAGCCAGCCTGGGCATCGTATAGAATCCACCGGCCGGCAGCGTCTTGGCACCCTGCTGCAGCACTTTGCCGCCCTGGATCATATCGGCAATCAAGGGGTGCTTCTTGAAACTCAAAAAAGCCTGGTAAGGCTCCAAAAGGGGGTCATCATATTCCAGCCCGAGGACAAATCCCAGTGCCACGCGGTTGTCTTTCATTTTGTAGAGAAACCCGCCGCCTTTGGTATCCAGCCCCAGGGGATAGCCAAATGAGTGCACGACCGTGGTGGCGGATGCGTGAAAAGAATTTGAATCCGGAAGTTCAATCACTTCTTTGATCGCGGTTTCAAATATCTGGGGCATTTTACCCTCAAAAATGCCCAGTTTTTTATCCACCTCACGAATAAGGCTGCCTTTGGATCCCTCACCAAAGACGGTTACCTTGGCCATTAGATCGACTCCCGGCTCAAAATTAGGTCTTTTATTGCCGTCTTTGTCAATGCCTTTATCGCCGGTTCTAACACCGACAATACGCTTGCCATCCTCATCGTAGAGCACCTCGGTGCCGGCAAAACCCGGAAAAACCATCACACCCAGCTCTTCAGCCATCTCCCCGAGCCAGAGACTAAATTTGGAGAGGCTGATAATGTGGCATCCATTATTATGCATATAGCTCGGCGTATATGGCACACTAAATTTTCCGGTCCGTGTCAGATAGTAAAACTCATCCCGGCATTCGGGTTGTTCGATCGGGCAACCCTTATCCAGATAGTCCGGCATCAGTTCTTTAAGGGCCACCGGGTCAAGAATGGCCCCGCTCAAGGAGTGTGATCCGATTGATTCGGCCTTCTCTATCAGGCATATCTCAATCTCCTTGCCGGCTTGCTGGGCCAAGTTCATCAAATAAATGGCACCGGCCAGGTTCGCCGGGCCTCCGCCGACAAAGAGGACGTCAAACTCCAATTGTTCTCTGGTTTCTTCCATTTATGTCATCCTTCAGAGTAACTCGAATGAGCGTCAATTCTCATTCGGATAGTTAACTGATTTTTTTCATTTCTTCTGAAATAGCCGGAACGATTGCCGCCAGGTCACCGACAATGCCTAAATCTGCCTTGGAAAAAATCGGTGCTTCCGGGTCCTTATTGATGGCAACGATGTATTTTGAAGTCGACATTCCGGCCAGATGCTGAATAGCGCCTGAAATACCGCAGGCAACATACAACCCCGGGGAGACAACCTTGCCGGTCTGCCCCACCTGGTCACTGTGCGGTCGCCACCCTTCATCGACGGCAGAACGTGAAGCACCGACAGCCCCGCCCAGAGTGGTTGCCAGTTGTTCAATCGCATCGAAATCTCCCCCGGTTCCCCGCCCACCGGACACAACGATATCGGCTTCGGTCAATTCAATTTTATCGCCGGTATCCATGCTCTTTTCAGCGACAGTGGTTTTGACCTGACCGACGTTGACAGCCGGTTTTTCGCTGACGCATTCCTTGGAAGCTTCGGTGATGTCCATCACGTTCGGACGAATCGCTGCTATTTGCAATTCACCATCGATCTCTACATCGGCAAATATTTTCCCGCCGAACATCGGACGGGTATACGTCAACTTGCCGTCAGCCAGTTTGACTGCCGTACAATCCATGGCCAGGCCGGCATCGAGCCGGGCGGCCAATCGTGCGGATAGATCCTTTCCCTGGGCCGAAGCACCGAGAAGGATGACCGCCGGATCCACGGATTGAACCAAATCGGCAATAACATTGGTGTAGGCATCCGTGGTGTAATCGGCCAGTGCCGGATCGTCAGCCAACAATATTTTATCGGGACCATATTTTTCGAGTTCGGCGCCAAGGCCCTCGATACCGGAGCCGACCACCACTGCGGTCACATCGGCGCCCAGACCGTCAGCAACACGTCTGCCTTCACTGACGGCCTCAAAAGACACTTTCCTAAATGCATTATCTCTTTGTTCGGTTATAACAAACACACCTTGTGCCATTTTTCTCTCCTTATATTAGGGGCATCCGCCCAGATGGAATGTTGGAATGTCGGAATAGTGGAATTTCAGTTAGTTTGAATATTGTCACCTTTAGATGATTTTAGCTTCCTCGTGCAGAACTCTTACCAGTTCAGCAGCCTGGTCCTGGGCGGATTCGCCTTCGATCATCTTGACGGCCTGTCTTTGCGGCGGAAAATTCAATGCTTTAATTTTTACTTTCCGATTCGCCGCCCCCACAGCTGCCGCATCGATGCCTAAATCTGCGATGGTTTTGACATCCACCGGTTTCTTTTTGGCTTTCATAATTCCGGGCAATGAGGCATACCGCGGTTCGTTCAAACCACGCTGGGTGGTAAACAACGCCGGCAATGCCGTTTCAACGGTCACGGTGCCGCCTTCGATGGTGCGCTCGCATTTGATTTTGCCATCGAACAACTCGGCTTTAACCACCATCGATATCTGCGGTACCCCTAAAATCTCAGCGACCGCGGCAGCGACCTGATAATTGTCTTCATCGACCGCGCGGTGTCCGGCAATAACCAGTTCAAACGGAATTTCCTTTAAAGCGGCTGCCAGTATTTTGGCCGTTGCCAGGGCGTCGCTGCCTTCAGCTGCCGGGTCGTTGATGTGAATTCCTTTATCGGCGCCCATGGCCAGGGCCGTGCGAATGGTCTCCACCGCTTTCTGGCCGCCCATGGAAACGATGGTTACCGCACCACCCTGGGCGTCTCTGATCTGCAGAGCTTCTTCGACTGCAATTTCATCATAGGGATTCATGACCCATTTGATATCCTGCTTTTTGATGGACACCCCGTCATCGGCAATTTCAATCAGCGATTCGGTGTCCGGCACCTGTTTGACTAAAACTACTATTTCCATGTCTATCTCCTTTCAGAAGTTTAGAACAGACGGCGTAACAAAATCTTAATTATGCGGGTCACTAGTTTGTTCGGTACCAAAATAAAATTACAAATCACAAATACCAAATATCAAACAAATCACAATGACAAAAATTCAAAATCCCAAACTTGGAAGCTCCTATTGCAAATGGGATGATGGCTTCTATTCATAATTGTATTGTTTTGGTCATTAAGTATTGGAATTTGAGCATTATTTGTATTTTGGTGCTTGTTTTTTGGGATTTTTAATTGAACAGGATTCTAATGACCCAAATTTTAAAAACGCCCATGCTATTAGCTAATTTATCTATTTGCCTTTCGTATACCCAACTGATCCAACGCAATTATCCATTTACAGATATTGGCCGACCCCTCCACCATGGTATAAGTGGGCGCATCTCTGTAGAAGCGTGCCACCGAATACTCGGTGGAATAGCCATAGGCGCCCAGGATTCGCATGGCATAATTGGCACATTTAGTCGCCACTTCACCTGCCAGATACTTGGCCTGGGCAACGTCCAGCCCGTTGTTCAGCCGGCCTTGATCTTTGGCCCAGGCCGCTTTGTAGACCACAAGCCGGGCAGCCTCGAGTTCGGCCGACATCTGCGCGATCAGATCCTGGTTCATCTGAAATTCACCGATGAGTTTGCCGAACTGCTTGCGCTCTTTACAATATTTTATGGCTTCATCCAGGCAGGCCTGGGCCACCCCGATACCACCGGCTGCTGCGGAAAGCCGGGTCTGGTTCAGTGAACCAAAAAGAATCTTGGCCCCGTCCCCCGGACTTCCCAGAAGATTTTCTTTGGGGAGTTTGGTATCAGTCAGGTAGATCTCACCGGTCGGGGATGATCGTGAACCCATTTTGTCCAGCGCCGTTGTTCGGATATCGTTAAAATTCTTGACTTCAACCACGAAGGCGGACAGGCCCCTGGCGCCCGCGGATTGATCGGTGTAAGCATAGTAAATAATGGCATCAGCCACATCGGCATTTGAAATCCAGGTCTTGGATCCGTTTAAAAGCCAGTGATCGCCTTTATCTTCTGCCTTGGATTTCATTGCCATAACATCGGAGCCGGCATCCGGTTCGGTCATGGCAAAGGCCCCCACATACTCGGCACTGACCAGTTTCGGTATATATTTTTGTTTGAGCTCGTCACTGCCGTAGGTCAATATTGTATAAGCGCATCCCAGGGTCTGCATGTTGATCTGGACCCGCAGGGAACTGGATGCCCGGGCGATTTCCTCGGTGACAATCATCGCCGCCAACCAGCCCATTTCAGAGCCGCCGTATTCCTCCGGGATCACGGTTCCGAACAAACCCAGTTCTCCCATTGGTTTGACAACCTCCTCATACGGGAAATAATGTTTTTCATCCCACTCGTCAGCAAACGGTGCAATTTTTTCCGCGGCAAAATCACGCACCATATCCCTGAGCATCTCAAGTTCTTCCGGCAGGCTAAAGTCCATTTTCAATCCTCCTAACTAGGTTCACTATTGATATTACCATTATACTAAAAAATGGACTATAGAAGAAGGCAAGGGGTAAGTCAAGCAAGAAAGTAGCTATTTTACAGCTACATTGTAAAATTTTTTGAAAGGGGATTAAATCAAAACTCGTCACGAGAACTGATTCCCGAAACGTGTTTCAGATTCCTTTATCGATAACTTTAACCGCCCAAGTAGGCTTCTTTGACCTTGGGGTTGTTCAATAGATCCCGCGCCGATCCTTCGAGCACGATTTGACCGGTTTCAAGGACAAAGGCATGATCGGCCACATTCAAGGCGGCTTTGGCATTTTGTTCCACGAGCAGAATCGTAGTTCCGGTTTCGTTCAGATGTTTGATGACAGAAAAAATTTCCCGGACAATTAAAGGTGCAAGCCCCATGGAGGGTTCATCCAGCAGAAGCAATTCGGGACGGATCATCAGCGCCCGGGCAATGGCCAGCATCTGCTGCTCACCGCCGGAAAGGGTGCCGGCGATCTGTTTGGTGCGACTTTTTAAAATGGGAAACAGTTTAAAAACAGTTTCGATTCGTTCCTGAATTTCCAGGCGATTACGCCGCTTGAAATAAAGAAATGCACCAAGGTTTATGTTGTCTTGAACCGTTAAATGGGCAAAAATTTGCCTGCCTTCCGGTACCTGGGAAATGCCGAAAGATACAATCTTGCTGGCAGGAAAACCCACGATTTCGCGATCTTTATACAAAATTCGGCCCTCTTTGGCTTTTATCAAACCGGAGATGACCTTTAAAAGCGTTGATTTTCCGGCACCGTTGGCACCGATGATTGAAACCACCTCACCCTTTGGAACTTGGATGGAAACTTCTTTAAGCGCCGCAATGCTGTCATAATAGGCACTAAGATTCTCAACCCTAAGCATAATCCTCCTCACCGCCCAAATATGCTTCAATAACCTTGGCGTTATTTTGAATCTCCAGGGGGGTGTCTTCGGCAATCTTTTCTCCGTAATTGAGCACCATTATTTCATCGGATATATTCATGACAACTTTCATGTCATGTTCCACCAGCAAGATGGTGACACCTTTGTCTCTGATGCGTTTAATCAAATCAGCAGCCACCCGGGTCTCCGTTTCATTGAGACCGGCGGCCGGTTCATCCAGACAAACCAGCTCGGGCTCAGTGGCCAAGGCCCGGCCGATTTCCAGTATTTTTCGCTCCCCCAACGGCAAACTGTCGGAGGACTCTTCCGCCTTATCGGCCAATCCGATAAAATCCAAAATTTCCATGGCCCGGACGCACATCTGTTCCTCTTTGTGCCTGAACCGAGGCAGTCTCAAGCCCGATGCAATGACGGATAGCGGCATCCGCGTGTGACAGCCAACCATGACGTTTTCAAGTACCGTCATATTGGTAAACAGCTCAACGGTCTGAAAGGTGCGGGAAATTCCCCGCTTGGCAATTTCATGGGCTTTGAGTTTTTCAATGGGCTTATCATTGAATCGAACCGTACCTTCGGTTGGTGGGAATGACCCGGTGATGACATTAAACAGGGTGGTTTTACCGGCACCATTGGGTCCGATAATGGCTTTGATGGTCCCCCTTCTAACTCGAAAATTCAAGTCGGCAAGTGCCATCAAGCCTCCAAAAGCCATGATAATGTCTTGTACCTCTAAGATGTTTTCGTTATTATTTGTGTTCACCATTCGCTTTTCATCTACTTCCGAAACCAACCTCTAACAATGCCCGGTAAGCCAACCAATCCGTCGGGCAAAAAGATGGTAACCACCAATAGAATGATACCGTATACGATCACCTCAAATTCCTCAAAGAAATGCAGCCATTCAAAACTCAAAAAGGTGACGAGAAAGGCACCGATGATCGCTCCCCAGATATCGTGCATTCCGCCCAAAGATATCATGATAATAAGTTTAATTGAAAAAAACAGGTCAAAGGTGGACGGATTGATAAAGTTCATGTAGTGGGCATAGAGACTTCCGGCCAGGGATGCCAAAATAGCCGAATAGATAAATACGACAATCTTGTACCTGGAAATATCCACCCCCATGGCGCTTGAGGCTGCCGAGCTGGCATGGATGGCCCGCAAGGCCCGCCCCGCACGTGATTGGATCACATTGATGGTAAAAATAAAGGCGGCGAAAACAAAGGCCCAGACCAGATAATAATATTTTTCAATTGAATCGAATTCAAAGCCGAAAATGCTCAAGCCGGGTATATCGCTCATGCCGTCCGGGCCGCCGGTCCACTCGACTTCTTCGTTAAAAACGATAAAGACGATAATACCAAAGGCCAGCGTGGCCATGGCAAGGTAGTGACCCCTGAGTTTAAGGGATGGAACGCCCACGGCAACAGCTACTACAGCGGCCACCATCATACCGATCAGCATACAGAACCATGGATTCAAGCCATAATTGGCCGTTAAAATACCTGAAACATAGGCACCGATACCAAAAAAAGCAGCCTGCCCAAGAGAGATCTGGCCGCCATAACCCATTAACAGGCTGAGTCCAATGGTAATCAGACAATAAATCCCGGCAAAAACCATTAGATCAGGATAATTGGCAACAACCGAAATTTTCCCGGCAACCCAGGGAAAGACCACCATCAAGAGTGCAAATATGGCTATGGGAAGCTTGCGAATCCGCAGCATGGTTAAAACCTTTTGATCTTACTGATTTCAACATTACCGAGCAATCCACTCGGCTTGAAAAAAAGAACACCCAGCAGCACAATCAGGGCAAATGCATCTTTATAGCCGGAAGAGACTAATCCGGCACCGAAAGATTCTATCGTGCCGATGATCAACCCTCCCAGTATAGCGCCCGGAAAGCTGCCCAGACCTCCCAGAACAACCGCGCCGAATCCTTTGATGGCCAGCATGGCACCCCGATCATATTCCATTAGAGAGATCGGTGTTACGGTGATACCCGCCACCGCACCGATCGCCGCCGATAGAGAAAATGATAGCAGGATCATCCACTTGACATTAATGCCCACCAGACTGGCTGCATCCGGATTGTCGGCACAGGCGCTCATGGCCTTGCCGATGATGGTTTTTTCAAAGAAATAGGTTAGCAAGATAACCGTGACAATTAAAAATCCAATCACCCAAAAATACTGGGGCTGAATCACGGCCCCAAACAAATGAATCGGAGTACGACCGGAAAAGGCGGGCAAATCAAAAGGATCTTTGCCCCAGATAAACATGGCGATGCCTTTAATAATAATAGAACCGGCGATGGTTGCAATGATCAACGTCAATACCGAAGGCTGTCGAATCGGGCGGATGGCCAGTCGATCCAGCAGCATACCCACCACGGTCACGATAATGATTGTCAAAGGAAACGCCAAAATAAGGGGAAGTCCTGCGGCGACGTGTAAAGATACCATGATCAGCCCACCCAGCATGACAAATTCACCCTGGGCCAGGTTAATTATCTCGGTCACATTGTAAATGATATTGAACCCGATGGCCACCATGGCATAGATACTGCCCACGGTCAGTCCGGTGATCAGGTATTGAACAAGCTGGCTAGCAAAGGTAATTTTTTCCATGGTGCTTTCATACACAAAAATGAGGGTGGTGAAGTCACCACCCTCATATGGGTTTTGTTTTTCAATGTCAACGATATTTATTTAACCAGGGCCCAATCACCGTCCTTGACCACTACCATCTGAAAGGCCGTCTTATCCAAGCCGATGTGGTCATCGGGAGAAAAATTAAATATCCCGTGTTGACCGACAAAACCAGCCGTTTTCGTTTCCAGATAGTCTCGAATGGCGGCTCGGTCACAGCCCACCGCCTCAATCGCTTTTACCACTAGATGTAGGGCATCCCAGGCGTGTCCACCGAAGGAACTCAGGGGTTCTTGATACTTACCCGTGTAAAATCGCAAATACTCCATGGTCACTTTCTTTTGGGGATGACTGTCGGATAGCGCCTCAGCAACATTTACAGCTCCCAGGGGACAATACACCCCTTCGGCCGCTCCGGCCGCCAGCTCTATATTTTTGCGGCTGCCGAACCCATGGCTCTGGTAGAATGTAATACTCTGCATGCCCAAATCTCGCCAGTTCCTCAAGACCACCACCTGGGTGGGACCCACGGACCAGTTGACAATAGCCTCGGGCGACAGACCTTTTATCTTGGTGAGTTGGGCGGTCATATCGGTATCTTTGGGGCCGTATGACTCATCCGCCACAATGCTCAGCCCGTAATTCGGGGCCAATCTCACCAGTTCTCCATGACCGCTTTTGCCAAATCCTGAGGTAACGCTCATAACGGCGATCTTTTTAACTCCCCGCTGTTTGAGCTGGGTGTAAATGGCATCCACGGCCATGGTGTCGGTCTGGGGAGTTTTAAAAACCCAGTGACGCGGTTTATTTTTCTTTTCATCCCAGGTAATTTTATAACTGGCAGCAACTGAAACCAGGGGGGTCTTGTACTTTGCGGCCAGGGGTACGACCGCCATGGAAGTCCCGCTCAATGAGGGGCCGATCACCGCACAGACTTTGTCCTGGGCCATCAATTTTTTAACCGCCAGGTTGGCTTTGGTGGCATCACCCTCGGTGTCATAAATAATCAACTCAAGCTTTTTGCCGTTTATGCCGCCGGCATTGTTAATCTGCCAGGCAACCAATTCGGCAGTTTTCTTTTCCGGATCCCCTAAAAATGATGTTCGGCCGGTAGCTGAAAAAACAGCACCAACTTTATAGGAATCCGCAACTGCCTGAGCAACAAAAATACCGGTAACAAGAAAACAAATCATTGTGGTTACAGTTAATTTCCCTAGCTTCATCTGTCCCTCCTTTTCCAATAGCGCGCTTTTGGGTAACTTAAATTTATTCCGACTGACTAAACATCATTCATTTCTCAAATGATTGTTAAATGTTTATCACAAATTCATTTTTTTTTGTCAAGAAAAAAGTGGATCCGGACGAAATTGTCTTTATGCGCCGGTCCAGTATCCTGCAGGATCAAATTGTTGGATTATCGCCAGTTCTTCAGGTGTCGGGGCCGGTGTCTGTTTAAGATCATCAGCGACCTTAAGCGGCCAGCCGGTGTTTTGACCAATTTCTTCGGTGGTCACACCGGGATGCAGTGAGCTGAGAACCATTTCATGGGTGTTCGAATCAAAGCGCAGCACACCCAGTGTTGTGATAACGGTGGTAGGTCCGCCCCTTGGAAGACCCACCTGCTCGCGCCATCCCGAGCCTTTGCCATAACCGGGGGAAGTGACGTAATCCACACGGGGAATAAAGCGACGTCTTTCGTGGTTCATGACGACGATATGCCGCTTTCCCAGACAGGCCAGATCGCAGGCACCTCCACTGCCCGGCAAGCGGGTTGCAACCGTTTCCAAGCCGCCGATATAACTGGTATTTAAATTTCCATAACGATCCACCTGGGCGCCGCCAATAAAACTGACATCCACCCCACCCTGCTGGAGCAGTCCCATGGCATCAGCCGTGTCGGCCAGCCATTGTGCGCGGTAAAGGTTCGGCAAATCCCCCATGGTCATAATCGGTTGCGGCGCAACCGTATCGCGCACAATACCCAGTTCATAAACCCCGATGGCGTCAGGTGCATGGGTACTTTTGGCCAGCAAGAAACCAAGCAGCGGCAACCGCATGCCGACAAAAACCACCTCTCCATCAGCAATCTCCCGCGCAGCCGCCGTCACCATCAGTTGGGAAAGATTATATTCACTGGTATAGTTGTTTTTATCATTCATTGCAAAATGTCAGGTCAGGTTTCAAAAAAAGGGGAACCAGGTGTAGGGTATAGGGTATGAGGTTTAAGGAATATAAATCCATTCGAATAGATATCGATCGTTCGATCCTGTCAATTGACCCTGAGGCTCTCGAAGCGAGACTCTCGTCGGGCAAAATTATTTCTTTCAATCCGCATTCGACGGATAACCTTACACCTTACACCTTACACCTTTTACCTTATACCTTTTACCTTCTTTAATACCCATAATCAACGGGTTCCGACCAATCATGATTTTTGATGGCCAATCCTTTCATCCGTTCTTGGCCTAACAGCTCCCGGTATTCTTCCGAACTCTGTATACTGTCTACCCATTGCTTTTGCCACTGTGCAGACAACTCCGGCGTCTTGCTCTCGTTACGATAGTCGATAAATGCCTGATGGTCACGGTTATAACAGCCCGGAACAGGCGACGGATGGCCTCCCCACGGTAAGTGCACCACAGCACTGACCCGGAAACCGGGCGTGACGACGCGATTCGGATCACGACTGATTACATCGGGTAAGACGATGTCTTCCGCCGTGAGGATGACATGACGGCTTGCCAGACAAGCATCCCGGGTCACTCCCAGGTTGCCCCAGGCATGGGCATTGCCGAATTCATCCGAGCGCTGAACATGAACAATGGCAACATCGGGAGTGATGGCCGCCACGGCCGTCAATCGTTTACCTGTAAATGGACAGGTTATCGTTTTTAAGGAGGTATTGGTTTTAAACAAATCGCTGCCCAGGGCCGTGAGGGCGGGCATAAAGGGAACGCCCATAGCACCGGCTCTTAATGCCATAGCCAGGGTTAGATTCGAGTGATCCTCGATAAGGAGTGGACCCGCCTCAATTCCTCGCCGGAAATTGTAGCAGGAGCCTGTAATAACATTTCCTACCCAGGCAGCCCGGATTTTTGCTATGCAACCAGCGCCAATAACCTGGTCAAACAAAATATCTGATATCGGGCCAATTAAAGTAAGGTTTCGTTTACGCTGACGGATAATCTCGTGGGCGGCGGCAAAGGGTATGAGAGATTCAAGTGACAACCCCATGGCGATGGAACTGCCATCAGGAACGAAACGCTGAATGGATTCAGGCAAACTAAGTAACTTCGAGTCAAGCAATTCTTTCGGGGCCTCTTTCGCCATTTACGCAGGCATCTATAGGTTCGATTCTAAAGGAGTTTTTGTATTACTGTAAGATTCAAAATTCGATGACGATTGTAAACCAGTTGTATAGAGCTACTGTTACTCTTGTTTGCCCTCATGGATGGATTTTTCAAACTCTTTAAAAAATTGGTTGCGCTCTTTCCAGTCGGGTCCAAAACGTGTGTTAAAAAAGCTGCCTAACTTATTAAAAAGCTTTCCCCATACGGGTTGACCATTTTTGAGTACAACATCGGTAATAAACTCATCGAGATCACTCATTTTTTCCTTGGGTAAAAATGAAACAGCACCTAATTTGATCGATTTTTCCAGGGCTTCAGGTGTCAGTGCATAGGCTGTCAGCATGACTGTCGGAAATCCGCGTTTAACAGACAGTTTCAAGAGGTCGAATCCATTCACGCCCATGATATCCAAAATTACAATATCAAAGGTGTAACTCAACAAGAATTGGCGGCCGGCATCGTAATCATTCGCCTTGCGGATAAAGCACATATCCAGCACCTCTTCTACGGTATCCGTAACATCCACCTCATCATCGACCACCAAAACAACCTTATCCTTTAAAATCTTCGACGCATCCATGGGCTCCACTCCTTTCTTGATATCGATCGTGAACCATATCACCGGATAAAGTGTTAAGTCAATCCTCAAGGTTCAAGGTTTCAGGGAATGGAAGGTTTCAGGTGTCAGCCAAGCCGCTGGCAGGAAAAGTTGGCAACCTAAAAGTTGAGAGTCTAATCGAGAAAGCAAATTCGGCTTGGCCGGGATAAATAGGCGGAATTTACCCTATAGTTGCATAAAATTTTGAAATCCAACTTAGCTGCTGCAATGAAGACCATTGAAAGTATTGACTGATTCTGGATTCTGGTTTCTGGATACTGGATGTCGTTGAAATTCACCGATAGTGTCCTGTTAGATATCCAGCATCGAGTATCAAGCATCCAGCATCAGCCCAGAAAAAGCAACGATCTCGGGCATAACGGCCAGGCTAGATGATAAGAATTTATGCAATGCTAGGGTTTATTAAGGCGGACAAGTATCGATCGAATACGGAATATCGCAAGTGTATATGCCCTTTTTCAAGGATCCGCCTTCCAACTCCGAATTTGCTCTATCGGTTCCCCAACTTCTGTCATCTGTCTTCTTTACACTGACACCTGAAACCCGACACCTGAAACCCATTTGCTACTCACTCAAGTTGCCATTCAGCTGAACTTGTGCTATTCCCTCAATACTTTTTGTCGGCTTAAAATCTAAAGGAAAAGCTATGTTCACCGCACTGGAAAAAAAGCAAATTCTCAAACTCAATGAACGGCTATCCCGGAACATCACCCTCAGTCTGGTCAAGTCAGAGCATCAACATTATAATGCGTTTAAAGAATTCTGTTATAATTTAAGCCGCTTAGCACCCGGGATTAAAATCGCACAAGAAGGCGAATCTCCGGAGCAGCCGCCACAAATTGTAATTGGCAATGGTCTACACTATCAAACAGTACCGGCCGGTCATGAACTGCAGCCATTTCTTGAAGCGCTGATAGCTTTCGGCTCAGACGCCTCGGATTTAGCCGCCCCCGTGCAAACTCGATTAAAAAAGGAGAAACTTCCAGCCACTCTAACCTTATTTATTGCCCCGCAGTGCACATTTTGCCCGGCCGTGGTTCGTCAGCTCATTCCGCTGCCGATGGTGGACGACAAAATTCAGCTGACCATTATCGACGGGACCCTGTTTCCCGAAATAGCTGAACCACACAAGATCCAGGCGGTGCCGACCCTTCTTTTAGACGAACAGTTTCGCTGGACAGGCTCTGTGCCGCTGGAAGAAATTATCAACACCATCAATTCCCGTGACCCGGCGTCACTGGGTGCTGCTTCACTTGAAAATATCTTAAAGGCTGGCCAGGCAAGCCATCTGGCAGCCATGATGTTGGACGGCAAAAAAATATTTGCGCCATTTTATGATTTGCTCATCCACGATAAGTGGCCGGTTCGTCTGGGAGCAATGGTCGTGATGGAAGAAATAGCCGATCAGAACCCCACAATGGCATCTGAAGCGATTGACTTCTTATGGGACCGATTTCACCAACTGCCCGACCAGATAAAAGGAGATATTCTGTATATGTTCGGCGAAATCAAAGACCGACGTGCCGTGTCATGGCTGGAGGAGGTGCTGGGCGGAGATTACAACGAAGAGGTGAAAGAAGCGGCTGAAGAAGCGCTTGAAAAATTTAATGGATGATTTTTTGAGGAGGATAAAAAGCATAGACAGTCTGATTAAACTAATTTAAACCGCCGTAGCATTTTAAAGCGAACCGCAGAATATCGAATAATGAATATCGAATGTCGAAGTAAGGAATTCTATCAATTTTAATAAAATCTAAAGACAGAGTGCAACGATTCCATCCTTCGTAATTCTGCGGTTCGATATTCGATATTCTGCGGTTCGCTTTTCAATCCAAACTACAGAAAAGCCCCATCGAATCAACGACAGGGCGTTCATAAGTTTTAGCTTAAAATAATAATCAATCCCGTACTATTCCTCATCCTTGGCGGTTTTCTGGGTCGATTCTTTTTTTTTCTTGGTATCCGAGGCGTCCTTTTTTTCAGCCGCAGCTTGTTTTTTAGGAGCTGCTTTGGTCTCTTTTTTAGGTATTTCTCCTTTCTTGGCCTCGGCGGATCTCTTTTGCGCAGCTTCTGTCTCTTTTACAGCCGCTTTATCTTCTTTTTTTGCAGCCGCTTTCTTTTTAGGGGCCGTCTTGGCCGCTGATTTTTCTTCCTTAGCAGTTTTCTCTTTGGCCGCAGCTTCGGTCTTTTTCTCGTCGGATTTTTTGGCCTTTACAGCCGAATCATCTTCTTTATCCGCCGGAAGCGCTTTTTTCTTAGCGACTTTTTGCGGCTTTTCTTGCGCTTTATCTGCCGCTTTCTTATCAGCAGCAGCTTTTGGGGGTGCTGCTGCAGCTTTTGTTTTTTTCTTTTTAGTCTTTTTCTTCTTGGTATCCTGTGAAACCACCAATTCAATCAGTGCAACAGGAGCAGCATCTCCCGGTCGCCTGCCCAATTTTACAACGCGAGTATAGCCACCGGATATTTCACCAAAACGCTCGGCAGCGTTTTCAAACAATTTATGCACGACATCCTTTTCTCTCACAATCGCCAGGGCCTGCCGCCTGGCGTGCAAATCACCTCGTTTGGCCAAGGTAATTATATGATCCGCCCAGCGTCTGAGTTCTTTTGCTTTGGCCCCGGTTGTACGGATACGATCATGCTTAAACAATGATGTCACCATATTTCTGAACATAGCGTTGCGGTGACTAGGGGTTCGATTTAATTTTCGACCGGCTTTACGATGTCTCATGGCACTGCCTACTCTCCTTCCTCAGTATCTTCCTCGGGCGGCGCAAATCCTTCAAGCTTCATTCCAAGAGAAAGGCCCATTTCAGCCAACACTTCTTTGATCTCATTTAATGATTTTCTGCCAAAATTTTTAGTTTTCAGCATCTCTGCTTCAGTTTTGCTTACCAGTTGATAGATTTTGTTAATATCGGCATTTTTCAAACAATTTGCACTGCGTACGGAAAGCTCGAGTTCTTCAACACTGCGGAATAAATTTTCATTAAATTCAGGCACACTTTGCTCTTCGGTCTTTTTATCCGGCTTCGGCTCGAGCTGTTCATCAAAATTGATAAACATGGACATCTGCTCTTTTAAGATTTTGGCAGCATAGGCAATAGCATCTTCCGGAACAATGCTACCGTCGGTCCAGATTTCCATGGTAAGCTTATCATAATCGGTACGTTGACCGACACGGGCATTTCCCACCGTATAATTAACGCGTTTGATCGGCGAAAATACGGCATCAATGGGTATGGTACCGGCCGGTGCGTCTTCATCCTTGTTGGCTTCCGCTAATGAATAGCCTTTGCCAACTTGAACAGTCATCTCCATTTTGAGCACAGCTTTATCCGAAAGACTGGCGATGTGCTGCTTTGGATTGAGTACTTCGCATTTTCCGTCATCGCTCATAATATCTCCAGCGGTGACTTTGCCTTCTCCGGCAGCATCGAAGCGCACGACTTTAGGTTCAGGATCGGCGACTCTAAAACGCACTTCTTTTAAGTTCAAAATAATTTCGGATACATCTTCTAGAATGCCCTGGATCACACTAAATTCATGCATCACTGCATCGAATTTAACCGACACAATGGCAGCACCGTACAGAGAAGAAAGGACGATTCTTCTTAAACTGTTGCCGATTGTGATCCCAAAGCCTCTTTCAAGAGGTTCACAAACAAATTTCCCATAGGATGGATTACTACTTACCTGAACTTTTTCTGGCATCACCAATTCCTGCCAGTTCATGTACATAAGTTCATCTGACGGCATTTTTATTCTCCTGATATTTCAGGTTCTGGTTTTTCGACCGCAAACGGCGGTCCCTCTGCCCGGTTTTAAATATGTTGATTTTATTTCGAGTAAAGCTCAACGATGAGCTGTTCCTGCATCGGCATGGTGAGATCTTCGCGCAATGGAAATCCCTTGATGCTGCCTTTCATGCCATCTTTTTCAAGATCGAGCCATTGAGGTATACCTCTGCGAACCACTGCATCCAGGGAGTCCTGCAGCGCCTGAATCTTTTTGCTTTTTTCACGCACCTCGATCATGTCGCCGATTTTTACCAGGAATGACGGAATATTGACCCGTTTTCCATTAACCAAAAAGTGTCTGTGACGTACAAATTGTCTGGCTTGAGAACGTGAATTGGTAAACCCCAATCGATAAACGACATTGTCCAATCGACGCTCCAATAAGACAAGCAAATTCGTACCGGTAATACCCTTTTGACTATCCGCCCGTTCAAAAAAAAGATGGAATTGTTTTTCAGAAAGGCCGTACATGCGTTTTACTTTTTGTTTTTCACGCAGCTGAATACCGTAGTCCGATAGCTTCCTGCCACGGCGCTCGCCATGCTGTCCCGGTGGGTACCCCCGTCGATCAAAGGCACACTTATCCGAATAACAGCGATCTCCCTTGAGAAATAGTTTTAGATTTTCCCGTCGGCAATGCCGACAAACGGAATCTGTGTATCGTGCCAAATTTTTCCTCCCTGTATTCTTAAAGTTATCAGCTATTGGTTTTTAATTATTCGAATAACCAGTAACAAATAACAATTAACTATTAGACTCTGCGCCGTTTCGGTGGCCGGCAACCATTATGAGGAATGGGGGTTACATCTTTTATCATCACCACATTAAATCCGGTTGACTGAAGGGCCCGCAGGGCGGACTCCCGCCCGGGTCCAGGTCCTTTGACATAAACCTCCACACTTCGCATACCATGCTCCATCGCCTTCTTCGCAGCATCCTGAGCTGCCAGTTGAGCAGCAAAGGGAGTGCTTTTACGAGATCCTTTAAATCCCTGAACACCGGCGCTGGACCATGCCACGACATTACCCACCGAATCGGTTATGGTGACAATGGTGTTGTTGAAAGTCGATTGAATATGAACAACACCGTTGGCGATGTTCTTTTTTACCTTTTTTTTAGTACGAACCTTTTTAGCCATGAATTTTTTCCCTGCATTAAAAATTGAGAAATTTAGAAACTGAGAATTGATTTGGTCCTTATTTTAATTCCTCAATACCTTAATTCGCAATGCCTAAATCTCATTGTCTATTTCTTCTTCGCGCCGCCTTTCTTCTTAACGGCGGCCCGCTTGGGTCCTTTACGGGTGCGGGCATTGGTTTTCGTTCGCTGTCCGGCGACCGGCAACGATCTTCGATGGCGAAGTCCCCGATAGCTTCCGAGATCCATCAAACGTTTGATGTTCATGGAGATTTCAGTCCGAAGTTCACCTTCTACCTTATAACTGTCATCGATGACTTTACGGATATTGTTAATCTGCTCTTCGGTCAAATCATCGGTCTTGGTACTCGGATCAATCTGAAGATGGGAAAGTATATTTTGAGATGATGTTCTACCGATCCCATATATATAGGTCAGGCCGATCTCGATCCGTTTTTTTCTGGGTAAGTCAACCCCCGCAATTCTTGCCAAAACGTATCCTCCTATCCTTGTCTCTGTTTGTGTCGTTTATTTTCGCAAATAACCCGCACAACCCCTTTTCTTTTAACAATCTTACATTTGGGGCATATCTTCTTGGCCGATGCTCTGACTTTCATTTTAAACTCTCCTCACCAAATAATATTGAAGATTGAAGATTGAAGATTGAAGATTTATTGAATCCTGACGATTAAATTTTCCCGCGCTTGAAGTTTTTCTGATAGAGCGTTATAAATTCGTACTACTTGGGAATTCAATGCTTATAAAAAATAAAACGATAAAATACCTCAAATATTCAATCTTCAATTTTCATTCTTCAGTCCGATCACTTCGACCGGTAGGTAATTCTGCCACGCGAAAGATCATAAGGTGAGAGCTCTACAGTCACTTTATCACCAGGCAGTATTTTAATGAAATGCATCCTCATTTTGCCGGAAATATGTGCCAGCACCTGATGCTTGTTTTCCAGTTCAACTTTGAACATCGCATTGGGTAAAGTCTCTAGAACAATGCCCTCTACTTTAATTGCCTCTTCTTTCGCCATCGCTATTATCGCCCTTTCATCTTACCGCCGCTTTTTTTCAAGAAACCCTCATAATGCCGGCTCAACATATGGGATTCCATCTGAGCAACCGTATCAATTGCCACACCGACCACAATCAGAAGGGCTGTACCACCAAAATAGAACGGTACGTTGAATTTTGTGATCAGCACCGACGGTAGCACGCAAACTGTTGAAACATAGATTGCGCCCCCCAGGGTAATGCGGGTCAGTACTTTGTCTATATAATCTGCCGTACGCTTTCCTGGACGGATACCCGGAATATAACCGCCTGCTTTTTTCATATTATCGGCTACATCAACCGGATTGAACGTGACGGCCGTATAGAAGTAGCAAAAGAAAAATATAAATCCGACAAACAGCAGTTCATATAGTAGATTGCCGGGCGTTATAGCGTTCGTAATATTCTGAATCCACTCCACTTTTACAAAACTGCCGATGGTAGCCGGAAACATGATAATAGATGAAGCAAAAATCGGCGGAATAACGCCGGAAGTATTTATCTTCAAAGGCAGATGGGTACTCTGCCCACCATACATTCGGCGTCCGACCACTCGTTTGGCATACTGAACGGGAATGCGACGCTGACCCTGTTCGACAAAAATGATAAAACCGATGACGGCAATCATCAAAACGACCAGAATTAAAACCGCAAATATCCCCATCTCACCGGTTGAAAGCAGACGACCGGTGTTGACGCTGGCGATGGGTAATCGACAGACAATGCCGGCAAAAATAATCAATGAGATACCGTTGCCGATGCCTCGCTCGGTAATCTGCTCTCCCAGCCACATGATAAAGGCAGTGCCGGCTGTCAGGGTAATAACGGTCAATAACCGAAACGCCCACCCCGGAATCAGCACCACCGGTGCGCCTCCCGGAGAGCTCATGCTTTCGAGTCCGACGCTGATGCCGAATCCCTGAATGATACTCAAGACAACGGTACCGTAGCGCGTATACTGGGTAATTTTTTTGCGTCCCTGTTCGCCTTCCTTTTTGAGTTGTTCGAGATGAGGAACAACAACTGTCAGAAGCTGCAGAATAATCGAGGCGCTGATATAGGGCATAATGCCAAGGGCAAATACAGACAGCTTCTCAAAAGCACCACCGGAAAACATATTAACAATTCCGAAAATGGTACCTTCGGTTTGTTTAAAAAAGGAAGCAAGCGCCAGACTGTCAATACCGGGCACGGGCACGTGGACACCGATGCGATAGACAATCAACAGCGCCAGGGTGAACAAAATTCTTTTTTTCAGCTCGGGTATTTTAAATATGTTTTGAAACCCGCCACCGATCATTATAATACCTCTACTTTTCCACCAGCTGCTTCAATTTTTTCTCTGGCGCTTTTACTGATTTGATTGACCCTAACATCCAAAGAATATTTAATTTCACCTTGCCCCAGAAGTTTGACCCCGTTTCTTTTGCCTTTGACCAACCCGGCTTGAACGAGTGCGTCGGTGTCAACCACGCTGCCTTTGTTGAATTTGGCAAGATCCCGAATGTTGATTACCGCGATATCCTTCTTGAATATATTGGTGAATCCGCGCTTGGGCAAACGACGCTGCAGGGGCATTTGGCCGCCCTCATACCCGGGTCGGACACCGCCGCCGGAGCGAGAGTTGTATCCCTTTGTTCCACGGCCGGCAGTCTTTCCGGTACCAGATGCGACACCGCGTCCAAGGCGTTTTGGAGCTTTGCGGGATCCTTTGGACGGTGATAATTCATTCAACTTCATTATTTTTTCTCCTCAGCTTTTACCAGATGAGAAACGACATTGATCATCCCTCGAATAGAAGGCGTATCTTGCAGTTCGACGATTTTATTTAATTTGGTCAGTCCCATTCCTCTTAAAACCTTGCGATGCTTTTCAGGCCGACCGATCATACTCTTGACAAGCGTAATTTTTAGCGTTCCAGCCATCTGAATTATATACCTTTCTCCGGACTGTGGTCTTTTATTTCTGGTTGCTGGTCCCTGGTGGCCGGCCTCTGGGCACTTATTTCGCTAATCTCGCTAGTGGTTCAACCGCATTATATATGAATCGTTACTAGCCAGTTTTGCCTACTCAAGGGCCATTGCCGGTCACTATCTATCAAAAATCGGGCAAAAGTTGTGGACCCGCATCCAGTCCCTACAAATCCTCAACCCCAATGCCGCGTCTGGAGGCTACCTGATCGCGACTTTCGAGTTGCTGGAGGCCCCCGATGGTTGCCTTCACCAGGTTATGCGGGTTGTGCGATCCGAGGCATTTGGTCAGTATATTCTGAACCCCGACAGCCTCGAGGACAGCCCGCACGGCACCGCCGGCAATCACCCCGGTACCTTGCGCTGCAGGCTTTAGCAGTACTCGGCCGGCACCAAATCTTCCAATCACCTCATAAGGGATGGAACCGTCAACAAGCGGTACGTTAACCATGCTTTTTTTAGCTTTTTCAACGCCTTTACGTATAGCTTCCGGAACCTCTCCGGCTTTGCCGAGACCGAACCCAACCGATCCATCACCGTCACCGACCACAACAATCGCACTGAAACTGAATCGGCGGCCACCTTTGACGACTTTTGCAACCCGATTGATATGAACCACTTTGTCAATTAATTGAACTTCTTCTAAATCTTGTTTAAACAAGAGCCTGTCTCCTTCGCAGCCAAAAAAATAGAAAAGACTGATAACAAACAGCTAAAAAACCAGTCCTGCTTCACGGGCACCTTCCGAAAGGGACTTGATTCGCCCGTGATATAAAAATCCGTTACGATCAAAAACTACTTTTATAATTCCCTTATCTAAGGCCCGCTCGCCAATGAGTTTGCCGACAAATTTTGCCGCATCCACCTTGCTCTCGAATTTAGGCGCATCTTTCGTTTGATGATCCACGGTGGAGGCGGTCATCAGCGTGCGCCCCTGAGAATCATCGATAATCTGGGCATATGTGTGCCTGGCACTCCTGAACACACTGAGCCGCGGGCGATCAGGCGTGCCGTGGATTTTTTTCCTGATTCTTTTTTTTCTCTTTAAACGAGCCTGCTGTCGAATATTCATGGAACCCATGTTGCTTCCCCTTGGAAATGACGAATGACGAATTGTGGATGTCGCTTCGCTCCTCGATTCTTTATAATTTAGATTGATCCGCCGAAGGCGGACATTAATTATTCATCAGTCAATATTCATTCTACTTAGTGCCGGTCTTGCCGGCTTTTCTGCGAATATGTTCCTCGGCATACTTGATGCCTTTGCCTTTGTAAGGCTCAGGTGGTCGAATCCGTCTAATCGCCGCCGCCGCAAGGCCCACTAGTTGTTTGTCGATACCGAACAGGTTAATATTGTTATTTTTCTCAACGGTTGCCGAAATCCCTTCCGGCAAATCAAAGGCAACGGGGTTCGAGTACCCAACGTTAAGAATGATTTGCTTGCCGCTAAGTTCGGCACGATAGCCAATGCCGTTAATTTCAAGCTTTCGTTCGAATCCTTGATTCACACCGGTTATCATATTGGCAACCAGGCTTCGCGTTAGCCCCTGCAGCGCCCGATTGGTTCGGCTCTCCGTTAACATGGTTACATTCATGACGCCGTCTTCAATATTCAGATCAACTGCGGGATGTATGGACTGACACAGTTTGCCTTTACCACCTTCGACGGTCAATAACCTATCGGCATAAGTGATTTTTGTTTTATCCGGTATCGGAATCGGTTTTTTGCCTACTCGAGACATATGCTGCTCCCCTGTTGTTTAGTTGCTTACCAGACCTGGCAGAGAATTTCGCCGCCGAGTTTTTCCTGGCGTGCTTTTTTATCCGTCATCACCCCTTTGGAAGTAGATAGAATCGCAATGCCCATGCCGTTGTAGACCGGCTTTATTTCTTTGCATTTTACGTAAACTCGCCGACTGGGTTTACTAATCCGCTTGAGTGCGTAAATCACGTTAGATTGCCCCGCGCCGTATTTGAGGTAAATCCGCAATATTCCCTGCTTGCCATCTTTCAGGAATTTATAATTTCGGATGTAGCCTTCGTTTTTTAATATTTTTGCCAGCTCGATTTTTAACGTCGATCCAGGAATATCTACGCTGTTAAATTTTGCTTTGGCCGCATTACGCACGCGGGTTAACATGTCAGCTATTGGATCACTAAATGCCATTGTTTTCTCCTGTTGTTCCGGTCTCTTTTGCTCGTTTCGGGTCACTGGTCTCTGGTCACCAGGACCTCATAGCAGTGCTATTAATCTATCAGCAGCCAGCTGCCAGTGCCCATAATTCAGCCTACCAGCTTGATTTAACCACTCCAGGCAACTTACCCTGAGATGCAAATACGCGAAAGCAGATCCGGCAGATGCCGAATTTTCTCAGGAAACCCCGGGGTCGGCCACAGATCGGGCATCGATTATAGGATCTAACTTTAAACTTGGGTTTTTGCACCGCTTTATTTCTAAGCGCTTTTTTTGCCAAATCATCCTCCTACTCTGAACCTCAGTTCCAGAACGGCGTGCCCAAAATCCGCAGAAGCTCTTTACCCTCTTCGTCGGTTTTGGCACTGGTTACAATACTAATGTTAAGCCCCTTTATTCGATCAATTTTATCGAAATCAATCTCCGGAAATATCATGTGCTCTTTAATTCCCAGGGAATAATTTCCACGGCCATCAAATGCTTTACCTGAAATTCCCCTGAAATCACGAACACGAGGCAGGGCAATATTCACCAACTTGTAAAAAAAGTCATACATACGAATGCGGCGTAAAGTAACCATGCATCCAATGGGCATCCCTTCTCTCAGCTTGAATGCGGCAATCGATTTTTTGGCGCGTGTTATCACCGGCTTCTGTCCGGTAATGATTTTGAGTTCCTCGGCAGCTGCATCAAGCAGCTTGATGTTTTGAATCGCCTCTCCCAACCCCATGTTCAGGACGACTTTCTGCAGTTTGGGAACTTCCATGATGTTCTTATAATCAAAGGCTTTTATCAGTTTAGGAACTGCTTCTTTCTCATAAAACTCTTTTAGTTGTGACATTCTGATCCTCCGGCAAATGGTCTTATGTATCCAGTGCTTCGCCGCATTTTACACAGACCCGAACCTTATTTCCATCCTCCAGCCGCTGCATTTTGACACGGGCGGGAGCAACGCATTTGCCACACATCACCATGACATTGGACCATTGGATCGGCATTTCTTTTTCGACAATCCCGCCCTGTCTGTTTTGCTGGGTCGGTTTGCTGTGACGCTTGACAATATTTATCTTCTCCACAAGAAGACCGCCTTTTTTGCGGTCAACCTTCAATACCTTTCCAATTTTGCCTTTATCCCTGCCGGCAATGATTTTGACTTTATCGTCTTTTTTTATATAGCACTTAACTGCCATCATAAGTTTTTCTCCAAAGACCCATTTCGAATGATGAATAATGAATGACTATCGAAGGAATTTTATCGGTTATTTTTATTTAAAAGCCTCTGTCATTCTATGAGTTAAAAAGGATAGAATACCTCCAATATTCAATCTTCAATATTCACTATTCAATTATAACACCTCCGGTGCCAACGATATGATCTTCATAAACCGTTTAGCCCTCAGTTCGCGGGCCACAGGACCGAATATACGGGTGCCGATAGGCTCCCTGGCCGCATTGATCAAGACAGCCGAGTTGTCGTCGAATCTAATGTAAGAGCCATCCGGTCGACGAATCTCTTTTTTGGTTCGTACGATAACGGCCTTTAAAACATCTCCCTTTTTCACTTTAGCATTCGGTATGGCTTCCTTAACGGTAACCACAATGATGTCTCCGATGGAAGCATACCGTCTGCGGGAGCCACCCAGCACTTTTATGCAATAGAGCACTTTGGCGCCGGAATTGTCAGCCACGGTTAATCGTGTTTCCGCCTGAATCATTTTCTTTAATTCCCTCTGAAATCAAACAGCCTTTTCAACGATTTTGATTACCCGCCATCTTTTTGTTTTGCTAAGGGGACGGGATTCCGAAATCAGCACCTTGTCACCTATCTGACAGTCATTGCTAGCATCATGGGCTGCAAATTTGGTGCGCCTTCTTACATATTTGAGATACATCTGGTGTTTAACCAATCGTTCAACCAGAACAGTTGCTGTTTTGTCCGCCTTGTTGCTGACGACCGTTCCGATCAGTTGTCTTTTCATTCCTCGTTGTTTCATGGCAGCCACTACTTGATATTTTCCTTTTGGTTTAAGGTGACTTCATTAATAATAGTTTCCATCCTGGCAATATCTTTTTTAGTCTGTTTCATCCGCTGAGGATTTTCCAGCTGGCCGATTTCGTGCTGAAATCGCAGGTTGAACAGTTCCTCTTTTAAATCAGAAACTTTGCTATGCATTTCATCCAGGTTCATATCCCTGATCTCGCTGGCCTTCATAAAATCTCGCTCCTTTCGACGAATTTCGTTTTTACGGCGAGCTTATGGGCCGCAAGCCGCAGAGCTTCCTGGGCCATTTCTCTTGAAACCCCCTGCATTTCATAAAGGATTCTGCCGGGGCGAATGACGGCTTCCCATCCTTCCGGTGAACCCTTGCCCTTGCCCATTCTGACTTCAGCAGGCTTTTTGGTAAAGGGTTTATCAGGGAAAATACGAATCCAGATTCGTCCCCCTCTCTTGACATGCCGGGTCATGGCGATACGAGCCGCTTCAATTTGTTTGGCACTTATTTTGCCGCATTCGATGGCCTGCAGCCCGAATTCACCAAAATTCAGTGCGCACCCACGGCGTGCGACACCACGCATTTTTCCTTTTTGCTGCTTGCGAAATTTTACTTTTTTAGGGCTAAGCATAATACTAACTCCTGGTGCTTGCTGCGAGATGCGTGCTGCGCTAATAAAAAACTAGCTTAATGATATCGACCGCAAAACCGGCAACTCGTGACATGCAACGAATATCGACTACCAATGTTAATAATTTATAGATATGGCAACCCGTAGATCATAAACTCAAAACCGCTAAGCTGACTCCACCTGCAATTGATCTTTTTTCAGTATCTCTCCCTTGAAAATGAAAACTTTAACACCGATGATCCCGTATGTGGTACGGGCTTCGATAAAGCCGTAATCAATATCTGCTCGCAGGGTATGCAGCGGCACCCGCCCTTCCCGATACCATTCGGTGCGGGCCATTTCAGCGCCTCCCAGCCGACCGGAACAAATGATTTTGACACCCAAAGCGCCAAAACGCATGGCTGAAGAAACGCCACGTTTCATGGCCCGCCGGAAGGCGACCCTTCTTTCAATCTGCAAAGCCACATTTTCAGCGACGAGCTGGGCTTCAATTTCCGGCTTTCTGACTTCCTGGATGTCAATCATAACCTCATGGGAGGTCATTTTTTCAAGATCTTTTTTGAGCTGCGATATTTCAGATCCCTTTTTGCCGATTACAATTCCAGGTCTGGAAGTATAAATTCGCAGTCGAACGCGCTTGGAGGATCGCTCGATTTCAATCCGTGAAACACCGGCATGGAAGATTTTTTTCTTGATAAACTTGCGCAATTTATGATCTTCCAGAATATATTGGGCATAGCTCTTACCTCCGAACCATCGCGATTCCCAAGTTTTAACTATTCCCAATCTTAATCCTATCGGATTTACTTTTTGGCCCAACCTATACCTCCTTTACGATAGCGCAGTATCTTCATCTAAGATGACAGTAATGTGACTGGTTCTTTTCAAAATACGCGTTCCCCTGCCCCGTGCTCTCGCCTTCCAACGTTTCAGCGTTGGCCCCTGATCGGCGGTGATGTTGCGAATAACCAGTAAATCGACATCAATATCTGCATTTTGATCCGCATTGGCAACAGCTGAACGGATAATTTTTTCCAGAATGTCCGCGGCCTTCTGCGGCATAAACTTGAGCATTTGCAGCCCGCTTTCCACCGGCTTGCCTTTAATTGCACCCACCAGCTTTTGCACTTTAGCTGGCGAAATGCGAACATATTTCGAGACGGCTCTAACCTCCATTGTTCCCAACCCTCTATTGTTAAGTGTTCAGGTGTCAGGTTTCAGGTGTCAGGCTTCAACTTTCACGCTTTGCGAATTTCATTGCTGACACCTGATCCGCCTGCGGCGGAACACCTGAAACCTTAATGTCAAATAGATCCCAAAGTCAGTTACTCCGGGACTACCTTTTCAGCTTCGACCTTTTATCACCGGAGTGTCCGTAAAAAGTGCGGGTTGGTGAAAACTCACCCAATTTGTGGCCCACCATATTTTCAGATACAAACACCGGCACAAACTTGCGACCGTTGTGAACCGCCAACGTAATGCCAACCATTTCCGGCACAATTGTCGAACGCCTTGACCACGTTCTGATGACCCTGGCGCTGCGTGTCTCTTGAGCCACCAGCACCTTGCTCATAAGCTTCTGTTCAACATACGGACCTTTTTTTAACGATCGTGGCATAAATACACCCAAAGATATTATTGGTTACTGGTTACTGGTTACTATTTATTGACAACGCGTTCTCAGGTTATCAATAACTATTTCTTAGTGCGCCTTTTAACGATCAAACGATCGCTGCTCTTATTTTTTCGTGTTTTATATCCTTTGGTCGGCACACCCCACGGGCTGCAGGGATGACGACCACCGGAAGACCGTCCTTCACCGCCCCCCATGGGGTGGTCTACCGGATTCATTGCGACACCTCTGACCTTCGGCCGTTTTCCCAGCCAGCGTCTACGGCCGGCTTTGCCTAAATCTATATTCTCATGGGACACATTACCCAGTTGACCGACAGTGGCTTTACAATTCATCAAAACCATGCGCACCTCACCGGACGGCAGCTTAATCAGCGCATAGCGGTCCTCCTTAGCCACCAGTTGGGCATACGTTCCGGCACTTCTGACAATCTGTCCGCCCTTGCCGGGTCGCAGTTCGATATTATGGATCTGGGTTCCCAATGGTATATTGCTCAACGGCAACGTGTTGCCCGGCTTAATATCGGATTCGGGACCGGATTGAACGACATCATTGACCTTGAGATTCAACGGGGCCAGAATATAGCGCTTTTCACCATCGACATAGTGCAGCAAAGCGATTCTGGTCGACCGGTTGGGGTCATATTCAATCGACGCCACTTTAGCCGGAATACCGATTTTGTCACGCTTAAAATCAATGAGCCGATAGTGGCGTTTGTGCCCGCCACCACGATGCCTGCTGGTAATGCGGCCCTTGGCATTGCGTCCACCTGTTTTATTAATAACTCGCAGCAGTTGCCTTTCCGGCTCCGTTTTTGTAACCTCTTCAAACGAAGAATAACCCTGAAAGCGTCGCCCCGGAGAAGTCGGTTTTACCTTTTTTATTGCCATTATCTACACCCCCTCAAAGAAGTCAATTCTTTCCCCGGGCATTAACGTCACAATCGCCTTTTTCCAATCCCGGCGCTTGCCGGTGATCCGACCTCTTTGCTTGGTTTTACCCGTAATCTGCATCGTTTTTACGCTGGCGACTCTGACATTAAAAATAGTCTCAATCGCCTTTTTAATTTCAATCCGGTTGGCCCGGCGGTCGACTTCAAATGACACCTTGTTGAACAGTTCTTTCTGGATACTGGTCTTTTCAGTGATTAAGGGTCTTTTGATAATTTCATGTGTTATCATGCGCGCAGCCTCCCCTCGATGTTCTTTACCGCAGGCTCCAAAAGTACCAATGTCCGAAATTTGAGAATGTCGTAGACGTTGAGGCCTTCGCTCCTGAGAACCTTGACATCCGGCACGTTTCTGGATGAAAGCTCTAAATGGTCGTTCTTGCTATCCGTAACGATCAGGGCATTGTTGAGTTTCAGAGCATTGAGAACGCTGACAAACTCTTGGGTTTTAATCTGGTCGAGTTCGAACCGGTCCAACACCATCAACTCCTTTTCAAGCACTTTGCTGCTCAGTGCCATCTTCAGCGCCAGCTTTCGAACCTTTTTGCTGACTTTTTGGGTATAATTTCTGCCGTCAGGACCGAAAACAACCCCACCGCCTCGCAGCAAGGGAGATTTGACATCTCCCCGACGGGCCCGGCCGGTGCCTTTTTGGCGGAAAAGTTTTCTACCACTGCCCCTCACATCACTGCGGTGTTTGACGGCTGCCGTACCCGAACGCCTATTGGCCAACTGCATGGTAACGACTTCATGCAAGACCCTGGATTTTACAGGCACGCTGAAAACATCTTCCGCAAGTTCCATCTGCGAAATCTGTTTGCCTTTTACGTTTTGGACATCTATGACCGGCATAGTATTCCTCATCAATTATCGTTGATCCAGATCAGCGGATCACCTAATCTCGTTTAAATTTGAGTTTATTTACGGACACCAGGCCGGATTCGGCTCCCGGAACCGCCCCTTTCACCAGAATCAAATTATCATCGAAACGGATGTCGACGATTTCAAGGTTGCGAATCGTCTTGCGATCATTGCCGTACTGACCGGGCATTTTTTTACCTTTTATAATTTTGGCAGGCCAGGCACTGCAACCGACGGAACCCGGACGACGAACGTTGCGGCTGCCATGGGTCATGGGTCCTCGATGAAAGCCGTGGCGTTTAATGACCCCGGAAAAACCGCGACCTTTCGTGGTCCCAACCACATCGACTCGCTCGCCCACTTTGAACATCTCAACGGTAAGCTTCTGGCCGACGCTGTAGTCAGCGGGATTGTCTACCGAAAATTCTTTCAGAAATCGAAAGCACTGATCACCGCTCTTTTTAAAATGACCCTGCAGCGGCTTGTTCACCCGGCTGGTCCTTTTCCCGCCGAAGCCTAACTGCAAAGCATCATATCCGTCCGTGTCCTGGCTCTTGATCTGAGTGACCACACAGGGTCCGGCTTCAATCACGGTCGCCGGAACATATCTTCCTCCGGAGGTGAATACCCCGGTCATTCCCAATTTTTTTCCTAGTATTCCTCTACTCATAGCCAAATGTATCCCTTGTGTACAGCTGTTATCTTTTTAATCGCCCCTGCGTTTGACAGGTTTGATTTTTCAGTCTTGAAATGTTTTGCCACACCAGAATTTTCAGGGCGGAGTAACTAGAGGATGGCAAATTACAGCTTTATCTCAACATCGACACCCGGGGAGAGATCCAGTTTCATCAGCGCATCTACCGTTTGTTGCGTGGGCTCAAGTATATCAAGCAACCGTTTGTGTGTCCGCATTTCAAACTGCTCACGTGATTTTTTGTCAATATGCGGAGAACGCAAAACACAATACTTGTTAATCCGTGTCGGCAAGGGTATCGGCCCCACAACTTTGGCACCGGTCTTGGCCGCCGTATCAACGATGTCCGAAGCAGACTGATCCAACAACTTGTGATCGTATGCCTTGAGCCGGATCCTGATCTTGGTATTTGTTATCATTACCTTAAGTCTTTCCTTTTATTCGATAATTTCGCTGACGACACCTGCGCCCACTGTGCGGCCACCTTCGCGCACTGCAAAGCGAAGCTCCTTTTCCATTGCAATCGGCGTAATCAAATGCGCCTCGATTGTCACATTGTCGCCCGGCATCACCATCTCCACACCCTCGGGTAACGTCAATATGCCCGTCACATCCGTTGTACGAAAATAAAACTGCGGCCGATATCCACTGAAAAACGGCGTGTGACGTCCGCCTTCCTCTTTGCTCAATATGTATACTTCCGCCTTAAACTTGGTGTGCGGGGTAATCGATCCCGGCACCGCCACGACCTGGCCGCGCTCAACTTCATCGCGCTTCGTGCCCCGCAACAGCACGCCGATGTTGTCGCCCGCCTGTCCTTCATCCAGCAACTTGCGAAACATCTCAACTCCCGTGCACACCGTCTTAAACGTCTCGCGGATTCCCACGATCTCGACATCATCTCCCACGTGCACGATACCGCGCTCCACTCGACCCGTCACCACCGTGCCGCGACCCGAAATGCTGAATACATCTTCGATCGGCATCAAAAACGGCTTCTCAACATCGCGCTTGGGCTCCGGAATAAATGAATCAATCGCATCCATCAACTCAAATATGGGCTTGACCTCATCGGAATCCGGATCTTCGCTCTCCAGCGCCTTTAACGCGCTGCCACGAACAATCGGCGTATCATCGCCCGGAAACTCATACTTGTCCAACAGCTCCCGCAGCTCCAACTCCACCAGCTCGATCAATTCCTCATCATCGACCATGTCACACTTGTTTAAGAACACCACAATCTGCGGCACTCCCACCTGACGCGCCAACAATATGTGCTCGCGCGTCTGCGGCATCGGACCATCATCAGCACCCACTACCAATATCGCACCGTCCATCTGCGCCGCACCCGTGATCATGTTCTTGATATAGTCCGCATGCCCCGGACAATCCACATGCGCATAATGACGGTTTTCGGTCTGATACTCCACATGCGCTGTGGCGATGGTTATCCCGCGCTCCTTTTCCTCCGGCGCCTTGTCTATCTGATCAAAGGGCACAAAATCCGCCATACCCTTCAACCCTAGATGCTTGGTGATCGCCGCCGTTAACGTCGTCTTACCATGATCGATATGACCAATCGTTCCTACGTTCACATGCGGCTTGGTCCGCTCAAACTTTGCCTTTGACATGTTCCTGTCCTCCCCT
>Ga0209791_1000108_pt1 | contig 50592 bp, 44 predicted proteins | sample WorMetTyACAVOLI1_FD_187422 | JGI IMG/M metagenome (GOLD analysis project Ga0209791, IMG submission 187422) | Marine gutless worms symbiont microbial communities from Max Planck institute for Marine Microbiology, Germany - Olavius algarvensis... ... | reverse complement strand
AACGGGCGCGGAACAAAATAAACAACAGATCAAGACCGAGACGATAACAACTGAAGTGTCAAAGAAAAAAAGTATGTTTTTTTTCTTGCAGGGGGGTGTTTTTTCTCTTGACAAGCCCTTTAATGGGTGACAAGCCCTTTAATGGGCGACCCCCTTAGAAAAGAAAAATTTTCACTCGGCTGGGATTATGCTTTCCCCTTACTCTTTTTTCTTCTTCTCTAAAGCACCAAGGATCTTCTCGGGTGTTAACGGAAGCTCCATAAAATCGACACCGATGGCGTCATAAACGGCATTGACAATCGCGGGTGCCGGCGAGAGCTGGGTGCCCTCCCCGGCTTCCTTGGCGCCGAAAGGTCCGATCGGATCATCCGTCTCCACTTCAATGGCTTCTATTTGCGGCATCTCCAGAAACGTTGGAAATCCGTAATCCAGAAATGAAGGATTCATCACCTGGCCCTTTTCCACAATGACATCTTCATACAGGGCCTGCCCCATTCCGCCCACCACCGACCCTTCGAGTTGTCCCTCTACCAGCATCGGATTAATGGGCTGACCGCAATCATGCGCCGTCACCATCTTTAAGAGTTTGACTTTGCCCGTCTTAAGATCGACTTCAACTTCGGCGGCCTGGGTCATGAAAGAGTAATTTGGCGCAAAATTTCCGTCCTCTTTAAACAACGTGGTCGGCTCGGAGGCGGGGGCCATCCAGGAACCCCGGCCCACAATCGGCATGGGAAGATCCGCGTATTGATAGGCTTTCAGGGCCTCTGGCATGCTCATCCCGGTTTCCGGCGAACCTTTGACATAAATTTGGCGATCCCGCGCCACCAGATCGGCTACATTGGCTTCCATTTTTTCGGCCACAAATTCGAATATCTTATTCTTAGCCGAGATCGCCGCCAGTCTGGCGGCATTGCCGGCCCTGACCGTCACGCCGCTGCCGAATGTGCCGGGATCCAATGGCGTAATTCCAGTGTCGGCCGCGGTTATCCGAATGTCCTCGATACGCACGCCAAGTTCTTCGGCCACTATCTGACTGATCACGGTTTCCGCACCCTGCCCGATGTCGGCTGCACCCGAGAGCACATTGACGGCGCCATCCCGGCCCAGTTGGACTACCGCGCCGGAACTGATGTGGCTCATATTCGATACGCCACTGGGAAATGAGGCCCCGGCCAGACCAACGCCGCGGCCAAGCGGCAATTTCCCGCGCTTTTGCTGCCAGCCGATCGCTTCGGCGGCTTTGGCCACCGACTCGGAAAATCCGCAGGTATTTATTACGAAACCGGCGGAATGGGGTTCTCCGGCATGGATACTGTTTTTAATTCGGATTTCGGCCGGATCGACACCGATACGATCCGCGATCATGTCCAGTTGCCGCTCCACTGCAAAACGGGCCTGGGGGATGCCGTGCCCGCGCATGGCCCCGCCCACGGGTTTGTTGGTATAAATATGAGAGCCTTCATAAACTAAATTCGGTACATGATAGGGGATCATGAGAAAAAAACATGACAGGGCAATCATGGTCGGGGCCGTGCTGTTGTATGCACCGCCATCTGCATGGGCTCTGAAATCTTGCGCCAGAATGGTACCGTCTTTCTTCACACCGGTTTTAACCGTAATATACATGGGATGTCTCTGCCGGGTGGAAATAAAGACTTCTTCACGATCGTATAAAAATTTTACCGGCCGGCCGAGCTGCATGGCAAACCAGGCGGCACAGAAGTCCTTGGCAAATAAATCAATCTTTTGCCCGAATCCGCCGCCGACCTTTGGTTTGATGACGCGAACTTTGCTTTCCGGTATCTGAAGGGTGTTCGACAAATTTCGCCGCAAAAAAAACGGGATCTGGGTGGATGACCAGACGGTCAGATCGCCGCTTAACGGGTCGAACTGGGCCAGGGCCGCATGGGGTTCCAGGGGCGCATGATTGACAGGCTGGGAGTAAAAGGTATCCTCAAATACGGCGTCACTCTGCGCAAAGGCCTGGGCCACATCGCCGAACTCCTTTTTGATGAAAAAAGAGGTATTATTCTTGACACCATCATGAATTACCGGTGCACCATCCTTTATCGCCTCCAGGGGATCAAATACGGCCGGTAGTTCTTCATATTCCACGGAAATAAGTTCGAGCGCTTCTTCGGCAATTTCCGGATCAATGGCGCAGACGGCGGCGACGTCATCGCCGATGTAGCGCACCTTATCCCTGGCCAGGACATACTCATCTTTGGCCATGGGTACAATACCGTATTGCCGGTCGGGAATATCTTTGCCGGTCACCACCCCTTTTACACCCGGTAATTTCTCGGCCCGGGAGGTATCGATATTGATAATTTTGGCATGCGCAACCGGGCTTCGCAAGATCTTCCCATAGAGCATCCCCGGCAGGACGAGATCATCGGTAAACAGAGCAGCACCTTTAGCTTTCAGCGCCGCATCCAACATCGGCACGCGGGTTCCGACAACATTCAAGTCTTTTTCCATCTGAGTCTCCTACTCCGGACAGGCCGGAATTGAATATTGAAAATTGAATATTTGTGGAATACGCTACGCTCTGTCATATTTTAATAGTAGATTTTAAATCTGATCCGCCGGAGGCGGACCTTAAATATTCAATATTCAATCTAAAATATACAATCATTTGGGCTCATTCACACTCATAATCGCCTCAACAATTTTCTTATATCCTGTGCAACGGCAGAGGTTACCGGCCAGCTTTTGTTTGATCACGTCTTCGCTTGGATTCTCCTCTTCGTTAAGTATCGCTTCGGCCGTCAAAATCATCCCGGGCGTGCAAAAGCCGCATTGCAGCGCACCCTGTTCTATAAAGGCACTTTGCAATGGATGTAAATCACCGCCGGCGGCTAAACCTTCGATGGTCATAATTTCTTTTCCCATCGCATCAACGGCGAGCATTAAACAGGACAAATGAGCTTCCCCGTCGATAAGAACGGTACAGGCCCCACAGGCTCCCAGGTCACAGCCCCGTTTGGTACCCATTAATCCTAACTTTTCTCTCAACACCTCCAGCAGGGTGTGGTTTGGCGCAACCAATAATTCATGGGTATCACCATTGATATTGAGTTCTATCGCCCGTTTCACTATATTTTCCCCCTTTGAAATGAAGATTGAAGATTTAAGATTTGTGGCATTCTATCTATGTTAAATTAAAAGATAGAATTCCTTAATTATTCATTATTTGCGGCTTAGCCGGGTGCGGGTTTTCTCTGCTGCGCCGCGTAGCAGTATTCCCATCATTTTGCGTTTATGGGAAGCAGCGTAAACTGAAGTTTTAACCGGTTTGGCCTCCTTGGCGGCAAGGTCACAGGCCTCTGCGATGTTCTCATCGCTAAGTTCCTTGCCCTGCAGGCAGGCTTCAATATTCAGACCTCGCAAGGGTTTGCGATCCACGGCCGTATAGGCAACCCGATATTCGTTTTGCTCCGTGGATGCCCAGAAGGCAATCCCGACGATGGGAAAATCGATGCTCGCTCGATTGGCAAACTTCATATAAGTTAAAACGCCTTTGGCGGCCTCAGCGGGAATCACAATTTCGGTGACGATTTCTGCAGCACCCAGATTGAGGGGCGCTTTACCATTGCCGGTAAAAAGCTCCTGGATTGACATTTCTCGCTCGCCCCCATTGCCCGCCGCTCTGATTGCGGCATCCAACGCCAGAAGTGCCGGTGCCAGGTCACCACAATAGGTTGAATAGCAGATCTCTTTTTTGTTGACCACGTGACAGATCTCACCACCCGCTTTAAAGCATGTCGGCCGTGAACTCCGCCACCATTGGGACTGGTTGAAATATTTGCAACGGTTCTGCTGGCATATATTCCCACCAGCGGTTCCCATGACTTGATGATGATACGACCCTACAGCAGAGGCCGCCTGAGCCAAGCCCGGCAAGTTTTCCTTAACCCGGCCAGTCATATAAAGACCTTTCAGGGGGGTCAGGGCTCCGATCCGAATATTCCCGTTGTCCTGCCGAACATAATCCAGGTCAGCTATCCGTTTAATGTTGATAACAGCAGGAGGACATTCGACCCTGTGCTTCATGTTGACTAAAAGATCGGTTCCACCGGCGAGGATTCGGGCTGCCGGCTCGTTTTGCAAAATGGAAACAGCCTCATCGATATCCTTTGGTTCGAAGTATTCAAATTTCGGTAGTCTCAAAACTGCCCCCCGTTATAAATTGAAAATTGTAGATTGAATAATAAATAGTGCGAGGAATGCTATCTCATTCTAAATGCTTTTAATCAAAATTTTATGGCACCGCAACATCAAAGAATAAGGTATCTTAAATAGTCAATTGTAATTTAGGCAATAAATCATTAGTTTCATATTATGAAATAAAGTTTCAAAATATCTATTTTTAATATATTCCCGATTTTGTTGTCAACAATTAAATTTATGAGGAGGTTCATCATACTTTTTTATTGACCTTAAAAAAAAATAGATATAGATATCATATTATAAATACAGGGTTCATAATATGAAACTACCAGGTACGAATAATTCAATATACCGGGTCCAAGCCCTGGAACGGGCGTTGGATATTTTGGACTGTTTCAATTTCCAGAACAGGGAATTGAGTCTGTCCGATGTGGTCAATCGGACCGGACTCAATAAGACAACTGCCAAACGCTTGATTTCGAATCTAACAACCCGCGGCTACCTGCAGCATGACCCACAAACCAGGAAATATCAGCTGGGCATGCGCCTTTTTGAATTAGGCGGAGTGGTTTTTTCCTCCTTTTCCTTACGCCGGGCCGCCTCCTCCCCGATGACCGGTCTTCAAAATGAAACCGGCGCGACCGTACTTCTGGGGGTCAGAATGGAGGATCAACTGGTGTACGTCGACAAACGCGAAGGCGATGGAATGATCCGAATATCATCGGATGTCGGCTGGCGCCGCCCGCTGCACTATGGCATGCTGGGTATGGTGCTGATGGCCAACATTGAATCTAAGGAGGTTGATCGTATTCTGGAAAAATACCCCCTGGAAGCCCATACACCTTTTTCGATTACCGATTTCGATGCCTTCAGTCTACGGTTGGAAGAAATTCGCGTTCAAGGTTCGGTTGTCGAAAAAGAAGAAGCCGTTGAAGGTCTATTTGGTATTGCCGCCCCAATAAAAGATTACAGCCGGCAGGTCGTCGCCGCTTTAGGTATTGCGCTGCCCGTTGGTCAGCGCAACCTCAAGGAAGGATTGAATCACACGATCGATTTAGTGAAAAAAACATGTGATTTGATATCGTCGGATCTGGGATATTTGAAGATATAAATTGATCAAACAGCGAACCGCAGAATATCGAACCGCAGAATGTCGAAGTAAGGTTTCGCTTCGCTCAGAGCTTTTAATAAAAAAGATAGAATACCTTACTTCGAATATTCGACATTCATGATTCGATATTCGATATTCGCTTTTAAGGAGAATCTCTGAACCTTCACAGGAAAGGTATTAAAATGAAGATCTACGAATCGGTTACCGTGGGACAAATTTTAGAAAGAGGCGCTGCTCAAGTTCCGGATAAAATCGCCGTGGTCGATGGGGCAGAAAGGAAAACCTACAGCGAGTTGAATTCCATGGCCAGCTCCCTGGCAGTCCGTCTGACAGAAATCGGTTTACAAAAAGGGGATCGAGTTGCCATTTATATGCCAAATTCCCTTGAGTTCATGGTTGCATTTTATGCCATGCAGAAATTAGGCGTCATCGTCGCCTGGGTGAATCCAATATATCGCATAACCGAAGCCCGGTTCATCCTTAAAAATTCTGAAGCCAGAGCGGTGTTTATTTTCAACGATTGGGATGAAAGAAATTTCCATGTTGATCTCCTAAGCCTTAAAAACGAACTGCCTGATCTGGAGTTTATTTTCGCTGTGGGCGACAATAATAGCCAGGGCGTGTATTCCTTCTATGATTTAGTCAACAGGGGAATTGATAAAACTTTTACTGCCGTGGCTATCGATCCCAAAAAAGATCTGGCCATGCTGCTTTACACCTCCGGGACTACGGGAAAACCCAAAGGGGCAATGATCACCCACTATGCGGCGGTGAGAGCGGGCTGGGAGTACTCGTTAGGTGTACAGGCATCCTCCGAGGATATTTTTATCGGTTTTTTACCCATGAGCCATTCTTACGGTTGTGGATCGATTCTGATCCAGCCCATATTGCTCCAGGCAACTGTTATATTGATGGATAAATTTGAGGTGGAAAAAGCGTTCCAACTTATCCAACAGGAAAAAGTCACCCTGCAATTGGGCGCTCCGACCCACTATATCCTTGAACTAAATAATAAAAATCGCTCAAAATATAACCTTGGCTCTTTGCGAGCCGGCTTAATCGCCGGCATGATCGCACCCGAAGGCCTGATAACACGGGTCGAAAAAGAGATGGGAGTTTATATAACCTCCTTCTGGGGGGCTTCCGAGGTCGGTCCGGGCCTGGGGACCATGTGTCCCTATCCTTCGCCGCTGGAAATCCGGGAAAAGTACATCGGCCAACCTGTGGCCGACACCCGCATGCGGGTGGTGGATCCCGTCACCCACCGGGAGTTGACCGACGGTGAAATTGGTGAATTGACCCTCACCGGCTGGCACGTCATGCAAGGTTATTGGAAAAATCCGGCCGAAACCAAAAATCAAATCATTGATGGATGGCTGCACATGGGTGACCTGGCATCCAGGGATAAAAACGGCTATATGAAGATCTACGGCCGCACCAAGGACTTGATCAACCGCGGAGGATACAAAATATATCCCCATGAACTTGAATGCATGCTCGTTGACCACCCGAAAGTCGAACAGGTTTGCATCGTCGCCACCCCCAACCCCGTCCTGGGCGAATCCATCTGTGCCTGTGTCATCCCCCTGCCGGGTCAAACCGTAACCCTGGAAGAAATTCGGGAAATAATGAAGGATCAGATCGCTCCGCATAAGCTTCCCGACGAGCTTTGTATCATGGAGGAATTCCCCAAACTGTCCGGTGGTGTAAAGATTAAAAAATTCGGTCAGGGAGGTTTGGCGGAGTTAGCTGGAAAGGATGAAAAACGGGAACAAATTCGAAAAAAGAAATGATTTTGACCTTTTAAGAATTAGTTGGCCCCGAATTAACACGAATAACCACGAATTATTGCAATAGCCTAAAGCAAGGGCAATTATGATAAATAGGTCTCGATCCACTTCTTAAACATCACATCTTGGAATTGAAAGTTTGCGTTTTTGATTACGACGTCGGATCGGACCAGTTTTTCTAAAGCTCGGGTAACCTGCGAACCGGCGTTCAGGTCAACGGTTTGCAGAGCTTTTGCATAAAACATATCCCTGCCACCCGTCAGAATGATAAGTTTGAGTGTTTTTTTCTGATTTAAAGTCAAAGAATCCCATAGATTTAAAAATTCATTATGGCTGCTCTCAAGAATCCTCATTTCGATCTTATCGACGGTATCGATGGAGAACTCCGAATTCTTCTCCTCCCATAAGTAGAATAAATATTGTTGGACATACATTGGGTGATTTTCGCACCGAGAAACGACCTCCTCAATGATCCCCACTTCAATCTCGCGACCGGCCTTTAAAAATAGTTTTTTAGCCCAGGGCAAATAATGCCTGGATTGAATTTTATCCATCGGGTAGCTTTGGGCCAGCTTATAAAAAGCCCGGTTCCGATTGGTAAAAATTTCAGTGAGAATGTGGCGCTGGCTGCCGCAAAAAAAGTAACTGATGTTACTGTGTTGTTGAATTATTGCTCTGAGCCTTTTTTCAAATCCTCCCTGTTTGTATTCGGCGATTTCCTGAAACTCATCAAAGACCACCATGAGCTTACGATTTTCTGAAATCCTGCCGAGCAACCCCAGAACATTGTTAAGCATCGTTTCATTGTAATCGGAATCAAATGAGACCGAAACACCTGGAGAACCTGTGACAGGATCTATAGACATCCCCAACCGGACCGTTCGAATAGCGCTTTGGACGAGTTTTGCAAGTTTCTCAAGCTTGGTTTCAACTTGATTCAGGCTGGTCAGGATCGCGGAAACAAAGTCCTTTTCAGACAACGTTCCATATAATTCAACGTAAAGCGTATCTATTTTGGGTCGTTGGCGTTCCAGTCGGCTGAACAGCTTATATATGAGCGAGCTTTTTCCAAATCGTCGGTGAGAATATAACAGCACATTTTGAGACGCATTTATAAACCTCAGCAATTCCTCCTGTTCGGCTTGCCGGTTGCAGAAAGCATCCCCTCTGACAATGCTGGTATAACTAAAAGGATTTTTCATATTTATGCCAGTTGTTAGTAACATAATGGGTATTAATAATAAACTATGAGTTAGTAACGTGATGTGTATTCTATAGTACGCAGTGTGTTAAAAGTCAATCGATATTGGAATGTGGCATAAGAGGGATTGAAAATCTTTCTTTTAAGACTCTACCTGCAATTACTCTATACTCAGTATTTCTCTCGCCTCGTCGGGAGTCGCAATCTCACGCCCGTACTCCCTGGCAATTTTGACAATACGTTCTACAAATTGAGCATTGGTTTCGGCCAGAACGCCTTTAGAATAGTATATATTATCCTCCAGGCCGACCCGAATGTGGCCACCCATAGCCAGCGCCATCATGGACATCGGCAAATGACCTTTACCGATCCCGATGATGGACCAGGTGGCATTGTCCGGGATATGCTCATGCAAGTGGAGAAACGATTTTGGCGTTGCCGGCGCACCCCAGGGAGTTCCCAGAACAAATTGAAAATGAAGCGGCTCGTCCAATTTTCCCTGGTCCCGCATGCGCAGGCTGGTAACGATCATGCCGAGGTCAAATATCTCAATCTCAGGCTTGACGCCCGTTTCCTTCATTTTTTCTGCTGCCCGATCCAGAAACTCCGGTGAATTGATAAAAACCGTGCCGCCCAGATTGATGGAGCCGGCATCAAAAGAAGCCAGCTCCGGTTTTAAATCAACCGGCGCAATTCGATCTTCGGTGGGCAGATTTCTGCCCGGAATCCCGCTGGTGGTCAGACAAAGGATCAGATCGGTTTTCTCGCGCAGCGGTTCAACCACCTGCCTGAACACCCCCACATCCTGGGTTCCCTGACCGGTGTTCGGGTCCCGCACGTGGATATGAACAATGGAGGCTCCCGCCTGCCAGCATTCATAGGCAGATTGGACGATTTCTGCCTGTGTGATGGGAATATGGGGCGTAATTTCGCGCGTAATCCGGCTGCCGGTGATAGCCGCGGTGATGATGAGTTTTTCCATGGAAATGACCTCTTTGCATTTAAGTGAAAGGAATGGATTCTATTTTATTTATTTTATAAGACAGGATCTACAAGATTAACAGAAAATAGCTAAAATTGAATCCATTCAGCTATATTTTTTGATCTGTAGGATTTATATTCTTGACCTGCTCAAGGACGCGATCAATAAAATGCTCGGTTTGACCGAGATAGTTTTCCGGTTTGGCCAACGCCTCCCAGTCTATTTTATTCTGTGGTGCAATCGCACCAAATTGCTGCCGGACAACATCGATCAATGATAGATCTTTTGCGACCGCAACTTCGCAGGCTCCTTTAACCAGGGCGTGCGCATCAGTTCGCGGGATCTCGGCCGTCAAGGCCTGAACTGCGGCTTCCGCCAGCACAAGATAATTCGAGCGATCAATATTTTGGCGCATCCTGGCTGCATTGATTTTGAGATTTTGGGCCAGAAACAGTGCGTTCTTGAGGGCACCACCTGTTAGCTGGATCATCTGGGAAAGCGTCAGCCACTCCATCTGCCAGCCATGGGTGGCCCGTTCGTGCTCTTGAATCATGGCATTGTGCATGGCTGACAAAAGCGATGCATTGGTGCGGGCTGCAGCAATGAGAAGTTCGCTGACAATCGGATTGCGCTTTTGCGGCATGGCGCTGCTCCCACCGCGATCTTGCCCACCGGATTCCATGACCTCCCCGACTTCATTCTGCGCCAGCAGAATAATATCCTGACCGATCTTGGCCAAACCGGCGGTCAGCATACTCAACCAGCCGGCGAATTCACCAAATCCGTCCCGCTGACTGTGCCAGGGCATGATCGGCAGATTAAGGCCCAGCTCCTGCGCAAGCCCCTGCATGACTGCCAGTCCGTTTTCGCCAAGGGCTGCCAGAGTACCGGCGGCACCACCGAACTGCAGCTGCAGCAAACCGGCCCGTTGTTTAACCAGGCGCTTTCGGTGTCGTACAAGCGGCGCCAGCCAACCGGCGGCCTTGATACCGAAGCTGATCGGGAGCGCCTGCTGTCCGTGGGTCCTTCCCGCCATAACCGTTGGGCGATGCCGATCCGCCAGAATGGCAAGTCGATCAATTATTGAAATCAGACGTTGCTCCATAATCTGAATCGCTGAGCGGATTTGAAGTACCATCGCTGTGTCGACAATATCCTGCGTGGTTGCCCCCCAATGGACGTATGGCGCCGCTTCCTTTCCGACAGCTTGCCGTAAATCTTTGACCAGTGAAATCACGGGGACACCATCACGCTGGGTGCCCTGCCCGATTTGCTGTGGGTCCAATACAGCGATCCGGCAGATCTCAAAAATCCGCTCTGCCGCCGAAGAAGGAATGATATCCAGGTCCGCTTCAACCCGTGCCAAAGCGCCTTCAACCTCGAGCATGGCCCGCAGAAAGGCCGCGTCGTCAAAAAGCCCGTCAACTTCATCATCCTTGAACAGCGGACCGAATATTTTAGAATCAAGAGCTAAGGTCATGTTTTTGTATCATCATGCATCGAAAAATGCGGTTTCATTCTCGCCCTGGATGTGAATATCGAAGCGGTAGATAACTTTGTCTTCCGAATCTTCGCGCCTGGCAACCAGGGTATGTCTCCGCGTTTCGTCGTCAATGCTCATCAACACCGGATCGTTCTGATTGGTGGCTTCGTCTTCGAAGTAGATTCGGGTGAAGGCATGCACCAGCATGCCGCGTGCAAATACGATGACATTAATATGGGGGGCCTGCGTTTCATCGTTCAATCCCGGAACCGATCCCGGCCGGATGGTTTTGAACCAGTAATTGCCCTTGATGTCAGTGGATGCACGGCCATGTCCCATAAATTCCGGATCAAGCGGCTTATCCTGTTCGTCTAACGGGTGATTGTAACGACCGTGGCTGTTGGCCTGCCAGATTTCGATCATGGCATCCTCAATTGGTCGTTCCTCGCCATCGGTTACACAGCCTTCGATCCGGATTCGCTCACCTTCTGTATTCTCAGAAACCAGAACATTGGTAAATACCCGATCGCCTTCACGCAGAAGCCCCAGAGCAAAATAGGGACCGACCGTCTGGGACGGGCTTTGAATCATCATCGGATTATACGGTTTCATTTTTTCACCTCAAATGGGGTTTCCTTGCGCCCCCTGAGTACAAAATCAAAGCGATAGCCCAGGGCCTGGCCTGGTTCGGACACATTGTGGGCAAATTTGGCAATCAGTCTTTGCCGGGCCTTCTCATCCGGAACTCCATTGTATATGGGATCCAGCGGCAGCAATTGATCACCGGGAAAATACATCTGCGTTACTAGACGCGTTACAAATGCCTGCCCGAAAAGCGAAAAATGAATGTGAGATGGACGCCAGGCATTATAATGGTTGCCCCACGGATACGGCCCCGGTCTGATGCTGACGAATCGATATTCGCCCTTTTCGTTGGTCATGCAACGGCCGGCACCGGTGAAGTTTGGATCCAAGGGTGCATCGTGCTGATCACGCTTATGGTGGTAGCGACCGGCGGCATTGGCCTGCCACACCTCAATCAGGGTATTCGATACCGGACGGCCATCTTCTTCCAACACCCGGCCGGTAACGATGATCCGTTCACCAATGGCTTCCCCGCCCCTGCCCGCGTTGGTGGTCAGATCACCGTCGCCCGGCTGAACGGAATCGTGGCCGTATACAGGACCTGTGAGTTCGGAAAGTGTCTGGGTTAACGGTATGAGCGGTTTGCGCGGCGAACGGAGAGGTGTTGACCGGTAGTGTTCGTAGAGATACGGTGGATGGACCTTCCAGTCCCGCGGTCCGTAACTTTTAATCTTTAAATTCATGGTTTGCTCCCTTTACTGTATAAAGACATTTCATTCAAAATAGGACACAGATTTGCACAGATCTCCATGGATAGTTTGAATTTTGAACATGGAATGTGGAATCGGAATTTTTCAACCTGCTCCCAGGAATCTACCGTCTACCTTAAACCATACCCCATATACCGTGCGCCTTGAGCCGTGAGCCGTGCGCCTGTATCCTTTTTCCTTTAACCTTATCTTCTCTACTCATCCATCTCGCCATACACTCGCTTGGCAATGGCAATAGCCCCATTGGCGGCCGGAATGCCGGCATATACGGCTACCTGCAGCAAAACCTCTTTAACCTCATCCCGGGTAACACCGGTGTTGCGGGTGGCCCGGATGTGCATGGCCAACTCCTCATGATTGCCAAGGGACGCCAGCATGGCGATGGTGAGCAGGTGCCTGGTTTTTTTATCCAGACCGGGTCTGGCCCAGACGGATCCCCAGGCGGCTTCTGTGATGAAGCGCTGGAAGTCTGCGTCAAAATCCGACTTATTGGATTCAGCACGACGGACGTGATCTTCACCGAGTACGGATTTACGAATCTGCATACCTTTTTCATATTTTTCGTCAGGCACTGCTGATCCCCTCCACAAAGTCGAGCAACAAGCGTGAAAATATCTCCGGCTGCTCGACACAGGAAATATGCGCGGCATTTTCAATTAAAGTAAACTTTGCGCCGGTGATGGCGTCAGCGAGTTTACCGGCAAGCTCCGGTGGTGTGGCCATGTCCTGATCACCGCACAAAACCAGCGTCGGCCGGTCAATTGAAGTGGCAGCTTCACGCAGATCAGCATCCCGAATGGCGCAACACGTGCCGATATATCCTTCAACCGGTGTTCTTTCAAGCATATTGATATAGCCGCTGAACTCCGCGGCACGGCTTTCGCGAAACGCCAGCGTAAACCAGCGCTCCATGATGGGCTCGGTTAAGACACCGACTCCGCCCTTTTGGATGACAGCAATTCGTTCATCCCACATGCTCGGTGGTCCGATTTGCATGGCAGTGTCGCAAAGGATCAGTGCACGAGCACGTTCGGGATAACAAGCCGCCAGACCTTGTGCAATCATACCGCCGACGGATAAACCGCAAAAAACTGCATTGTCGATTTTCAGCCCCGCAAGCAAACCGGCAAGATCATTGACAAGGTCGTCAATTGAGTATGGCGGTGGGGTAGCATTCGAAAGTCCGTGTCCCCGCTGGTCATAACGGATGATCCGAAATTTATCTTTGAGATGAGGGAGTACCGGATCCCAGATGCGGTGATCCGATCCTAAAGAATTTGCAAATACCAGCGCCGGAGCGTCTTCGGCACCTTCGATGGTGTAATAATGAACGATTTTATCAACCGGAATAAATGGCATGTTTGAATACCTATCCCGCTTAAACGGCAATCCGAGTACGGAACTCGAAGATGGTTATTCAAAGATGAGAAAAATCAACTCTGATTGAAGAAAGCGAATAAATATATCTGCAAGCTAAACACTAGCGAAGAATTATCAAGTGGTCGGCAAGAGAATTTCTTCCGTGCAATGAAGTATATTTGAATTGCGGGCAAAATCGGAAAGTTGACTTTTATCACGATAATGGTTAGGAAATGCTTTAGAGTTCATGGTTGAGCGTTCAAAGGATAAATATGTAAAGTCCGGCTGCAGCCAATACATGTACTAACTTCTCGTATAAGACTCCGCAGTGTTGAAAAGCGAATCGCAGAACAGCAGAATATCGAAGTAGACTGGCCGTTTTTCGGGTCAAAGGCGACGCTTATATGAAACTACACGAAGTTAAAAGCGAACCGCTGATCCCTACCTGCCCTCCGTAGCCCGAGAGCGAAGGGGGGAACCTTTGAACCTATTCCAGTGAACCTTCTATCAGAAAGGAAGTTCTTCCAATGAATCAGAAAACACAAGTTGGCATCATCGGAGCCGGTCCATCCGGCCTGTTACTCTCCCATTTGCTGCACCTGAAGGGCATCGATTCGGTTATATTGGAAGCGCGCAGCCGCAAATATGTTGAGGAACGTGTCCGGGCCGGCGTTCTCGAGCAGGGCACGGTTGACCTGCTAAGTGATACAGGACTTGGCGACAGGCTGCGGCGTGAAGGGCTGGTGCACCATGGCATCGAGTTGCGCTTCGACGGCCGTGGTCATCGGGTCGCCCTGAGCGATCTTACTGGCGGCCGGTCGATCTGGATTTACGGCCAGCGCGAAGTCGTCAAAGACCTGATCGATGCTCGACTGGCGGCGGAGGGCACAATTCACTTCGAAGTTGATACGGTAAACCTGTCCGGCATCGACTCATCCAGTCCTATCTTGAACTACCAAAAAGACGGCCGGGACTTCGAACTGAATTGCGATTTCATCGCCGGCTGCGATGGATTCCACGGTGTGTCGCGGGACTCGATTCCGGCCGGCATTCTGCGAACCTACCACCACGTATATCCGTTCGGTTGGCTCGGAATTCTGGCAGCCGTGGCCCCATCAACCGAAGAGCTGATATACGCCTATCATGAGCGGGGATTCGCCCTGCACAGCCTCAGATCACCGGAAATCAGCCGCCTGTACATTCAAGTAGAACCCGACGAAGATATTAATAATTGGCCGGATGATCGCATTTGGCAGGAGCTCAGCACACGCATGGCCACGGAGGACGGTTGGACCCTTGAAACCGGCCCCGTTCTGGAGAAAGGCATCTCACCCATGCGAAGCTTCGTTGTCGAGCCCATGCAGTACGGAAGCCTGTTCCTGGCGGGCGACGCAGCGCACATTGTGCCCGCCACGGGCGCCAAGGGATTGAATCTGGCAGTTCACGATGTGCATCAACTTTCCGAAGCGCTCATCGCCTGGTATCGCGAGGGATCCGACGAACCTCTGAGACAATATTCCTCAAATTGTCTGGACCGGGTCTGGCGGGCCCAGGACTTCTCCTCTTTCATGAGTTTAATGCTGCACCGCTATTCCGACGACGACGGGTTCAGAAGCCGACTTCAGCGTTCTCAACTGAAATACGTCTGCGGCTCAGAAGCCGCATCGCGCAGCCTTGCAGAGAATTACGTCGGACTACCACACATCTAAATGGATTTTTCGACCGCTAATAATTGAGGAGGTGTCCATTGACGGATCATGATCCTGGCAGCAGAGATTGGCTCGACCTAGTGCAGGAAGAAATAATCGATCCTGAGCGCGAAATCGTCGATCCCCATCATCACCTGTGGCGAAGGAGGAGAGGATTTCCATACCTGCTGGAAGACCTATGGGCCGACACGGGTTCGGGGCATAATGTTAAAAAAACAGTCTTTGTCCAGTGTCGCTCCAATTACCGGATTGAGGGACCCGAACACCTGAAACCCGTTGGTGAAACCGAATTTGTAGCTAATATCGCGGCGGAAAGCCGGAAAGGTCCGGAGCACCATGCCAGAATTGCGGGTATTGTCTCTCATGCCAATCTAACGCTGGGAGATCTGGTTGAAGAAATTCTCGATGCTCACGAAGAAGCCGGTTTTGGTCTCTTTCGGGGGATCCGCCATGCCGGAGCGCGGGAGGAAGACTCGAATGGGCTGATGATTCCGGGAATTGGAGAAAAAGATCTCTTCAATCGGGAAGACTTCAGACAAGGCGTTAGACTGCTGGGAGGCCGCGGACTGACGTATGAGTCCTGGCACTATCATCATCAAATCAAATCCTTTACCGAACTGGCCAAGTCAGTGCCCGATACGGTAATAATCCTGGATCATTTTGGAACGCCCCTGGGTGTTGGACCTTACAAGGGTAGACGAGACGAGATTTTCCGGGAGTGGAAAAAGGATATCGTTGAGTTAGCCAGGTGCGACAATGTGTACGCCAAATTAGGCGGCATGGCCATGCCGGACAATGGATTCGGCTGGCATCTGCGGGCGGTGCCGCCGGCCTCCGACGAGTTTGTCAACGCGCAGAAAGAATATTATCTTCACACCATCGAATGTTTCAGCCCTGCTCGCTGCATGTTCGAGAGCAATTTTCCGGTGGACAGACTTTCAATCTCCTATCACGTGGTCTGGAACGGTTTTAAGAAAATTGTGGCTGATTTCTCGGAAGAGGAAAAAAATATGATGTTCAGCGGTACCGCAACGGGAGTTTATAATCTGTAATTTAGAAAAAATTCTTGGGTCAAATGCAGCCTGCGCGGTGGCGCCTTCGTTCGCTACACAATTCCAGATATGGATGCCATCTCTGTGCATCGGAATGGAGACCTCTACATCATATATTGGCATTTTTTCTTGACAAACCGCCACCCTTTCGCCATACATTATTCTTCCAGAAAGTAATTTCTTATCTCTAATCAATCAAATTTTTTCTTATTTATACGATATAGTTAAATACGCCAGGAAAGCAACCATCACCAAATCCGGCTGAACTAAACAAGATTTTTGCCAATATGGACGATCCTTTGATTGCACCCCCAAAGGGGTCGTAATTGCCGTTAAATAACCTATGGCACTCAATTACAGCAATCCCGCCTCAGGCGGATTGTTCCTGGCAGAGCGGGATCTTCGACGGGCCCATAGGACCAGGATTTCAATGTTAGATTAAACTAGAGGAGGTTGCTATGAGTATGAGACGTAGAGAGTTTATCAAAAAGGCTGGAACCATCACCGGTGGAATCGTGGTGTTTGGTAACGTACCTATATTCAGTGCGTTTGCTCAAAGCAAGACACCCAAACGCGGTGGTACCTTGATCTGGGGGCACTCGGAAACTACCCAGAACATGGACATTCATCAGACAGGTACTGCCTCAACTCTTCGATTTATGGTCAATATCCACGAAACCATCGTTAAGGCTGATAAGAATTTCAAAATCGTTCCCGGGCTGGCAGAGCGTTTTGAGGTCAGCGATGACGGCTTGACATACACATTTGTAATGCGGAAAAACGTGAAATTTCATAATGGCAAAACGCTCGGCGCCAAAGATGTAAAATATTCGTTCGAGCGAATTATGAATCCGGACACGGGCGCGACAACCCGCGAAGTTTTCAATAATGTCAAAGAGATCGTTGTCCTTGATGAGCACACGGTACAAATAAAAATGGCAAAAATCCACGCGCCTTTGCTCGCCCGGCTTGGTGACCTTGGCGCCGGCACGATCATGCCCGAGGGCAGCGGCGAGACGCAGGGCAGCCATCCTATCGGCGCAGGACCGTTCAAGTTTACCGGACGGGTAATGGGCAGTGAGAACAATCTGGTGCGCTTCGAAGATTATTGGGGAGAGCCCGCCTATCTGGACGCGGTTCATTCCGTGGAAGTCACCGAGCCGACCGTGCGTCTCACCGGTTTGCGCACGGGTGAGTTTCATTTCATCAACGACATTCCCATGGACCGCATCGCTGAGGTGCAAAAAGAAAGCAAGATCCAGACGCATTCCTGGGATCCGGTTTCCTTTGCGTTTCTGAACTTCAACCATAAGGTGAAGCCTTTTGACGATCCACGCGTACGCCTGGCCTTTGATTACTGTATTGACAAGGATACGCTGCAGCAAGGGGCCATATGGGATCAGGGGGAGGTAACCACCACATTTAGCTATCCGGGGGCTGGGGACCGCAATAACAACCTCAAGGCACGCAGCCAGGACTTCGACAAGGCCCGCAGCTTACTGAAGGAGGCCGGTGTCAGCAATCTGGAGTTCACCTTCAAGGTTACCACCAACTATCCCTGGCATGTGGATGCGACCCAGATTATGGTGGAATGGTTCCGCATGGCGGGCATGAAGGTCAAGATAGCCCAGCTCAACTGGAGTGATTGGCTGGCCCAGTGTTGGACCAATCGAGATTTCGACGTCACCATGATGAACTTTTTTACTTTATGGGAACCCGACTTCCTCTATTACACCCTTTGGCATACCACCGGGGGGTTCAACTACCGGAACATCAATGACCCGATGATCGATGAGATGTGTGAACGGGCTCGTGGGACCGTCGATCTGAACCAGCGCAATAAAATCTACCAGGATGTTCAGAAACGTATTTTTGACCAGGCCCACGATGTGTTTTTATGGCGGCGCAAGGGTTGGGTTGCTGCCCAGAAAAATGTGGGAGGTCTGGACAAGCTCGTTGATCCAAATGGCAATAATTTTCACTTCAAGTATATCTGGTTGGAAAGTTGATAACCAGGAAGATTTAAGGTTACGGGTATCCTCCTGGAAATAATTTGAAGACCGGGGAGCAAACGCTGCCCGGTCTTGTCGCATCCCGACTCGATTCAGGATTCACGCTAAAGCATATGGCTTATCTCTTAAACCGGCTCGCACTCCTTGTTCTGACCCTGCTGTTTATATCCATCGTCACGTTCGCGATTACCAACCTGTTGCCCGGCAACGTTGCCGTGATGATTCTCAGCTTCCGGGGGACACCGGAGGCGATTGCCGCCCTGGAACAAAAGCTGGGCCTCAACGATCCGCTTTTTCTGCAATACTGGCATTGGATCAGCGGCATGGTGCAAGGGGACTGGGGAACCTCCCTGCGTTTCAAGGTCCCCATCGCCGAACTTGTCGGCCAGAAGATGCTGGCCAGCAGCATGATCATCATCCTTTCACTCATGATTGCACTGGTATTCGCGATACCATTGGGCATTATCAGTGCGATCAAGCACAATCGCTGGCAGGACACCCTGAGCAGCGGCGCAGCCCTGACGGGGATCAGCCTGCCAGATTTCTTTTGGGGAATTGTATTCATCCTGCTCTTCTCACGCACTTTAGGCTGGTTGCCTTCCAGTGGGTATGTCTCACCAGCGGATAATTTCTGGTTGTCCCTGAAACACGCATTGCTGCCGGCGATCACCCTGGGGCTCGGGCTGGTAGCGCAGCTGAGCCGCATGACCCGCTCGGCGATGCTTGAAGTGCTCAAGGCGGATTACATTCGCACGGCCAGAGCCAAAGGCATTTCCGAGAGCGCGGTCATTTTAAAACATGCCCTGCGCAACGCCCTGGCCCCCGTCATTACAGTTTTAGGTCTGCAGCTTGGCTACCTTTTCGGCGGCATTATCGTGGTGGAGAGTCTTTTCAACTACACGGGCATGGGCTGGCTGACCTATCAGGCGCTGCTGAATCGGGATGTTCCACTCATTCAAGCTTCAGTCTTCTTAATTGCCGCGGTGTTTATGGCCAGCAACCTGATTGTGGACTTGATATACAAAGTACTCGATCCACGTATGAGATTCGACTAAAGATTCGTATGACCAGTACGCCAATACCTCCTTTAGATACCCCGATGGGGCCTGACGGTGACCAGCTTAAGACCAGGCGCCTGCTGAGGGCTCTCAAAACCTCCAAGGGGTTGATCGGGCTTTTTCTGGTTGTCAGCTTTACGCTGACGGCCATCCTGGCCCCGCTGCTCATCCGGCAGGACCTGAGCACGATGATCAATATAAAAGCGCGACATGCGCCCCCTTCTTTAGCTCATCCCATGGGGACCGACAACCTGGGACGCGAAATTTCTTACCGGGTACTGCTGGGGGCGCAATCCTCTTTGCTGATTGCCGTTTCCGCGGTTTCACTCAGCCTCCTGCTCGGGCTCCCGCTCGGTGTTCTGGCGGGTCACTTTAAAGGTTGGACTGACCTGGCCCTGATGCGCGTGGTAGACACCCTGCTCAGCTTCCCTGTCCTGCTGCTGGCCCTGGCTATCAGTGCGATTCTGGGGCCTAACCTGCGCAACACAATTATCGCGATAGGCGTCGCTTTTGCTCCTTACCTGGCCCGTATTGTGCGCAGCGAAGCGTTGAAGGTGAACAGTCTGCCCTATGTGGAAGCCGCCAGATCAGCGGGGGCTTCGCATATGCGTATCATTATGCGCCACATTTTGCCAAACATCATGGGTCCCGTGATTGTGCAGGCAACGATCAGCGTAGCTTTTGCGATCCTGGCGGAAGCGGGACTCTCGTTCCTGGGATTAGGGACTCAGCCGCCCACCCCGTCATGGGGCTTGATGATCCAAACCTCGCGCAGCTACCTGGACGCGGCCCCATGGACCGCACTTATGCCCGGAACGGCAATAGCGCTTTCTGTGCTTGGCTTGAATATGCTGGGTGATGTCCTGCGAGATGTGCTGGATCCGACCTATACGTACCATTAGGTATTACGGAAACAGTTCCGGCGGACGGCGGTGTTTTGTTGCCTGCTCGTATGCATATACAAATTTGATCAAATCCGGTTCGGCAAAAAGTTTACCCACGAATGTCAAACCAGCCGGCAGGGAATTATAGGTAAACCCGATCGGTACGGTAATGGCCGGGAATCCGGTGTGCGGTGATATGTATTGGCTGTTATCTCCAGGTGGGCTTTCGGTATCACCTACTTTCCTTGGCGGATTGCTCCAGGTAGGATAGATGATCGCATCTATTTTGTCTTTTTCCATGGCTTGCAGGAGCGCTTCTCGAAATGCAATGTTGCGAGCATCATGATACAGATCCAGGCAGGGCGGATTTCGCTCTTCCGGGGGTTTATTCTCTTTGAGGGCGGTGTTCAGTCTATCCTCGTTATAAGGAGAATATAGCCCGGACTCCACGATTTCAATCAGATTTTTGTAAGGGGCATTTTCGCCGAGTGAGGATAGATAACGATTGACATCAAATTGAAACGAATCGCTCCAGATGTTTTCTATCAGTTTATCAAAGCCGGAAATCACAAAGGGGTCGACGATTTCGGCCCCCTGGGTTTTCAAATCTTCAATGGCTTTTTCCGTTAGTGCTTTTATTTGCGGGTCAATGCTTGGCGCATCGATATATTTTCTAAAAGCCCCAATGCATGCCCCTTGAAGGCCATTTTTGTCAAGAAATTGGGTATAATTTTGCGGCACCTTACCCTGGCAGGTTTTGGTGATTGGATCCGCCGGGTCATAGCCGGCAATCACTTCTAATATTTTCACAGCATCTTCAACGGTTCTTGCCATCGGTCCCCCAATATCATTTCGCAGAAAGAGCGGAATAATACCATCACGGCTGGTCAACCCCATGGTGGAACGAATGCCAACCAGACAATTATGAGAGGCAGGACCCCTGATTGAATTGCCTGTATCCGTACCCAACCCCACGGCACCGAAATTTGCAGCAACGGCTGCTGCCGTCCCGCCACTTGAGCCTGCCGGAACACGTTCCAGATCATAGGGATTGCGGGTGATGCCCGAAATCGAGCTCACCGTCACTAAAGGACTGAAAGCCCATTCAGCCATATTCGATTTGGCCAGAACGATCGCTCCTGCCTCGCGCAGCTGGCTCACCTGGTAGGCATCGTCAGTGGGAATTGAGCCTTTGAGCGCCAGTGAACCCCCGGTTGTCGGTAGATCGTTTGTATCAAAATTATCTTTAACGATGACCGGAATCCCATGCAACCGGCGGAGTTTACCGGTCTGTTTAAATTCCGCGTCAAGCTTGTCAGCTTCGGCCAAGGCATTCGGGTTGGTTACCACGATGGCGTTCAAGCGGGTCGTTTGATCATAAACCCCGATGCGTTCAAGATAACCCTCGACCAGTGTGCGGCAGGTGATTTCGCCGGAACGAATGGTCTGATGAATATCGGAAATAGTCGCCTCAATCAATTCAACCTCCTTATTTTTCTTCGCGCACGAAATGATTTTCGGAAACTTTTCTCATCGGAAGCAGGATCGGTTCAGAACCCACCGGCCGGATCACAGTGGGAATTTCATCGATCATCAATTGACGGTTTTCCGGCCGCTTTCTGGGATCGGCAATTGGAACCGAACCCAGTAATTTTTTGGTATAGCTATGCTGCGGATTTTCAAAAATGGACCGTCGGTCCCCGATTTCGACGATTTCACCGATGTACATGACTGCAACACGGTGTGCAATGCGCTCAACAACTGCCATGTCGTGTGAGATAAATAAGAAGGAAATACCGAATTCGGCCTGCAAATCCATCATGAGATTGATGACCTGAGCTTGAATCGTAACATCCAGCGCAGCAACGGATTCATCGGCAATGATCAGTTTCGGGTTCAAACCCAGCGCTCGCGCTATACAAATCCGTTGTCTCTGGCCGCCGGAAAATGCGTGGGGATAGCGTGACAGGTGCTCTCGGCCAAGCTCTACCCTTTCGAGCAACTCAAGAACCCTTTGCCGCAGCTTTTTCCCCTTCGCAACCCCATTGATCACCATTGGCTCTGCGATCGCCTGCGCCACCGGCATACGTGGGTTTAAGGAGCCGAATGGATCTTGAAAAATCATTTGCATCTGTTTGCGAAAGGGCCGCATCTGTTCGTATGAAAGACCCAGTGTTTCAACTCCCTCAAACTTCACCGAACCGGAAGTCGGCTTGTCGAGCTGCAATATGCTCCTGCCAAGCGTTGATTTGCCACAGCCCGATTCGCCAACCAGGCCCAGTGTTTCTCCTTTCACAATATCCAGCGACACGTTTTCAACGGCATGAACCCGCTCGGAAACTCGGCGAAACACGCCGGAGCGGATATCAAACCTGGTTACCAGGTCCCTGACACTCACCAGCGGTTCTTCCAATGGAGAATTTGTCATGGCAGTCTTCAATCGGCCTTTCCATCAGAGGCGGTATTCATTTCAAAAGTATCCCTCATTTTTAAGATGGGAAACTTCTCGGGTCCATCTTTCTCAGACATGCTTCCCAAACGGGGCACGGCAGCCAACAAAGCTTGAGTATAGGGATGCTTGGATTTTTCGAAAATTTCATAAACATCACCCTGTTCAACAATTTGCCCCCGGAACATCACGCAAATTCGGTCGGCGATCTCCGCTACCACGCCCATATCATGGGTAATAAAGAGAACCGACATACCGATTTCCTTTTGTAACAGCTTCATCAGATCAAGCATTTGCGCCTGGATCGTCACATCTAATGCCGTTGTCGGCTCATCTGCTATCATAAGAGCAGGCCGGCAGCATAACGCCATGGCAATCATCGCCCTCTGACGCATGCCTCCCGACAGGTTGTGAGGGTACTGCTTCAGGCGCTTTTCGGCTTCCGGCACGCGCACGAATTGGAGCATTTCCAACGCCAGTTTGCGGGCCTCTTTTTTGCTCTTATTCTGGTGACGGATGATCGCTTCCGAGATTTGGTAACCGATGGTGAGAACCGGATTCAGACTGGTCATGGGCTCCTGAAAAATCATGGATATATCCGCACCGCGGATATCCTGCATCACCGCAGAAGGTTGATCTCTGAGCTCAACGACTTGCCCGTCATTTCTGCGCAGCTGCATCGAGCCACCCGCTATCTCAGCGCCGGCATACTCGGTCAGACGCATGAGCGTCATGGCGGTTACTGACTTTCCACTGCCCGATTCTCCTACAAGCGCCAGGGTTTCCCCTTTGGCAATATGAAATGAAACCCCTTTAACGGCGTTGACCACAATCCCATTGTCCAGGCGAAAGCGAACTTCGAGGTTGTTTACCTCAACAACTCGATCAGGCTTCATTGCAGGAACTCCTTATTGCTTGCGAGAGGTGAATAACGTCACCGACTCCCTAATCCGGATCCGCAGAGAATTGAAGATTGAAGATTGAAGATTGAAGATTCATTGATGTCGCTGCGCTCCGTCCGGTTTAAAATGGTAAGAATTCCTCAAATATTCAATATTCAATTGAAAATATTCAATTAACGCTTCACGCTATCGGCGGGCGTCGCGAGCAGACATCCAGCTCTGCTTCCAGTGCCATCCCCAGGCTGCAGATCAATCCTTCGTCAAACAGCCGGCCCCACAGGGATATTCCCTGGGGAACTTCATAAATGTTTTCGTCCTCCGGTATTTCATCGCCCGTAGTCAGTTTGCCGTCTCCCAGAGATGCCGCCCCGCGAGATTTGGATTGCACAAACCCGGCACGCAGCAACAGACAGGGATGCCCGGTGAAATTGGTGATCACCATCATGGTGTCGATCGCAAAAGGACCAATCATAATATCAACGTCTTTAAACACGTCATCCATTACCTGCATCGTCTGATAACGCAGACGATCCAACTGCACGTGATCGACCGCAGACAGGAAGCGGGCCTTGCGAAATACATTGGGCCAGGCGCCAACGTCCTGGCAGGCAAGTTCATCGTCGCGGTTAGAAAGTGTGAGTTCTTCGAACGCAGCGGCAGCCTCGGCAAACAGAATATTCATCAACGACATATACGGCAGTTCCGGCAGTGAAATCTCCACCAGTTCCACGCCAAGGCGGCCCACGGCTTCCAGCGCGGCCCGGTCGATATCCGTGGCATCTTCACTTTCGAAAGCAGCGGGGATATAACCCACTCGCAAGTCCTTGATTGGCCGGGAGGCGTCAAAGTTAAAGGGCACATCGAGTGAACCGAGGTCCGCCGGATCGTGGCCGTTGATCGCCTGCAATACCAGGGCGGTGTCCTCAACGCTGCGGCATATCGAGCCGATCTTGTCGAGGGACCAGCACAAGGCCATGGCACCGATTCGAGATGTCCGGCCGAAGGTTGGTCTTAACCCGGTCGTACCACAGCGCTGGCTGGGAGAGGTGATGGAGCCCAGAGTTTCCGTGCCAATCGAAAATCCAACTAGTCCCGCGGCAGTGGCCGCGGCTGACCCGGCACTCGAGCCGCTGGCCCCTTCGTTCAAATTCCAAGGATTACGGGTGGTGCCGCCGAACCAGATATCGCCATAAGCCAGGGCACCCAAAGTGGTTTTTGCAAGCAGAACCGCACCGGCATCACGCAGCAGTTCAACAATGCGCGCGTCACGCTCGGCAACCCGGTTTTTAAACGGTGCAGCGCCCCAGGTCGTGCCGATGCCCCTGGTGTCAAAAAGGTCCTTCAAGCCATATGGAATGCCGTGCAGGGGTCCGAGATAATGACCGGCACGTAATTTTTCATCGGCGGCGTCAGCCTGCTGCAGCGCCAAATCCTCGGTCAAGGTCATGACGCATTCGAGTTTCGGTCCGATCGTCTTTAGCCGCCCGAGATAGATTTCCGTCAACCGGCGGCTGCTAATTTGACCGGTACGCAGCCACTCGGAAAGAGCGGTGACTGGCGCAAATGCGATATCCTCTTCTGTCTGCGGGAGGGGACCGGGGTCACTGCCCGAGCGAATAAATGGTGTTTGTTCCGTGGGCGTCACTTTACCGGGCAAGCGCGGGTCGAATGTTGTCGCTGGCGGCAGGGAATTTGGAAATATCACCTCGCGCTGCGCTCCGGCGGCGGCGATCTGACCGTCCAGGTCTCCGACCATTAATTCGCGTTCTGCCGGCGTATATTCGATTCCCACCAGCTTTTCCCCTGCGGCAATGTCAGCCGAAGTTATTTTACTATCGCTCATGCTATTCCCTCCGTAATCAGATTCTTCTGCATTTTTGCCCTGTCAAAATATCGTCCCCAGCGATGCATATGGCTTGGTATGGTGGTTCGAAACTCGAATTGCCGTTGGACCCTCTGCTTCGAATGGTCGACCGTCTCCGGCGAATCAATATTCAATTTTCAATTCTCCGCCTCTGGCGGATCCGGGTTAGGGGATTTCGGGTCCAGAAACGCGAACCGGGGAAGGCCGGCCAATTTGCCTGCCAGATCGATCACACGAGCGCGCCGACGACATGGCCGATCAAACCGGTGACTTTTTCCTGGTCGATCCAGCGTGCCACAAGGACCAGATCGTTGTCCGGGTCGATCCATAGGATGCTGGTGCCGGCGCCGACGGCGGCGTAACTGGATTCGGGCGCCGCGGGCCATTCGCGCTTGTCGGTATTGAGCCACCAGAGATACCCGTATCCGGCATTGATGCGGCAGGGCGTGCGCAGGGCGTCGGTCCAACCCTCGGGCAGATAGCGCCGGCCGTTCCACAACCCGCCGCGATGAATCAGCAGAGCAAAGCGAGCATGGTCAAAGCTGTTGATCTGCAGGCCGCCGCCCCAATGGGTCCCGCCGGGTACCGACTGCATGCGGCGGCCGTCGATTTCAACGAAGGAATTGCGGTATCCGTGCCAGCTCCAGCTTTGGGATGCGCCGATCGGATCCATGACGCGCGCTTTTAAGACCTCCGCCAGGGGGCGCCGGAAGGCGTGGAGCAGGGACAGCGCCAGCAGGTTGACCCGCACATCATTGTATTCCCAGAAGGTCCCCGGCGGCTGGAGGTCGCGATGCTCGCCCTTGCGGCTGTTGTCTGAACCGGGACCGATCTGCCGGTTGCGATCGACCAGATCCGGTTTATCCCACAGCGTCCCCTCCCATTCGCTGGTCTGATTGAGCAGGTGGCGCCAGGTGATACCGCTGTTATGCGCCGAGGCGAAATAGTCGCCCGGCACGGTTTCGGCGACGCGCGCGTCGATATCCGGGATTAAGCCATCGCCCAGGGCGATCCCGACCAGCACCACGAGGTAGCTCTTGGCAATGCTGAAGGTCATGTCGACGCGCCCCGGATCGCCCCAGCGCCCGACAATGCGTCCGCCTTTCAGTAGGATACCGTTGGTGCCGCCGCGCGGTTTGAAGGGGCCGAGCGCTTCATTCCACGGCGGCTTCTCGAATTGGCTCAATCCGGGAACGTCGCCCGCCTTTGCGAGATCGCGCGGCCAGGGCGATTCATGAGCTTCGGCAAAGGCGATTGCCTCGGCGAGGCGCGCTTGGTCAAATCCGGCTTGCCGCGCCGAAAGAGTTTCCCAGTTTTCGTCACTGTTTGGGCAATAGGTCATATTCCTTGCCATGTTTGTCGGTGGTGCGTTACGCGTTCAGGACGGGCGATCGGGGGCCGGTGGAGCTAACCGAGGATCTCTTCGATGAATTCCTGCACGGCCAGGGCATCGGCGACGGTGAAGCAGTCAGGCTCTTGCATCTCGGCGAGAAACTGCCGCCCGATTCCGCAAGGCCAATGATTCCGACTCGAATTTTTTACATATTTTTCCTTATCCATGTCTAGTTGCTTTGTCAAGCGACAAATTCTTGTGCTGCTTATGCCGCCGCGCCGGTCAGCCCCTGTTTATAGAGCCGGCCTTCCTCCGCAGATAGGTAAGCTTGAATTGCTTCTGAAGATCGGTCATCAAGTTCAGAATTTGGGCCTGAACCGGTGCGCAAAAGAGGTGCTAAACTTTAGTTTTAATTTTTCCGACCACACCCGCATAAATGGCGAACTCTTCCGTTCCGTCCACCTTCAGGAGAGTATCCAGCTCCTCTTGGTTATAGGCGCCAATGGCACATATTCCTGCGCTGATAGACCCACTGGCAAGATAGAGATTCTGGCAGGAATGACCCGCATCCATGGCGATCATTTTATGGGCTAGGATGGTGTAGCGCCATTCCGCGCGATAGGGCAAGGCCGTCCAGATAAAGACCACCGCCCCTTTGCCCACAAAGGCCTGTTTTAGACAGGCCTGGGCTGTCTTTTTGTTCAACTCCGAGTCGGCCCACAGGAAGCACAATTTGTGATCCAGGGGCAGATACCGATAAAGTCCCGGTTCAAGCCCGGTTACGCGATTTACAACCAAGTAGACCTCAAAGGGATGCCGTGATCCGCCCGATGGCACGGTACGGCGGGTTGCAGCCCCTTTTTCAGCGATTCCACGCACCCCCTGGGCGGCCCAAAGCAAAAATGAAAGTTCTTCCAGCGTCAAAGCCTCGGCCGTATATCTGCGGTGGCTTCTGCGGCGGTTGATGGCTTCAATCAGCGGTATTTGGCCCACCGTCAAGTCTTTGGGCGCTACCAAATCGATCAGTTTGGCATTTTCGGGATACGGTTTTTGAAGCGGCGGCGGCGGTAGCTTCTTGCGTTGATCTGTATCTTGTTTGAGCCATTCGCCCCAGGGACCCGCTTCGAGAAGTTTGCGACCGCTTTCCATACTCTCCATGTGATTGCCCCTTTCATACGCCTAGTCGTTTTCACCTTATTTAATGTGCCAAAAGTTGATAGCACAAGCAAGGTTTTTTTAGCAACGCGATTCGCCTATTGAGGCGTTAAAACTCAATTTAGACTATTTTTATGATGAGTACGGAGCTGATGTAAAGGTTGAGGTGATAAATGTGAATGCAGATGTCGCGCGAAAATATGCTGCCATTTACTTATCGTTGCAGAAAAAGGGGACTAAAATACCGATCAATGATGTCTGGATAGCAGCAAGCTGCATGGAAGTGGGTGGCCGACTGTTGACTAGAGATAAACATTTTGATGTTGTCGATCAGATTGAAACGATTATCCTCGGAACCGGTTAACAGCTCAAACAGAATTATGAGGTCATGAAATAAGGGGTCAGAAATATCAGGCATATTCCGAGCTTTCGCAACGCCGCCAGGCGGGATGCATCGGCGGTTAAAATGTGAAGTTATTTTTGCGCGAGCCCCCTAGACACGCCGGTTTAATTTAGAGCATTTTCAAAGATAAGAGCTGCAATTCAATTAGTTTCATTAATGACCTGAGGTAGCGACATAATGGTAGTATAACTGCACGGTATTCTCGTCAATTATTTTAACATTGGCATGATCTGCGGAGCGGTTGACCAGATAACCGAATTTCTCGTCATTATTTCCAATAATTTCCTTCAGCCAGGTAGAATCCATGATATCGCTTTCTGCCATCATATCCTCAGATAATACATTAATCCAGGAATTGCCCAATATGATTTTGCGATCATCTTTAATTATGTATCCATAGGACGTTGGGTTATACCACGATTTTTTCTTTCCTTATATTCGGAAGATTAGCGAGATTCAACTGAAGTAGCGAGCAGACGTCGCCACGGCGATGATGTTCTCTTCAAGATGTTTGAAGTTCTGCATATCAGCGTTCACCACGTCCAGCCCATGCTGGAGAACATAGGCATAGGCACGCTGGAATGGATTGAGGGGGGATGAGCCAAACTTATCGCCGTATAGATTGTCGAAGGCGGTCGGGTCACCTTTGCCCAGCGACCAAAAGGGCCCTAGATACCGGGCGGCTTTCATCCCAACCAGACCGATGCCGGCTTCTCCGGCTCGCTTGAGCAATCCTTGGAGTTCAACCAGCGTGGATGTATCCTGCGCCAGGCTTTTTGTGCTCCAGTCATACCAACCGGCAGGCGTAATTCCGATCATCGCCAAATCATACCAACCCGTTTCGATGGCTGCTTCCAGGACGTTTTGGGCGTTCTGGTGAGTACTCAATCCAAAATAGCCCACTTTCCCGGCGGCCTTTGCTTTGAGGAACGCATTGTACACCTCTTCGCTGCGGACAAGCGACGGGTTATCGACGGCCATCAGGTAGTATGCATCCACATAGTCGGTCTGCAAATCTTTCAGGCTTGCATCCAGCAATTTTGTCCAGTACTTTGCGGCAAACTTAGCCTGCTCCAGCGTGATCGAATCAGCGGATTGGGCATGTACATATGCGGGTGCTTTTGATACGACCCAAACCCGGTCGCGATGGTCCTTCAGGAAAGGGGCCAGGTGGCGTTCACTGCCCTTGTAGTAAATGTCTGATCCCACATCATAATGATTAATCCCGGCCTCAAAGGCTCGCTGCAGCAAGCGCACGGCCCTTCCGCCCATCAGCGCAGCACCGCAACCGAAGACCAAACGGCTGGACAAAAAACCGGTGCGACCTAATTTTCGATAGGTCATGGTTGGCTGTTCATTGCGGTGGGTTGTCTCTTTGGTCCCGATCGATTCATTTGTCTCCGAGCACGCCGCAGTCAAAAGGGTCGGCCCGCCAAACGCCGCTGTTGCAACAATCTTGATAAATTCACGCCGGTCTAAGGAATCGCGATTCTTTTTCTTCTTCATCATTTCACCTCTCTCACTGTTCTAAGCGGAGTTGCTGCCACATTTCGACTGCCGCCCGGATGGCCAGGCCCCGGTCTCCAACGGATGACACACCGCCTATTAGACGACCTTTGTGGAAAACCACGTCATAACTCCCCCCCATGTCGCAGAATACCAAGTCCACTTGCCCGGCCTTGAGGCGCTCAATTCCTTTGCCATATCTTTTAGCATGCCTGGCGTACCGAACCACAGTGGCCCGTGCTGATTCCGTAGAGTCCCGCTGAGATAGAAACGCCGTCACCAGGGTGTTGCCTTTGCGGTAGGCGGCCGTGTAGGTGTTGCCCATGAAATCCAATCCCATTGCGTCGACTTTAAAATACTGGACGGACTGCGGCATCCGGTCTGTCAGCGGCAGTGCGGCCAAACCCCAGACTTGCCCGCCCGAATCCAGCAGAAAGTCGGTCACTTTTCGAGCCAAACCCATGCCAATCCGCTCAAATTCGTCTGTAGCCTCGGAACTAATGATCTGAATGTAGTACTGGCCTTGCCAGATGAAAAAATTAGCGTCCGAGCGATAGCCGGCCCGGCCCAGGTTCAACTGAGGCTCGCCCTGGGATCGCTCGGCAGAAAAAACCCCAAAGGCGTCGGTCGGCGTGCCCATATCGTATATACTCAGATTTATAAATTTGGCGGTTTCGTCGCCAGGTGTGAAACTGGCATATGTCATCCGGATCATGTCATAGGCCAGGAAGAATGAAGCACGGCCATTGATCTGTTCGTAGAGGTTTTCCGGCGTAAACTGCTTGACCTCATCATAAATTTGCCAGCCTTTGGGCGTGAGGCCGGCCACTATCACAGGAAGGCTTTGTGATGCAATTATCCGCCCATTGGACCCGATAGACATCACCGCTACAACCGTCAACGCCAATAATCTCAAGCTCAGTATCCGCTGAAAAATACCCGCCGATCCCATACTTGTTCCTTTTTTCAAAGATGCTTATCGAACCACTCAATGGCCATCTTGATTGATGGCATGCAGCCTTTGCCATAGATCTCAAAGTGGGTTCCTGAAAAAATCTCCAATCTCAAATTTAACCACTTTTTTGCACCGGCGTGTTCTCACACCCATCCGATTTCTAATCGGTATTAATTTTTCATATTCACAATCATTCCGATTGAGCGTTATCGCTCAATGAGTGGTTTTTATCCCTTCCCCAGCCTATCATTTTTTTTAAGTTCATCTGCAACGTAACCCAGGTCTAAAGATTGCAAAGTCCCTCTGGTCGGATAGCCGGTGCTCGTATCCCAGCCCTGAATTGTGTAAAATCGGGTTTTAAACTCATCGAATTTATCCCTCTCAAAATGCCTGCCCCGGGTGTTAATGTAATCCCATTTTCCGTTTTTTCGGCCGGGTAAATATTGATCGACAAAACCGGACTGGCTATATAGATAATCAGAAAAGTGAACCATATCACGGTGTCGGCCTTGTAGGGTCCAGATTGCGTGATCAAGATTCCATATTTTTTTCCCCAGATTGATGCCATCGAGGAAGGTGAAATGCCTGCCGGTGACGGCATTGAGGAATTTGGGTTCCGAAATTCCAGTCGATCCGATCTTTCCGGGAGCGAGCAGGTTTAGAAAATCCGGCCAGCGCCAGTCGCAGAACAGGGTCGATTGCTTCCAGAACCTGGTATAATACCGGTGCCAGCTCACCAGTTTCGCGATGTGTTCGGAATACATATTTTCTGTGCTGAAATCCAGCATCAGCAGGTCTCCTTGAAACGGCACCATTTTGTCCGTATAGATCCTGACCAACTCCTCCGCCGATGCGTACATCTTAAAGCCATATATTTTGGAATACGTGGGATGGCTTCTAAGCTGATCGAAACCGTGCTCATTGATGTCCCGGTCGCCCAGAATGCTGCCATAGGCCCAGTCAAGCTGAGACCGCGGCTCTTTGTGCTGCGGCAATCCCCAATTGGGAAACTTCAGCCGGCCGTTTTTCAAGTCTCCCTCATCACCATCCAGCCTGCCCCACTTCTCGGCCGCCCTCACGAACCCCTCGGCCAGATCGTCGCCAAAGGGGTGCGGATTTCCCAGCCCGTCGTTTCGATAAGCCATCATTTTCAGCAGTTGCTCGATATACTCCTGCCGGCCGTACTTGTTAAACATGAGCGGACAGTCAATCTCCTTGTTTAATCCAAGAATACCGTACAGGTTAAGTTCTCTAAGGTACATCTCGCCCCAATAAATCTCGGCCGCGTTCAACCCCAATCTGTTGAGCAGGTCGCTGGTGTAACGTTGAATATCCTGATTCCGGGATGCGGCGTAGACCAATGTTGTAAAACAGGTTGCCTCATTACCGAGTCCATCTTCAAATCTTGCCCGGCATCCGGAATGACAGCCAGTACAAGCCTGAGGTCGATGCCCGGTTTTCGGCCTGCCCCCTCTCCACAATACACCCGGTATGGGAGGGCTTTGAAAATCAAGAGTTAGACGGGTGTTTTTCAGATTTCCAAGGTCAAAGGCATAGTGCTTCTTCTGCCACAGGCGAGCTGCAACCAAGGCCCTCGGATTGTTGACTTTGATGCTACCGGTTCCAATGACGCTGATGGCCTTCAGACCTTTTGATCCCCAGACCGCACCAAAGCCGCCCTGGCCGGATCCGTTGCTGGCATCGTGTATCAAACAGGCCAGCCTGCTTAAATTCTCTCCTGCGGGTCCTATTGCGAGAACAGCCGGCCGTTGGGTGGTTTGTTCTCCATCATTGCCGCCCGCCTCGATCCAGTCACCATATTGCTGTTTTCCGGCCACATATTGCCAGATCTTTTCCTGACATTGCCAGGTATCGGTGCCCCATAAAGACAATGTACTGCAATTCCTGATCTTAACCCTGTCGTTTCTAATATCCAGCCAGACGGGCGCATCCGCTTTACCTTCTATCACGATTCCATCCCAGCCGGCAAACTTGAGCATGGATGAAAATCTTCCACCAAAATTGCTTCTGGTGAACCAACCGATGGGGACGGATTGCACGCCGATTCCCTGGACCTCGGTCCTTCCGGATGCCCCGGGCACCAGAGTCCCTGAGAGGGGAGAGGTCATGATTGTAACGACGTTGGCCGGATCGAAACCGTCAATGGTCTTGTCTCTCACCAGATCGAAGAAAATGGCCGAACCCATACCATGCCCGCCAATCCAGTGTTCATACTTGCTGGTGGGAATGGTTGTTCCTTTTCTTTTGGTCAGGTTTACTCTCAGTATTTTACCTGCATATCCGTTCATGTCACCTCCTGGTGGTCCATTTCAAAGGCTTGGTTTGATGAGTCAACTCAAACATGGTGTGGTCGTTTTAAACAGGATAAAATGGATTTGCCTGATTTTTTCCTATCAAATATTGTCCTTGGTTTAACAATTTACGTTCCTGAATCTATATCATGGGTTCAGGTTAATCGTTTTGAAGATGTCCATCAGTTCATCAATACCGTATATCGTATGTCCGGCCAGCAGTATCGCCTGGTCCTCTTTTGCAATTATGTCAACGACTGTGGTCAGGGTAGTCTGTCCCCGGTACCGCCACACGATTTGAATCTGATAGGCATCGAATCCTTCATATTTTTTTATCGGATTTTGTGAGATAATTTTGATATCACTGCCCACGTACTTCAGCGCATCTGCATATCCCTCTGCCAATGCCTTTAATTGTTTAGTAACATCTTCACCGGGCGCAAGCGATGAAATCGCTATCGACATGGATGGCGACCCCCGGGGAATACCGGCCCTAAAAATCTGATTGGCTTGCAGCACCCGGTTTTGAAACTCCTTCGGATATTCTATTGTAAAGGCCGGAGAATCCGTACGAACAAAGTTCCCGTCTCTGGCAAAACCTTTGGCCTCCAGAGCCGCTTTATCCACTTCCACGTCGAGCCTCAGGGATTTCACCATGGCCGTCAGATTTTCCATGGGCCGATCCTGGCTATCCGACGCACCAGAGACAATCAGACGGTCGTTCATTTTGGCGGCGACAAAGGCGGCTATTAATTCCATGCCGCCGACATTCCATTCTATCTCAAAATAATTGGCCGCGGTGCCATCCGTCAGCTTGATTAGTTGTTGATTGTTCACTTGATGAATTATGCTGCCGGGTATCATCCTGGGCAGCGAGCTTGAAATTAGATCCGCCGTATCCTCCAATGTTGTCCCCGCCGGATAAGGCCCGGCAGTAATACCCAGGACAGGCATGCCCTCGGCCGATTGCCTTCTGAATACAAAGGGGCCGGCAAGCCCTGGATTCTTGGTTAGTTTTTCAGCATCATATTCAATGGAAAAACCAATCGCTTTGTCCGCATACCGCTCCAATTTGGAACCCGGAGCCGACTTATCCGCCTGCCCGGCCGTTTGAGCACAAGCAAAGAACAAAGCCGAACCTGTAAACACACAAAATACGATCCACAAAGTTCTTTTTGCATAGTTTTTCATGTTGCCTCCTTTTTTCAACCTAATCAATGGGATAGACCAGTTTACACCAATTTTTGGTTCTCAAATTTACCCTGTATCCATTATCTCCCATCTGGGGCGGGATCTCTTATCTGTATTCTCGACAATGCGGAATTCTCCACTCTTTCGTGTACCAGTGTACAGGCAAGCATACTATAAAAAAACATGAGATAAGATGGGAGCCTCCCAATCATTTTGCGGTAAATTCAAAGTCTAAATCATGAAAAAATTTAAGAAATGTAGATGCGATACAGGGCCTGACTCGATTCCACTTGAAAAAGTGCATTCGACCAGCTGGCGGAGGCGCTCCAGATCAATTAGATCATGTATATCATTAAATTCTGCGGGGTCAAACATATTTTGGAGGAATGGTTTTGGGGCTTCCGGCCCGGATTATTTTTTGTCTTGACAGACCCAATTCATTCGTTTACTATTCAGAACAAATGTTCTTTATACAGAACACCTCAAGGTTATTCTTGCCATGCCGAATGAATTTAAAAATGTCCCTGCCATCGAAAAGTGCTTTTCAATCCTGCAGCATTTTGCAGAGTCAAAGCAAGAGCTTGGTATCAGTGAAATTTCAAAACAGCTGGAATTGAACAAAAGCACGGTCTTCAACATCATTTACACCCTCAAAAACTTAGAGATTCTCGAACAATATCCAGACGGTAAATTCCACTTTGGCACCCTCCTCTATCTGTTGGGAAACGCCAATGGAAAAAAATCGGAACTCCTTCAAACGGTTCACCCCTATCTGGCAAAAATAAACCAGCAGACAAAACTATCGGCTTTTCTGGGAATTCGTTCCGGACAACAAGCCGTAATTATCGACAAAGTCGATACAGCTCATGACATCAAAATCTCGTCGGAGATCGGCATGCGTTTGCCGCTATTGGCCGGTGCCGGCGGCAAGGCACTGCTGAGTCAACTTTCAGATCGGGCGATTGATCAGATTTTGAACACAAATTCCTTAAAAAAGTTCACCGCCAAAACCTGCATTGATAAAAAAAGATTCAAAAAAGAGGTCTTAAGTATCAGAAAAGAAGGCATTGCCTTTGATGATGAGGAGTATATCGATGGCGTTGTCGCTTTTTCGGCACCGCTTAATACCAATCGACCGGACCTTCAGGCCGCCATCTGGACGGTGGGACTTAAACAGCAGGTTTCAAAAGAAAGTATCTCCAAAATCAACAACTTTCTGAAGAAAATTGCGGATGAAATAAATCATCGGTTTTATATGACGACCGACGGTGCTTAGCCGCGCAGTATCGAAAACTTGTGGTGGCTATTTGTAAGGTAATTCCTTGACAATTGTGGCCGTTTCTCGATGCTGGATTCTGGATACTTGATAAAATATGGAATTCTATCATTATTAAAAAACGAGTAAAAACCTGTATTCTTGTCCACTTGCACAGATCAACTTTAAAAGACCTATCAATAAAATGACGGAGCGTAGCGACTTCCATAAATATTCAATTTTCAATATTCAATAGTCAATTCTCCGCCTCAGGCGGACCCGGATAAAGGAGGTAAAATATGGGTGATGTCAACAAAGTAAGGACTGCCTGCCGTCAGTGTCATGGGGGATGTGGTGTGATTGCCCATGTGCAGGACGGTAAAGTCATCAAGGTCGAAGGAGATCCGGAGTCTCCGATCAGCCACGGCACGCTGTGCAGTAAAGGATTATCGGTTACCCAGCTGGCCTATCATCCCGATCGAATTCTTCACCCCATGCGAAAAACGACCCAGGGCTGGCAACGGATCACCTGGGATGAAGCCCTGGACACGATCGCCGCAAAATTTAACACGGTCATCGAAGATTACGGACCGGAGTCAATTGTCATCGGCCAGGGCACCGGCAGAGATTATGAAAGTCATCTGTACCGGTTTGCCAACCAGCTGGGGACCCCCAATGTGCTGACCGCCGGGCATATGTGCTATGTCTCCCGAGTGGCCTCAACCCTGGTCACCCTCGGAAATCTGCCCATTTGCGACTATGCAGGCGGACCCAAATGCATTGTTTTGTGGGGCTGCAACCCGCAATGGACCAACCCGGACGAATATAAGGGCGAGGGCTTCTGGCGTGCCTATAAAAAAGGAGCCAAACTGATATGCATCGACCCGCGCAAAGGATTTACGGCTAAAAAAGCTGACCTCTGGCTGCAACTGCGGCCGGGCACCGATGCCGCCCTGGCCGTGGGTTTCCACCGGGTCATCCTCGAAGAAGAACTTTACGACCGGGAGTTTACCGAAAACTACATCAACGGCTGGGATGCCTTCAAGGAAAGGGTCAAAGACTATCCGCTGGAAAAGGTGCAGGAGATAACCTGGGTCGACAAGGAACTCATCCGCAAAGCCGCCAGGATGTATGCCAAAACCAAACCGGCCTGCATCCACTGGGGCGTTCCCACCGAACAGACCAACAACTGCGCCGACTGCACCCGTGCGATTGCCGGATTGATGGCGGCTACCGGCAATCTGGATACTCCCGGCGGCAACGTCCTGTATGTCAATCCACCCACCCGCACGGTGGCTGAATTTTCCCGTCACAAGGATCTTTCCAAAGAACAACGGGCCAAGCGGCTGGGTGGTGATCAGTATAAGCTTGGTGCCAGGGTGGCCTTTATCACCCCGAAAGTTGCCTGGGAAGCCATTCTGACCGGCAAGCCCTACCCGTTGAAAGCCGGATTGCTGTGCGGCACCAATCCGGTATCGACCCGGGCCAACGCCAAGGAGGTTTACGAGGCTCTCGATAAACTGGAATTTCTGGCGGTTATTGATTTTTTCATGACCCCCTCCGCCGATCTGGCCGACATCTTCCTGCCGGCCGGCACCTGGCTTGAGCAGAATCATGTAGCCGACAACTGGAAGCGGCACGGGTATGTTCTGGCCAGACAGAAATGCGTGGAGATCGGTGAGGCCTGGCAGGATCACAAAATTTTCCAGGAGCTCGGCAAAAAAATGGGCCAGGAATGGTGGGACACGGTCGAAGACGGCCTTGACTACCTGCTGGAGCCTGCCGGACTTACCTGGGAAGAATTTAAAAAGGTTGGCTATTTAAAAGGGGAAATGGTTTACCACAAATACAAAGAGCGTGGCTTTTCAACCCCCACGGGAAAATTTGAGCTATACTCAACCGTGCTGGAAAAATGGGGCTATGATCCGCTGCCCAAATACACTGAGCTGCCCGAAAGCCCGGTTTCCAAACCGGAGCTGTTGGATCACTACCCCTATATTCTCAATGCGGGACTGCGCACCCCGACCTTTTTTCATTCAGCCAACCGCAACATTCCCTGGCTGCGGGAAATTCGACCCGATCCCATCGTGGAGATCCATCCGGACACTGCCGAAAAGCACGGAATCGAGGAAGGGGATTGGGTCTACATCGAATCTCCGCGCGGCGGCGCCAGGGAGCGGGCCAAGTTTAACGACGGTATCGATCCCCGGGTAATTGTTGCCGAACATGGGTGGTGGTACCCGGAGATCAAAGAGCACGGTCATGGCTGGGATATTTCCAATATCAACATGCTGACGGATAACTCCCACGAGACCATGGATCCGGCCATCGGTGCCACCAATCTAAGAACCTGTTTGTGCAGTATTGAGTTGGTAGAAAAAGGCAAATAAAGAAGGTTTCAGGTGTCAGGAGACGCCAATGTAAACCGAAACGGCCAATTTGATCGGGAAAGAAACTATTGAACATCGCGCAATGAACATCGAACGTCGAAGAAATGTATTTCGTGATTTTATAAATGGCCTGAGCGAAGCGAATCCATCCTTCGACATTCGATATTCGATATTCTGCGGTTCTGCGGTTCTGCGGTTCGCTGTTGATACACTAAAATTAGGATTGGGACCGGCTTTTCCGTTTTTACGTTTCTCTGTCCTGACACCTGAAACCCGACACCTGAAACCTAATTTAGCGATGCATACAGAAGTAATCGACATGACAGATGGAGCAATTGAACACAACACACCAAGTAGCGGTCACCTGGATCGATCCTACGACCGGCCTGGAATGGCAGTGCCAATCTCCGGGTCGGATGAACTGGCACGCTGCACAATCCTATGCCCGGTCACTATCAATGACCGGGAAAGATGATTGGCGCCTGCCAACGGCACAAGAACTGGAAACTTTACTGGACCGAACGATTTATCGACCGGTGATGCGGGAAACAATTCCGTTTCGGGATAACCTAAGTTACTGGTCGTCCACCACTTTCGGACCCAATAAAAATAATGCCTGGATCGTGATGTTCGATGGTGCCTATGTGCTCAGTTATTATAAGACGAACGAATATCAGGTCCGTTGCGTGCGGGGCTGAAATTCTGATGCGGAAATAAATAACTAGACATTATTATATAACAATAAACCTTATAGTAAGATCTCAACGATAAAGAGGAGGAGTCGCAATGTCAAAAGTCTCTTTAATGTTTTACAAAAAAGACTGCATGGGCTGCCACGCCTGTGAGGTGGCTTGCAAACAGGAGCACGAATTGGGTGTCGGTCCGCGTCTGGTGCGGGTCATCGAAAGATCATCTGATTTTTTTCCGGTCTATTGCCACCACTGCGCCCACGCACCGTGCAAGGAGGCTTGCCCGGTGGATGCGATTTCAAGGAATGAAATGGGCCTGGTTCTGATAGATGAGGGCCTGTGCATCGGGTGTAAAGAGTGTTTGGAAGCCTGTCCCTTCGGGGCCATGCAGTATAATGATGAGCGGGATACCGCGGTCAAGTGCGATCTGTGTATTGATCGACTCAAGAACGATCAAACCCCGGCCTGCTATTCGGTCTGTCCCACGCGCTGCATATCATGGGGCGAAACAAAATCACTATCCGAACGCATCGTCCATGAGGCCCTTCCGCAGAGGATGAAATAGCGCAAAAATGAAGGGGAATAGCATGGCTAACAAAGGAATTAATGTACTTGAAACTTGCGGGCTTCCGATATTTTTTAAGGTGGGCAATGCGGATGAAGTTGGAATCAGCGCGCCCAGAAACCGTAAGGGTCTGGCGGTGCGCACCTGGGTACGCTCATTATCCGTTATGCAGAAAGAAGCCCTGGTAATTTCCGACACAACGGGACTGGTATGGCGCTTCGCCAGTGATGAAGGGCCCTATTTAAATTCGTTTGATAGTGCACCCTGCCCCCTGGCATTCTTTACGACCGGTATGGTGTCATCATATATGAACGAAATTCAGGCTCTTGCAAAAATACAAAACATAAAAATCAGAAATATCAAACTGGTACTGGACAATTATTATTCTATGGAAGGCTCTTTACCACGCGGCACCATGATTGGGGGCGCTATGCCAATTGACCTTGACATTCAAATTGAAGCTGATGCGGCTGACAGCATGGTTAAAAAGCTCGTATATGATGCCATTTATACTTCTCCGATCACCGGGCTCATGCGTGAGTCACTAAGCTCGGTATTTACACTTTCAAAAAACGGAAAACCCGTTGAAGTCGGGCGCGTTGCGGCGCTGGATGGACCCCTAGAACCTGACCCGGACGATCGTTTTCCATTTGTCAAGGTCAGTGGGGACCCGGTTGTTGCGGGACCGTTGATGGAAAAACTGGAACAGGTTGCAACAAAATCCGGAGTTGCGGGCGGGGCCGGCAGCAGCCTGACGTCTGAGCAAAATCGGAAACTTCATGTGCGCGGCATTTGCACGATTAGAGAGGATGGGGTTAAGCAGATAGATCAATATTTGATTAATCCCTTAGGATCTCAATTCCGTTTTCTTTCTGACGAAGCCCAGCAGCATGGCGGTCAGGGTAAGGCACCCGATGCCGTATCATACATATCAGCAGGAATCGGCTTTTGCTATATGACTCAATTAGGTCGTTACGCGACCATACTCAGGAAAAATCTCGCTGAATATAGGGTCGTGCAGGACACCCACTTTTCGGAAGGCGGCGCAACCGGGGGAACCGGAAAAAGAGGGGAAGCCGATCCGGTTGAGACTCACGTTTATTTGAAAACATCAGAGGATGACGATTTTGCCCGGGACATTCTGGATATGGGAGAACAGACTTGTTTCCTGCATGCTTTCTGCCGCACTGAATTAGAACCAAACATAAAAAAAATTAGTACCTGAATACTTCACCGAGCAGCATATAACACTAAAGAAGTGATTTATCTACCGCAGAACTTTGAAGAATCCAGTGTCGACAATTTGAATGCTCTGTATTCGAGTTGACATTTTTACGGTAACCTGACTATAGAATTATTCGATACCGGAATACTAGGGAATAAATTAGAAATAACAAAAAGAGGAGGCATATTATGAAAAAACAAAACTCAGGTAGTTCTTCATGGTTGTTTAACGTGACGCTAATCACCATTGCAGCGGCGGTGGCTCTCACCGGTTCGCTGATCCCAGGGACGGCAACTGCTGCCGACGTGATCAAGATAGGTGCATCGGCGGCCAAAACAGGTCCATTGGCCGGCGGCACAGCAGTCACCCACTGGCCGAATATCAAGCTCTGGGTCCACCAGGTTAACTCACGCGGCGGTTTACAACTGAAAAGCGGGAAGGCTATGATTGAGCTGGTCGAATATGATGATCGCACTACACCGGGAGAAGCGATTAAAAATGTCCAACGGATGGCGACCCAGGACAAGGTGGATTTTATCATACCGCCCTATGGGACAGGCTTCATTCTGGCGACTGCGCCCATCTTCGCCAAGTACGGATACCCCAATATTGCGGTAACAGCGATAACCGATAAAATTCCCGAACTCACGAAGCGATATCCCAGTATGTTCTTTACTTTAGGCGATACGACCGCATTTGCCGGTTCCGTCGCCGAGATCCTGTCGAAGATGCGGGATGAGGGTAAAATCGGCAAGCGTGTCGCAATGGTCAATGTGGCTGATGCCTTTGGAATCGAACTTGCCAACGCCGCGCGCCCCATTTTCACAAAAGCCGGTCTCGAGATCGTCTATGACAAATCCTATCCCCTCGGCACCCAGGATCTCTCGCCGGTCATCAAGGGTGCCAAGGCGTCGAATCCTGACGCATTTGTGGCATGGTCCTACCCGCCGGACACCTTCGGCCTTACAGAACAGGCGAAAATCGAGGGGTTGAATGTAAAGGCCTTTTATACAGCGGTTGCTACCGCATTTCCGGCTTTTGGAGGAAAGTTCGGAAAGTCGGCGGAAGGTGTCTTGGGGGCAGGCGGGATCAATCCGGACACGCCCGAGATGCAGGCCTATATAAAAGCACACAAAGAGGTGACGGGAAAGGCCCCCGATGGCTGGGCCAGTCCAGTCAGTTATGCCAGTCTCCAGATTCTGGAAAAGGCCATAGAAGGGGTCGGTTCCAAGGATCGCAAGGCAGTAATTGCATACCTGAAGAGCAGTTCCTTTGATACGGTTATCGGTCCGGTAAAATTCAAGAATCAGAACAATGAAAAATTCTGGACCGTGGGCCAGTGGCAGGGTGGCAAGTTTTATGGTGTAAGCTCGACAGGAAGGCCTGGATCCAAACCGGTTAAGATTAAAACCGGTTGGTAATACCTGAATCTTGCATGAAAATTAATGAGATGGTGTAATAATATTTAATAACAGTGGGTTGTTGCTATTTAAGAAGTAAAGTAAAATATCCAAATAGAAAAAAGGATAATGGTCGATTTTATCTCATTAATTTTCGCCCTGCGGACGAGCCGGAGGCTTTCATGCCTTACAGGCAGCGCTAACAGCGCCTTTAGTATTAAGGATTCGGCATAGGCCACTATAGCCTCACCCTTAAGTGCCTTGCATATGAAAGCCTCCGACTCGTGCAAAATTCAGGTAATAATTAACAAACATGCCCGACGAGGTATTTCATTACACGTCGGGTATTTACCCCTTAGGTGCATGATTAAATGATCGAAGTGATTATCACCGGATTGCTGCTCGGAGGCTCCTATGCGTTGATCGCCATGGGACTGCAACTCCAATACGGAGTCGCACGGATCATGAATCTGGCCAACGGAGAAATTCTTGTGGCAGGCTCTTTTGGTGCTTTTTGGCTTTATACCGGGTCAAAGTTGAGTCCGATTCTTTCGATCTTTATTGTGATGCCGCTAGCGTTCGTTTTTAACTGGCTCATCTACCGGTTTTTACTGAGGCCGCTCGTTCGACGGGCCAAAAGCCATGGCCAACTTGAAGTCGACAGTATACTTGCTACCTTCGGAATAACCTTTATTATGGTTGGTCTCATGCTGGCGATTTTTGGAGGTGAGTATTTCAACTACTCCTATCTGTCCGTGCCGTTTAACATTTTGGGAAAACCATATGCATTAAATCGCATCATGGCATTCCTGGTGTCTGCATTCCTGGGTGTTGCATTGTATCTATGGATTTATCGGACACGGTCGGGCATGACCCTCAGAGCCGTTGCAGTCAGTTCACAGGCATCAGAACTTGCCGGTATAAATGTGCCGCTGGTATTGGCTCTGGCCTTTTCACTCGGAGGAGCAGTAACCGCTGCGGGGGGTGCGTTACTAAGCATGTTTCTTACCTTTGATGCCTCCATCGGTGTTGTTTTCACCATGAAAGCATTAATCATCGTTATCATGGGCGGTGTGGGTGATATACGTGGTTCGATCATTGCAGCGCTTATTCTGGGGTTGGCGGAAACCGTTGTTGCCAGTTGGGTCGATCCGGGCTTGACGCTTGCTGCTGCTTATCTGCTATTCATAATTATCCTGCTGTTAAAACCACAAGGTCTCTTCGGGAGACAATCATCTTGACTCGAAAAGAAAAGCGCAATCTTATCATTGGCATTCTGATATTTGCAATTGCCTCACTCCTCCCATTGACCCGTTCAGGATATTGGGTATCGATCGGCGTTACAATTGCCATGTATGCTGTTTTAGCTACCTCCTGGGCATTGTTCTCAGGACCGACTCGCTATATTTCCCTGGCCAGTGCAGCGTTTTTCGGGATCGGCATGTATGTGGTCGGTGGTTTTATAGAGATTATCGCCTTTCCCGTACTCATCGTGCTGGCAGCTCTGACAGGAGCGATTCTCGCGGCCGTTGTCGGCCTGGCTACATTGCGGTTATCGGGAGTGTATTTTGTAATTTTTACACTGGGACTGGCAGAGCTCATTCGGCAGATCATGACCTGGGTACAGACCACTATGGGCGCAAGTAGCGGGCTCTATGTTCTTACCGATATTACAGAATCGATGATTTATTGGCAATTAGTAGTTCTGGCCGCGATCGTCTTTCTGATCGGCTGGTGGATAGGTCGTTCAAGATTGGGATTTGCTTTACGCATTATTGGAAATGATGAGATAGTTGCATCCCACTGCGGCATTGATACTGCCTCGTCCAAGGTCATCCTTTTCATAATTTCAGGTACTTTTGCAGCCATCACCGGAGCGGTTTTGGCGCCCCGATGGACTTACGTGGAACCAATATTAGCTTTCAGTCCGATGATCTCCTTCCAGGTTGTTATTATGGCATTGCTTGGGGGAATGCATCGGTTATGGGGGCCGATTTTAGGGGTAATCCCGTTCACCTTACTCTGGGACCTGATTTCAGCCCATTTCCCAAATCAGACGACTCTGTTGTTGGGGGCCGCATTTCTTCTCATTGTGTATTTCATACCGAATGGAGTCGCAGGACTGGTAGAGGATTTTGCGAAAAGGCAGAATTAACCCTAACGTTGCATAAATTTTTATCACCTTGCATTACCGAGATGCTTGAGACGGTTGCGTTTCCTATACAGATGCTGGATGCTCGATACTTGATGCTGGATAAAATAGTAATGCTCTAATGATGAAATCCAACAACATCCAGTATCCAGTAACCAGAATCCAGGATCAGTCAATAACCGCAATGGTCTTCATTGTAACGGACAAGTTTGAATACTAATTTTTATGCTACTATTAGGACTAAGGCCTAGGATTGGACGATGACGAATAAAGCTGCATTAACTGTAAGAAATATTACCAAGAATTTTGGTGGTATTCGCGCTGTCTTTGATATGTCATTCGATCTCCGGGAACATGAAGTCTTGGGCCTGATCGGCCCAAACGGTTCGGGCAAAACAACGATGATGAATCTCATCTCAGGGGCTCTGAAACCGACATCGGGAGAGATATCCCTTTATGATCGGGAAATATCCGGTCATCCGGCTAATCGTATTTCAAAGAAGGGCATTGCGCGTACTTTTCAACTGGTACGGATACTTCCATCGTTAACGGTTCTGGAAAATGTCGCCGCCGGTGGCGTGTTTGGGCACCGTCGCCAATGGGGAAGGCGATTGGGAAAATACGTGCGCGAATTACTCGAAAGAGTCGGTCTGGAGCATGTAAAAGATGCGCCGATATCCTCTTTAAATTATATTGATCAGAAAAGAGTTGAGTTGGCCCGGGCCCTTGCTGCTGATCCCATAATTCTTCTTCTGGATGAATGGCTTGCCGGATTGAACCCGACAGAGCTGAAAACAGGGATTGCTTTAATTGAGGAACTGCGGGCTGAAGGCAGAACGATCATAATTGTGGAGCATGTCATGGATGCCATACGCAGCCTATGCGACCGTTGCGTAGTCATGAACAGCGGCGCCAAGATTGCCGAAGGCTCTCCAAATAATGTGCTGGAGGACCCGCAAGTCATACAGGCCTATCTGGGAGAATCTGATGCTTGAGACCAAACAGGTGTCGGTATACTACGGCCAACACAGGGCTGTTGAAAATGTTTCATTGAATGTCTCCCAAGGGGAGATCGTCGTGATGCTTGGCGCAAACGGCGCAGGCAAAAGCACATTGCTGCGTGCTATATCCGGTCTGACACCCAAAATGGCAGGCAGTGCTGTTTTTCTTGAAAAAACAAATATTACTCATTTTGCTCCCCATGAGATTGTGGAAGCCGGCATCGCTCTCGTCCCTGAAGGACGGGGTATCTACGGTGACCTGACAGTCAACGAAAATCTCCTCCTTGGAGCTCACCTAAAGAGAGCCCGGCAAAAGCAATCGGAAAATATGGACCTGATCTTTGGATTGTTTCCTGTTTTAGAGGCACGCCGAAATCAGGTGGCAAAAACCATGAGTGGCGGTGAGCAGCAGATGGTAGCAATCGGGAAATCCTTGATGTCCAATCCATCGATCTTGATGCTGGATGAACCATCCCTGGGTTTGTCGCCTTTGCTCTGCAAGCAACTTTTTCGTACGCTTGCCCGGATCAAGGAGACCGGCGTCGGGATCTTTCTTGTGGAACAGAATGCAAAACAGAGCCTGGCCATTGCGGATCGAGGTTATCTGCTGGACAATGGACATATTACATTGTCGGATACAGCGTCCCGATTGATGAACGACCCCGCCGTCCAAAAGGCCTATCTGGGTGGGGCGGGTGAAACGAGGGATAGTGCCCTACAAACTGCGATACCCGTCGCCGCCTTCTCGGCGTCGACGCCACCTTCAAGCACACCTTCCGGCACGGTTGTACCTGCCGAACCTGGATTTATATTATCCCACGGAGATGGCGTCCGTGTAGGAGCCGATGATTTAATACCCGAAAATATCAGTGACCTGGTCCGGCATGCTGAAAATATCCAATCAGAACACATTAAAGCTGCGCGATCTGAGAACCTGGGCTCAAGCTTGTCAAGTCAGCCCACCCCAAAACCAAGTGATCACCTTGCCAGGGTATTGGCGATGATTGAAAAAGCCGCAGTTGACGCGATGACGCCGGAAGTATTTCAACCAGGTACAAAAGCAGACACCAAGCGCAAAATTGCACCCGAGGATTTTGAGGATTTGCCTGAAATCGAAATTTATAGAAAACCAAAGATTGAGATCTATCGCCGGTTAAAGACGGACTCTGACAAAGGCCCGGGAAAACTGGTATTGGTAAAGGACAGCTAAAATGACGAGAGAATTTAAGGGCCTGTACATCGGGGGCCAGTGGGTATCAACCGCTGAAACTTTTTCTGATTTGAATCCTTCCGACAGCTCTGTGTGGGCTAAAATCCCCGACGGCACGCGCCAGGAAGCAGTGAAGGCGATTGAGGCCGCGCAGGCCGGTTTCAGCGAATGGTCGGACCTGCCGTTCAACCAGCGTTCTAAATACATGCTGAAAGTTGCTGAGGTCTTCGAGAAACGCAAAATGGATATTGCCAGGGCCCTGCAAGGTGAAGCCGGCGGGTGGTTTGGCAAAGGCATGTTTGAAGCCGGATATCTGCCGGAACTTTTCGAGGCCGCTGCGGCATCCAATTATACTCAAGTCGGTGAGATTTTGCCGTCATTACACGGCAAGTTATCCATGGCTATTCGCCGTCCCATGGGGGTTATTACGGTGATCAGCCCCTGGAATTTTCCCTGCGTGCTTAGCGGCCGCGGAATGGCCTTTGCACTTGCAGCCGGCAATACGGTCGTACTCAAGCCGTCGTCAGAAACACCTTATTGCGGAGGGCTACTTTTTGCCGAAGTATTCGACGAAGCCGGCGTTCCGGAGGGCGTGTTGAATGTGATGACCTGCTCTAAAAAAAATCTTGCCGGGGTCGGTGACGAGCTCATCGAGCATCCCCTGGTAAAAGGAATCTCTTTTACCGGGTCGACGCCACTTGGACGGCAGATCGCTGCCAAGGCCGGCGCCCATTTGAAGAAGTGCTGTGCGGAATTGGGCGGCAAAGATTGCCTGATTGTCTGCGACGATGCAGACATGGACCGGGCAACGGCGGCCGCCAACTTTGGCAGCTTCATGCACCAGGGCCAGATTTGTATGTCGGTGGAAAAGGTGCTCGTCCAGGAGCGTATATTCGATGAATTCCTGAAACGGTTCGTTGCGAGAGCTGCCAAACTGAAGGTTGGTGATCCAACCGCGGATGAATCAAATGTGATCGGTCCGTTGATTAATGACAAGCAGGTGGCGCAGATAAAAGAACAAATTGACGATGCGGTTGCCAAGGGAGCGAAGGTGGCCCTTGGCGGTGGTATCACGGGACGATTTGTGGAACCGACCATCATGACGGGAGTGACCGCCGACATGAAGCTTTATCGCGAAGAAACCTTCGGTCCGGTCATCCCGGTCATTCCGTTCCGGACGGATGATGAAGCCATCGCCCTTGCCAACGATACCGAATTCGGCCTTTCTTCGGGGGTAATCACACGTGATGAAAACAGGGGGCTCGCCATCGCCCAGCGGCTTGATACCGGAATGTGTCATATCAACTGTTCTTCAGTTAATGATGAACCCATTGTTCCGTTTGGCGGCGCAAAAGCTTCCGGTGTGGGACGGCACGGCGGGCGCTGGGCCACCGAAGCATTTACCGAAACCAGATGGATAACTTTCGAACGGGGCGGTCGCCCTTATCCTCCGGTATTTTGATTTTTCCAGCCGGTGAAACAGGATCCGAATTGGGTCCATAGCTGAAGGGTATAGACGATTACTTGCGGGGTTAAGGCTTCAGGTGTCAGGTGTCAGCCAAACCGCTGGCCGCGGAGCGGTCAGTTTGATCAAAAAAGAAACTAATGAACGTCGAACATCCAACATCGAACATCGAATGAATGAATTTTTGTCTTTTTAAAAAAGATTGAGCGCAGCGATTCCATAAATATTCAATCTTCAATTTTCAATCTTCAATTCCGGCTTGTCCGGGTTGGGGGAAAACAATGGATCAAACGAATGTTGATTTAGGTAGAAAGTTCGGCAAAATCCTGCAAGGCAAAACGATCATCGTCACAGGGTGTGCATCCGGAATCGGCCTGGAAACCGCAAAGACTATCAAAGAACTGGGAGGAGATGTCATCGGTGTCGACATCAATAAAACAACCCAATACGTGGATGAACTCTACCGGGCTGACCTATCAGACCGACGCACAATTCAGGCCTTGATCATGGCATTGCCAATGGGTGCCAACGGGATTGCCAACATAGCCGGCCTGCCGCCCACCGCGCCGGCCGAGCTGGTCCTCAAGGTCAACCTTGTCGGGTTGAAATTCTTCACGGAAAACATGATTCCCAAGCTTGCCGACGGCGCATCGATCGTCAATCTTGCCTCCCTGGCCGGTTTTGGTTGGCCCCAGTCTATTGATCAAATCAAGGCCAGCTATGACCTTGATTTTGATGAGGTACCCGAGTTTATCAGAAAGTATGGTGTCAGCAGTGACGGTGGACGGTCCTATTTTTTCACCAAGGAGGCGCTCAATGTCTGGACCATCTTAAACCGCTGGACCTGGCGGGACCGGGAGATTCGTATGAATGCCATTAGTCCCGGCCCGGTAGACACCCCCATTCTGAAGGATATTATTGAGACGCTCGGCGAGCGTGCCGAAGAAGATATGAGAGTGATGGACCGGCCCGGGCATCCAACTGATATTGCGCCGGTCGTGGCCTTTTTGCTCTCGGACATGACAACCTGGATCAGGGGTGCAATTATTCCGGTAGACGGGGGCATGTCATCGCACATTTTGTGTAACATGCATAAGTTATAGAAATGGCATCCTAAGCAACTGAGTCGAGGAGGAAATATGGCTACTGTAATAACCTGGGCTATCGTTATTATCATCATCCTGGCAGCCATTATTGTTGTGCTTGCCTGGTTTTATCAACGGGCAACGCGCGAGGAAAGCCTTGTAAAAACAGGTATTGGCGGACGAAAAGTGATCATGGATGGCGGTACTATCGCCGTTCCCTATTTCCACGAAGTTTCCAAGGTCAATATGCAGACCTTGCGGCTGGAGGTTCAGCGCACCAGTGAGGCGGCTTTGATTACCAGGGATCGCATGCGGGTGGATGTAGGGGTTGAGTTCTATGTCTCGGTCGTACCCAGCGAGGACGGCATTGCCAGAGCGATACAAACCCTTGGCAACCGGACGTTTCATGCGGATCAGTTGCGCGAGTTAATCCAGGGTAAGCTGGTGGATGCGCTTCGATCCGTCGCGGCCCGCATGACGATGGACGAGCTGCATGAAAATCGGGGCGCGTTTGTCTCGGATGTGCGTGAAGGGCTTGTCGACTCTTTGGCCCGCAACGGTCTTGAACTGGACTCTGTTTCGCTAACCTCGCTCGACCAGACGCCCTTTGCAAGGCTGGATGAAAATAACGTCTTTAATGCCGTCGGCATGCGTAAACTTGCCGAAGTGGTCGCCAAATCAAAAAAAGAACGGGCCGAGATTGATTCCGACGCAGAAATTTCTGTTCGCAACGCGGCCATGGAGACGACCAAAAGAAAGCTTCAAATTAGTTTAGAAGAACAGGAAGCTGAAATCTCACAGGTTCAGGAAATCGAAACCCTCAAAGCCGCTCAACTGGCAGAAGTCGCCAAACGAAAGGCTGAGGGAGAACGGGAGGCGGCCCGTGCCCGTATTCTCATGGAAAAGGAAATCCGCAGCACCGATATTGCGCGCGAAACCGCCATACGCGAAGCCGAGATTGCCAGTGACAAAAAACTTCAGGAAATTGAAATCCTGCAACAGCGCGAAATTGCGCTGGCAAACCAGGAAAGCCAGATCATCATCGCTGCCAAATCGCAAGAGGAGAGTAAAGCCCAGGTGATCGCCGATGAAGCTAAAGCAGAGGCCGTCAAGGCGGCCGAGGGAATTTCCACGGCGCGGCAGATTGCGGAAGCTGAGCGCAAGAAGGCCATCGCACTGGTAGCTGCTAAACAAGACGCCGAAGCATCCAGCACCCGACAGCAGATCGCGGCGCAGGCCGAAAAAGAGGCCGCCGTAGAATTGGCCAAGGCGAAACTGGAGCAGGCTGAGGCCAAGAAACAGGAAATGCTGGCAGAAGCTGAGGGCCGACGCGCGTTGATCGCTGCTGAGAACGAAACCGGGAAACTTATCGTTGAGATGAAAACGGACCTTGCCCGCCTTGAGGCCCTGCCAAAAATCGTCGCCGAAATGGTCAAACCGGCAGAAAAAATCGACTCCATCAAGATCCATCAACTATCAGGACTTGGATCGGAGCGGACTAAGGAACCGTCTGGTTCCGGCGACAAGCCCGTCATCAGCCAGGTTTTTGACTCCATTCTGGAAATGGCCGTTCAACTGCCTGCCCTTAAAAAGATTGGCGAGGAAATCGGCATCAACTTCGATGATGGGCTGGCGGATGTCACCAGGAAGGTCACTGGGGATGAAGGCGATAATAAATCGAGTGGTGTCAAGCGTAAAAAAAGCTGACCATCGACTCTTCTCGTCTTCCTATATTTATGGGTAATTTTACTGCTTCACAATGCCCCTTTTTAGATATACTTCAGCCGCTTCCCGCAAAAGCGAAGCAGTCAAATGCGCTTTTCTTTCATTTTCGAGCCGATCAGCCATATCGATCATTGCGGTGTATGACGTTCGCCGGGGCCTCAAGGTATTGTATATCTCCAGAATTTCTT
>Ga0209791_1000106_pt1 | contig 51768 bp, 44 predicted proteins | sample WorMetTyACAVOLI1_FD_187422 | JGI IMG/M metagenome (GOLD analysis project Ga0209791, IMG submission 187422) | Marine gutless worms symbiont microbial communities from Max Planck institute for Marine Microbiology, Germany - Olavius algarvensis... ... | reverse complement strand
GGTTTTGGACAGCATCGACTTTGAAAAGGTACAACCTGATTTCTAAATCACTAATTTCCCGTTTATAACTGCCTGTTTTTATTAAAGGCAGTATTTGATTTTCAAATTATTTTGGACAGCAATGACCGTCCATATCCTTGAATATGGATAGAACCTCTTGAAAGGTGTCGCTTTTGATAATCTTGAATTCATGATCGTAAATGGCGAAAAGTGTTTTACGGTCTCTACTGAAAATAAGCAGTACAAGTTCGCTGCAGGAGACAATCTCCCGAAATTTTAAGATCAAGTAAGATGAAACGTCCTTCAGGCTGGATTGGGCGCCGATTTTTTGAATAATGTCAAAGGAGCTTCTGGTCTGGTGGTAAGCGCGATCGAGTTCGACGGCATTTTTTTCAATGCGCTGAGTGTGGCTCTGGATACGTCCGAGCATACGGTTAAATGAAGCTGTCAAACTGCCGACTTCATCATGTCCGCCAGGTTGCAAGTTGAACTCCAGATTTTTTTCATCAATATTTTCTGCAGCCTCTGCCAGGGCTGAAAGGGGCCGTGTGATCCGTCTGATGAAAAGATAACTGACGGATAATGAAAGAAAAAGGATGCCGCAAGTGACAGCCGTCATTTGAAGCCATAAATTGATAACCCGTGAGCGGTATGTTTTTTCGGAAAGACCCATGCGCAGGACCCCCGCCTTACCGGCGAAAATCGGCCAGGCGATATCCAGATAGTGCTCGCCTTCATCGTTGACGATACGTTTAAAATTGCCCCGTTCATTCTCGGTGGTCGTGTTGACTCCGATTAATTTTTTTGGAATACCATCGGCGAAGGTGTGTGCCAGAATTTGATCGTCCTTAATAACAAAGAGGTAGGTGATGGAAGGATTACTATCAAGCTGATAATTCAACAGGTTCTGGAGGGAAACCAGATCGTTGATCAGCACTTTGTTGGTTGCCTCCAGCGCTACGGCCCGGGAGATATATTCGCCCTGTTTGGCGGCGGCCTCGTGCAGACTGTTGCTGAAACGTCTCGTTTCTATAAATGAAATAACCACCCCGCTTCCGATCACCAGCGCTGAAACTGAAATCATCAATTTGCTTCTGAGGCTATGCAATCTCATCGCAATTTCTTCCCAGCAGTTTCATTTTTTTTCTTCATCGCCAGTATCGGATTGTAGCAGCCTTCGATGGGTTCGATGAAGCGGTCAATCATCAGTTTCTCGAGGATTTTTTCGCCCTGGGGGTCCTGGTGCATATTATAAAGCAGATCGCGCATGCGGTCTTTCATTTGAGAAGGCAGGCGTGAAGACGCGACGACCGGAGGATTGCCAAAGGGCTCAGATTTTCTGATGACACGGGTTTTAGCGCTAAAAATCGGATCCCGGTGTTGGTAATACTCCCAGACCTGGCCGTTTACCGCTGCGCCGTCCACCAGTGACAGGGCCACGGCCTTGATGGAATTGTCATGACTGTAGGTATAAATTGTTTTGTCAAAGAAGTCAACGGGTCGTTCACCCTCCAGCCCGAGCCAATAGGTGGGGACGAGTTTTCCCGTATTTGATTCCGTATCGGTAAAAGCGAACGTCCTGCCCCTGAGGTCCGCCAGGGTCTGAATCGGACCATCCTTATTGACGATCAGATAGGATTGATAAAGATGTGAACCGCGCACGCGCGGCATGGCCAGCGCTTCAAAGCCGAATTTTTCCCTGCCGCTGGCGTAGGGCCCGGAACAGATGAAGGCCAGATCAATCTGTCCGGCACTGATCAGCTGGTTTATTTCACGATAGGTTTTGCGCTGGACCAGCTGGATTTCGCGCCCCAGTTTTTCGGCAAGGTATTCTAAAAGTTCATGGTAATAAACGACCGTTTCCTGGGCTGAAATAATCGATCCCACCGCGACTTTAAAGTGAGCGTCCTCCTGCCGTCCATCGCTGGGCCGCGCCACAATTATCCGGTCTGAAAAATCGACAACGGTGGCATCCGGCTCCCCTGTGCAGCTAAGCAACAGGAGGACCATAGCCGCAGAGATAAAGGTGCCGGTGATTTGATTTTTGAATAATCGTGCCATTTAAGATAACTTCAAAAACTTGAAAATTCGGATTTAACGGTATGCTTAAAATTGGGTTTCGATATTACACCAAAATCGGAGTGAAGTCTACTAAAATAGTATGGTATAGTTTCATTTTTAAAAACTATTAGAAAATTCAATGGCATGGAGAAAATTATGATGGATATCCCCCTGATAGTATTTTAAATTTACCCAACAAGTGTTTAATGGGAGTTTTATTCGAGGAGTATAGAACGGAAAAACTGCAGCCTAACACACACTTAAACCTGGATTTTTGTTTTTACGAATTCATCCAAGTTCAATCTTGACAATAATAGTTGGATATTATTAGATCCCAAGTCAGGCGTTCAGGAATATCAAGAGGGATAATTTTGGAGAGGTAGCCGAAATACACGAAATATATGGCCTTAACTATTCAAGATATAAAAAAAACTATCATTGCCGGTGAAAACGAAGATGCCGTAGCAATCGCTGGCACGCTTATCAACAGGGGGGTCAAGCCTGAAGAGATTATCGTGCATGGCGTGACAAAAGCCATGGAATATCTCGATAAGAAATGTACTATTCGGGATTTCTGTCTTTTGGAGCTGATGCTGGCGGGAAGGGCTGCGATGGATGTCATAGACTGCCTTTATGCTGAAGGTACCGCAAAAGACGATCTGTTATTCGATACTGATCCATATCCGAGAAAAAAAATCATATTGGGGACTATCAAAGGGGATATTCATGAGATCGGGAGAAACATTTTTTCAATGGTTATGAGATCCCATGGATATCAGGTAATAGATATGGGCAAGGACGTTGATCCTGCTGATCTTGTCATGACAGCGATGGACAATCAAGCCGATTTTATCGGCATATCGAGTCTGATCACCACAACCATCCCGCATGTGAGAGAGGTCAGAAGGCTTGCAGAGGATAAAGGGTTTCGTGCCGTGAAGATTATCGCCGGCGGGGCCGCACTCCAACAATCAAATCCCGAATATCTCAATGTGGACCATGTGGCAGATACGGCCTTTGACGGCCTTCACTACATAAGAAGCATTTGAATCATGAACTCAATCGATCGTATAAAATCCACCATTAGGTTTGAGAGAACAGACAGGGTGCCTGTTTTTTCGCACATTTATGGGTTTGCTTCCCGGTTAAACAATATTTCTTTGAAGGACTATTTAAACAGTGGAGAACTGCTGGCCTTTTGTCAATTGGAGGCATGGAAGCGATTCGGCTATGATGCGGTAACCGTATTCGCAGATAATTCCCTTGAAGCTGAAGCGCTTGGCTCAAAGATATCTTACAAGGATGATGCCTACCCTCAGATTGATGAATACGGTCTAAATAATATTCATGATTGGAAATATCTTGCAATACCCGACCCTGAAGAAGATGGAAGGATGCCCGTCATCATTGAGGCATGCAGGATCCTCAAAGAGGAGGTGGGTGAAGAGACGGCAGTTGTCGGGACAGTTCAGGGGCCGATGACGTTAGCCGGACAACTACTGGGGATAGAAAAGCTTATCTATACCGTAGTGGATCATCCCGCGGAATTTAGCAATTTGTTGAATTTCACCACTCGGGTAATGGTTACATTCGGCAAGGCCTTAATCAATGCAGGGGCTCACGTCATCCATATTTTCGACCCGTCCGCCTCTTGTTCAGTCATAAACAGGGCTGTTTTCAGTGAGTTCATCCTGCCGCATTTAAAACAGGCCTTCAAGGAATTTAAAGATCGTGGCGATCCCATCTGCTGGTTAAACATCACCGGTCAGACCGAACCGATTCTGGATCTTTTTCCTGAAACAGGGGCGGATCTGTTTAATATCGATTATCTGGTTCCCATCTCCATCGCAATGGAAAAATTGCCTCACCATTGCATCAACGGGAATATCAAACCCTTTAATTTTATTTCCGGTGAAGAGGAGGTGATCCGGAGGGAGGCAAGAGATCTTCTGGAGGAGACCCATTCCAGGGGAGGCTTCATCCTGAGCCCGGGCTGCGAGATCCCTTTAGAATCCAAAGTTAGCAATATTGAGGCCATGCTGAAAGCCGTTAAGGGCTGATCGGGCAAAGCAGATTAGACCCTTGAAAGTTATTTCATTGCTGTTTGTGCAAAAAAAACTGATTTGGAATATTCTCACTACCTTGAAGCGATTGAATATTTTCGACTGAAGATCTAAGGTATTCTCTCGATATTAAAAACGACGGAGCGAAGCGATATCCACAAATATTCAATTTGCAATCTTCAATCTTCAATTCCAGCTCGTCCGGGTTAGGAATGCTAAAATGAGACCTGCCGGAATGAATAAATTCAACTCAACAAAGACATCAAAGGCTAAGTTGAAAGACTTGGATCTTGAATCACAACATCAGGCCAAACTTGAAGCCCTTTCCGCCCTGAGCAAGATCAGCACCGCCATCGGCTTTATGCCCATGGAGCTTAAGGCCGCTTTACAGTATTTAGTAGAAGAAACGAGAAGGCTTTTCGAGGCTTACGGTTGCGCAATTTTCTCAATGAATGGGAGTATGAACTTTGACCTGGTTTATGCAGGTCAATCCGATATGGCAAAGCTGCTGCTCAAGTCTTGCAGGAGCAACGAATGTACCGTTATCAGGGATGAATTTCCCTTTATTAGAAAGGATACAAAGCGGCTAGATAAAAGATGCCGGGGGTTCGAGTTTGACGAAAAGGTGAAGTCTTATGCCTGTCTGCCAATCTCTACGGGCAAGAAACTGATGGGTATCCTGACAATTTGCAGTTTGAGCAAGCGGACTTTCGACCAGGATCACCTGGAGATGATGTTATCGGTAGCCGCGATGGCAGCCTCTGTCATTCAACGGGCCCAACTGTTCCAAAAATTGGATCAGGAAAAGAGACGCCTGGAAAGGGCCAATGAGGAGATCAACAAATTAAATACGGAATTAGAAACGAAGATCGAGGACTTGAAAGCGGCTCAAAATCAGATTGTTCAGACAGAGAAACTGGCTGTGGCCGGGAGACTGGCAGCCGGGGTTGCCCATGAGATCAATAACCCCATCGGGATAATCATCAACAGAATTGAATGCCTTCAGTCAGAGGCGCAAGAGAAAGGCGTCTCCGATGATCTGATAAAGGATTTAGGCACCATAAGCAAGTATGCCCACCGGATTTCAAAGATCGTGGAAGACCTGGCCATATTCTCCAGAACGACTTATTCTGAATCCGTTTTTACCAGAATCGACATCAATGATGTCCTGGCGGATGTGTTTTTCCTTGTGGAGCAAAAAATTAGGGGCAAGAAGATAAGGCTTATAAAAAAACTTTACCCCGAAAGTCTCTTTGTATTGGGTGATCCGGGTAAACTGGAACAGGTCTTCATCAATATTATTGATAATGCCATTCACGCCATTTCAGGCAGCGGGTCGATAACCGTGACAACAAAAGCAGAAAAAAAATGTATCCGGGCCGAGATTTCCGATTCCGGAACCGGCATCCCGGAGGAGCATCTTAATAAAATCTACGATCCCTTCTTTACCACCAAAGAGGTCGGAAAAGGGACCGGACTGGGTTTGCCCATCAGCCAGGCTATTATTGCGGATTACAATGCCTCCATCGGTGTGGACAGCCGGATCAACAAAGGCACGACTTTCACCATCACCTTTCCGGAGGCCACTGAGATCAAAAGTTTTAAATGAACTAAAATGAGCCATAATTATGGTATCCTATCAACTTTATAAAATGAGATAGAGCGTAGCGATTCATAAATTTTAGGCATTTTAGGCAATTTAGTTCATTTTAGGCATTCGTTTATTCCGTTATATCAGTCTGTTATAATAAGCGGCTTAAGCTAATATAAATATGTCAAAGTAGAAATTGTAATGTCTATCCCTAAAGAGAAAATATTGATCATCGATGATGAAGCGGAAATTCTGGACAATTGCCGTCGAATCCTGCAACGATCCGGCTACGACTGCCTCCTGTTGCAGGAAAGCGAAAATTTCGCCCGGGTCCTTAAAGCGGAACTCCCGGATCTTATATTAACGGACTTGCGAATGCCCAAAAAAGATGGCATGCGTGTTCTCAAGGAGGCCAAAGCAATAGATCCGGATATCGTTGTGCTTCTGTTTACAGCCTATGGGACCATCAAATCTGCTTTAGAGGCTTGTAAATTAGGGGCCTTCGATTACATCTTAAAGCCCTTTTCAGCCGAACAGTTGCGGATTGCGGTCAACCGGGGAATCAAGCAAAAAAGGTTGTCAGATGAAAATAGATACCTGCGTTCGCAACTTAAGGAAGCTTACGGTTTCAATCGGATCATCGGCAAAAGCGCATCACTTCAAAAGGTTTTAAAACTGGTAAAAAAAGTATCCAAAACAGAGGCGAATGTTCTGATCCAGGGTGATAGCGGGACTGGCAAGGAACTTGTGGCGCGAAGCATTCACACCCTTAGTGAGCGCTCTCATCGGCCCTTTGTACCGGTGGACTGCGCGTCACTGCCAGAAAATTTGCTTGAAAGCGAGCTATTCGGCCACGAGAAAGGGGCCTTTACCGATGCGCACGTTACACGTCCGGGGATATTCGAATATGCCAATGGCGGGACCCTGTTTTTAGATGAAATAGGGGAACTCAGTATCACCCTCCAGTCCAAACTGCTTCGGACATTGCAGGAACACCAGGTCAGACGTGTGGGCGGAAGAAGTCTTATAGATGTGGATGTGCGAATCATTACGGCCACGAATCAGAATCTGACCAAGGCCGTAGCGGAAGGCAGATTCCGGGAAGATCTCTTTTATCGCATCAATGTCATTACCATACCCTTGCCACCGCTGAGAGAAAGAAAGGACGATGTTCCCCTGCTTGCGAATCATTACTTAAGACATTTCAGCAAAGGCAGTATCAATGAGGTAAATAAGATTTCCAAAAAGGCCATGGAACTTATGGAAAAGTATCATTGGCCGGGCAATGTGCGGGAGCTGCAAAATGTCATGGAGCGGGCGGTCTCCCTGACGATCTCAAAAATTATTGTTCCGGATGATCTGCCTGAACAGATACGGCGGGCCCAGGAACCTGATGCTTGCCCATCTCCGGCCGGGTCAAACTATAAAATGGCAAAAAAAGATTGGCTGGATCTCTTTGAGAAGAGATACCTGTCCGACCTTCTAAAGCGGCACAATGGCAACATATCAAAGGCCGCCCTGGAAGCCCAGGTCAACCGCAAGACCATCCATCGCCTTCTCAAACGACACCGGCTTATGGAAGACCAGCCCGGGTAGATGTTGTGGCATAAATGTCCCAAATGGGACTATAGCATTCCCCCCCTTTTTCCCTTACTATTTCAAGTCATTATCGGAAGTTTCTTTAATGTGGGACAAAAAAGTCCCTATTTTATTTCTTCCAATCCCAATATTGTTGGTTCTAAAATTCCCATCTTAATTGATAACTATTAGATATTATTTCATATTATCATATTGCAAACTGCAATGTTAGTCCGAAGGATTTCGCGGCACGGTCATTGCAGTCTGGATCACACGTGCAAGTGTCTCTTCCTTAACTCCGTAGTACATCGATCGCCTGCCACTGATACGGTCCGGCCTCCTGCCGGGCAGAGGGGGCTGGCAGGCACCATCCAGCAAGATCGAAGCGGAGCTAACTTCCATCAAGGTTAATTTCGATGCCTGAGACAAAATCCATACTGTTTGCCGGTTCGGATGAGGGGATGATGGACCAGGTGTCCGAAGTATTGAATGGGATAGCGACCTATTCCTTAACCGGGGTCGGTGAAAGCGGAGACCTGCTCCTCAAGATCCTGGATAAAGATATCGATCTGGCCATCATCGACGAGAATCTGGCCGGCATGGCCGGTTCCAAACTGATTCAAATTATTAAGAAGAGCCGGCCCAGAATCCCGTTGATTATTATTTCTTCCGGAGAATCAAAGGAGGAATTCGCCAGGGTATTAGAACAGGGTGTCTTCTACTTTATCATCAAACCCATCAACGGCCAGGAATTAAAAGAGGCGGTTGAAAGTGGCCTGAAAACAGGTGCTTAGCGTCTTGTTTTGGCAACTTGCTGTCAGAAACAAATGGTTTCAGGTGTTCCGCCGCAGGCGGATCAGGTGTCAGGAATAAGGAGTACCTTATACTGGGGCCTGCACAATTAGTAACCGTTCACGGGTTCAAAGGTTTACCCGCCGATGGCGGCGCCGAAGGCGACCAGGGCTCAGGGGTTCAAGATTGCCTTCTTGTCCTCGGACTCCAATTTGGAGGCGTATTTATGTGAGAAGCGCCCGGCTTCATCATTCCTATCTGAAGATTGGCGGGGCATTGGCGATTATGTGGCAAAACCAGCAATTTTTTTCAAAGAGTTCGGGTCTTCAATTTGGCCCTTGTCCCTAACCTTGAACCTTGAACCCTGAACCTGTGAACGCAACAGCAATATATTCCCATATCGGGAGAGCAGTTATGTTGAAAGACAGATTTTATTCATGGCAAAGGCGAAAAATTTATTTCGAGCCTGAAACACGGTCAAGGCGCTCGAAACCGATTTTATTGATCATATTATGTTTACTGATCATTTTACCGGTATTCTTTTTTTCAATAGTCGGTTTGGCGACCAAATCAGGCCAGACAATCGAACCCGCCCCGCTGGGTGAATTCAGCCAGCCGATCGAATTCAGTCACAAGACTCATATCGAAAAGGGTGAGATTGCTTGCGAATTCTGCCATATCTACGCGCGCCGATCGATCAACTCCGGCGCCCCTCCCATGGCAATCTGTTTTGGATGTCATCGTGTGATTGCCGGTTCTGATGAAGACCCGCAGAAAGCCATTAAAAACCAGGATGCCATAAAAAAAATGCTGGAATTCAAACCAAAGAAAGAATCAATCCTCTGGAAAAAGATTCATGATCTACCCGATTTTGTTCATTTTTCCCATAAGCGTCACATTCAAGCCGGTTTTGACTGCACGGAATGCCACGGGGAGATTGATCAATACGACGTTTTATCCACCGAGACCATGATCACTGATTTGAGCATGGGATGGTGCATGAAATGCCATAAGGAGGGCCGGCCGGCAGTGAACGGGATAATAGCCGGTCCGGTTCGGGAAACCCGGGGCGGAAAAATTTTGAAGGAGGCCGGGACATTACAACCGGACGGAATCTTGCTGGGATCAAAAGACTGCACCATCTGTCATAAATAATAAGGAACAGGGATGAAAAATAACATTAGCCGCAGAAATTTCCTGAAAGTGTCCGCTCTGGGCGGAGCATCAATGGTTATTGCCGGATGCCCCGACCCGATTGAAAAACTGATTCCATTACAGCAGCCTCCCTATAACTACGTTTCCGGAGTTTCGACCCATTTTGCCACGACCTGCCGGGAATGCTCCGCCGCTTGCGGGCTAGTCGTAAGAACCCGCGAAGGAAGGGCGATTAAGGCCGAAGGAAATCCCCGAAATCCGGTAAATGAAGGAAGAATCTGCCTGCAGGGGCAATCCGCTCTGCAGGGACTTTACAGCCCGTCACGGGCGGTTGCTCCGGTCGCCGGTAAAGGCGAAGGCCGGCGCGGTATCAGCTGGAAGGAAGGCAAAAAACAGCTGGCGGATAAACTGCAAGAGTTGAAAGGCCAGGCGGGCGGTATTCTTTATCTCGGACCGCCCAGAAGCGGGACCTTCCCGCAGATGCTGAACGACTGGCTAGAAGGCATGGGCGGCGGAAGGGCCATAGAATTTGATCTGACACCGCTAAACAGTCTAAAGACGGCCAACCGCATCGTGTTCGGCCAAGACGAAATTCCCCATTTTGCGATCGACAAGGCCGAGGTGTTGATCAATTTTGGCGCTGATTTCCTGGAAAGCTGGCTAAATCCGATTCAGCTGACGAAAGCGTATACCCGGATGCACAACTATCAGGATGGAAAAAAAGGCAGATACATTCACATTGCACCCCATATGTCTTTGACCGGTACCAATGCCGATGAATGGATCTCCTGTCCAAGAGGTTATGAAACCATGATCGCCCTGGCCCTTAGTCGTATTTTGCTTAAACGGGCCGGGCATCTCTCCAGCGACGAGAAACAACGTCTCCAAAAGCTACTCAGCGCTTATTCCGAAGAAAAAATTGAGCAAAGAAGCAGACTGGCCGCCGGTACGCTTGTGCGGCTGGCCGATGAATTTGAGCAAAACGGGCGCAGCCTGGCCATGGCCGGAGGAAACTGCAATGCCGGAACCGATGCCACCCGGCTGCAAATTGCCGTCAGCATTTTAAACTATGTGGCAGGCAATATCGGCAATACCGTCGTGTTCGGCGCAGAATACCGCCTGGGCGGCAACAGTATGGCGGATCTGGAATCGGCTGTCACAAAGATGAAAACGGGACGCTATCAACTGGTGATTATCGAAAATGTTAATCCGGTATTTACGCTTCCTGAAAATTCGGGTTTCAAAGAGGCCTTGCAGGCAGTTCCGTATGTGGTTTCATTGTCGACGGAAAACGATGAAACGTCCGAACTTGCCGATATGCATCTGCCGACGTCTCATTTTTTAGAGAGCTGGGGAGACGCCCGGCCGCGAAACGGTGTTTATGCATTACAGCAGCCGGTCATGGCGCGCGTGCCGGGAATCGATACCATGGATGTCGGCGGGCTGTTGCTTGAATTGGCCCGGTTGGCTGGCCTTGACGGTTTTGAAGCACCGAATTTCCGGGATTATATCAAAGCTTCCTGGAAAACACTGTATCAAAGACGCGAAATCTCTTTGTCGTTTGCGCAATTCTGGACCCAGTCGCTGCAAAAAGGCGGACACTATGAAAACTTCAAGCCGTCAAGCGTTGCCCTTAACCCGAAAGTCTATGGGGTTGCATTGCCGGCTCCCCTGGAAAAAACCGGCGGCCTCCGGCTGCTGGCCGTTAACTCGAATCTGCACAATGCCAACGCCAGGGGCGGCAACCGATCGTGGCTGCTGGAAATACCGCATCCCGTGACCCAGGTGGTCTGGGATTCCTGGGTTGAACTTCACCCCGATACGGCCGTCAAGCTCGGGATACGACACGGCGACCTGGTCGAAATATCAAGCCCCTATGGTAAAGCGGAGGTAGCGGCCTGGGTTTTTTACGGCATTGATAAAGAGTGCGTGGCAATGCCGGCCGGTATGGGGCGAAAGGTGCCCTTTCCCAATTACAAGTCGAGCCACGGCAAAAGCAAACTTCTGCCCGTAATAGAATTTGGTTTGAGTGTCGAGGCGCAAACAGTCGGCGTCAACGTCATGAACCTTCTGCCCTGGCGCAAAGACGACCTTTCAGGAGATTTCGTTTTTGCGGGGGAACTCGTGAGCATCAAACCCACCGGAAAGCAGGCTTACCTGGTAACCATGGACGGGCAGTATCGTAAAGATATTGCCGCGCCCGATGCTGACGACAAATCGGGGTTTGGCGACCGCAGTCAGAAGGGCAGGGGGTTTGTACAGGTGATGGACGCCGGCGGCAGTGAAACGCAGCATGCCGAACCGGCTCAAAAGCATCACGGCTTGGAGCGGTTTTACACGGTAAATCGTAAAGACAAAAAGAGTTTTTATGATCCCGTAGCGGAAAACGTCAGGAAAGCCGTCAAACAAGCAGGCAGAGAGACACCTGTTTATCACGATCCCTACAAATGGGAGATGATCATTGACCTGGATCGCTGTACCGGCTGTTCTGCCTGTGTGGCGGCCTGTTATGCTGAAAATAACATCCCGCCGGTGGGCAAGGACCGTTCAAATGTCGGAAGGGAGATGAGTTGGCTACGCATGGAGAGGTATTTTGAAAAAAACCGGCAAACCGGACAGCTTGAAACCTATTATTCTCCCCAGATGTGCCAGCAGTGCGATAATGCCGGCTGCGAACCGGTCTGCCCCGTATTTGCCACCTACCAGACCCCCGACGGCTTGAACGGCATGGTTTACAATCGCTGCGTCGGCTCCCGCTATTGTTCAAACAACTGTGTTTATAAACAGAGACGTTTCAACTGGCGGAGTTATCAATTTCCCAGCCCGCTGCACCTGCAGCTTAATCCGGCCGTCTCGGTGCGCAGCAAAGGGGTGATGGAAAAATGTACTTTCTGCCATCATCGGATCCGCGAAATGAAAGATCTGGCCAAAGACCGGGGGCGGGACGTGAAGGATGGTGAAATTCAGACGGCCTGCCAGCAGGCCTGCCCGGCCGATGCAATCAGCTTCGGCAACATTCTGGATAAAAACAGCAACATAAGACAGATCAAGGAGAAAAGCCGGCGCCAATATACTCAACTGCCCGAGTTGAATTTTCAACCGGCCATCACCTACTTGAAAAAAGTGAACCTCAAGAACCAGAAGGCCTAGAATTGAATATTCAATCGACAATATTCAATTTTTTCGACACCAAATGCAAAGAAATAATTTTTTAGACACTAGGGGGGATCATTGAATCAGCTCACGTATGGAAATATCAATGACAAAGTCGTAAGCTCCATGGAACCGCCCGGAAGATCCTGGATGGTCAGCATGGTTCTGATTCTCGGGGCCCTGAGCATGGGACTCTTTGCCTGGGCCATCCAAATTCGGCACGGCCTGGAATACAGCGGGATCAACCACCCGATCGCCTGGGGCGTTTATATCACCAATTTCGTTTTCTGGATCGGAATCGGCCATGCCGGAACTCTTATTTCAGCGGTGCTTTATCTGGTCAGGGCACCTTTCCGCAATTCCATCTACCGGGCCTCCGAAGCCATGACGGTGTTCGCGGTGATGACGGCGGGCCTGTTTCCCCTCATCCACTTGGGGCGCGTCTGGTTCGCCTACTGGCTCTTGCCGTATCCCAACCAGCGCGAATTGTGGGTGAATTTTAAATCCCCCCTGCTGTGGGATGTTTTTGCCATCTCGACCTATATGTCCGTTTCCATCGCTTTTTTTGTGCTCGGGCTGATCCCCGATTTGGCGGCCGTGCGTGACGAATCCAAAGGGATCAAACGCTTCCTATACGGTATTCCGGCGCTCTGTTTCCGGGGGACCAACCACCAGTGGCTGCATTATATGCGGGGTTACCTGCTTTTCGCCGCCATTGCCACCCCGCTGGTGTTTTCAGTTCACTCGATTGTGTCCTGGGATTTTGCCATGTCCAGTCTGCCCGGCTGGCATTCAACCATCTTTGCGCCCTATTTCGTGGCCGGGGCCATCTTTTCCGGCTGTGCGATGGTTTTAACGATAATGATACCATTGCGCCGCGCCTTTCCCGGTTTTAAGGAGATTATCAAAATTAAGGATCTGGAAGGCATGGCCAAGATGATCATCTTTACCAGTTTGATTGTTACCTACTCTTATGTGGTCGAATTTTTTATCGCCTATTACAGCGGCGCGCCATATGAGAGAGCGATGTTCTGGTTTCGCCCCTTTGGCGAGATGAATCCCTATTTCTGGCTGATGGTTACCTGCAATTGTATGGTACCGCTGACACTCTTTGTGAAAAAAATTCGTACCAGTATTCCCGCTCTTTTTATCATCGCGCTGCTGGTCAACGTCGGCATGTGGCTGGAACGTTTTGTTATTGTCGGGACTTCCCTGGCCCATGGGTTCGCTCCTTTTGCCTGGGGCAGTTACCAGATTGAATGGGCGGAAATCTGGATCACCATCGGGAGTTTCGGCTGGTTCTTCATGTGGTTTTTTATATTTGTAAAAGTTACGCCTTCCATCGCCATCGCTGAGATGAAAGAAAAACTTATACCCCCATTCAGGAAGAAACAATGAAAAAAAATTTTTCAGGAATCTGGGCAACCTTCGCGTATCTGGATGACACATGCGCTGCTATCAAGGAATTGAAAAGCGAAGGATTCGATAAAATTACCACGCATACGCCGTGTCCAAGACACGAAATCGACCATGCCCTGGGTAATCCCCAAAGCCGGGTGCCTTTTGCGACTCTGGCCGGGGCCTTTGTCGGATTCGGGTTGGCCGTGCTGATCGTGACGAAAATGGCGCTCGACTGGATCCTGCCGGTCTCCGGCAAACCCATCGTAGCCGTGCCGATTATGGGGCCGATCGCTTTTGAACTTTCCGTGCTCCTGGCGATCTATTTTACGATGGGGGGCATAATCGGGCTGATCCTGTGGGATACCTGGAAGCATCCAGTTCCCAAAAGTCGTAAATACAAGGATTATGACCGATTCATGCGTGACAGGTTTGGTATTGTGGTGGCCTGCGGGAACGATGAATTGGAGAAACTGGAAAATATTTTTAAAAAGCATCAGGCCGAGGAGGTCCACCTTGAAAGCTAAAATCCTGCTGGTTGCCGGCATCTTTCTGCTGGTCCTGTTCGTTGCGGTCAATCTATCGGCCAAATCGACATTGTTTACCCTGGTTTATGACATGTTTAACCAGGTCAGTATCAAACCCCAGGAAACGGGAAGCATGAACGCCTTTGTCGTTGGCGCCGTGTCCATCGACGGCAGCGAAATCGAGGACCCGAACGATCGCTTCAGTCGAATAATCAAGGATGTCATCTCCAAGACGGCAACGCTCAATCCCATTAAACCGCATGCGGCATCGCTGGCCGAAGGGAAGCTGAAATTCAACACCTATTGCGCCGTGTGTCACGGGTCAAGCCGGGAAATCAATGCAGAGGGCTTCGCCAAAACCAAAGTCAATGAACTTGGAATGATTGCCCCGGCCGTTATCACACTGACCCCATTTTTCAGTGACGGCTATATATACCATAAGGCCAAGTACGGAGGGGCGGTGATGCCGCCCATGGGATATGCCGTGGCTGCCGAGGAAAGATGGAATATTGTCAATTATATTCGTGAATTGGAGAAGCAGAAATGAGCAGAGACAATGAAATGAAAGCCCTGCTGGAACAGACGCGTTTTAGCATAAACGATCGGCTGCAAAAAATTCTGCTGGGTTTCGTGATCATCGGTATTATCGGCTTTGTTGTCGGACTGATCGGCAACAGCTCCTACCTGGCCTGGCAGGCACTGCTGGTCAACACCATGTTTTTCGGCGGGATCGCCCTGGGCGGTCTGGCTTTTTCCTTAATTTTCACCATTACCAGTGCCCAATGGGGTCGACCGATCAAACGCCTGGCAGAGGTCTTGAGTGCTTTTATTCCCATCGGCGCTCTGCTGCTGTGCCTGCTTTTTTTCGGCGCCGACCATTTTTTTGAATGGGTGGATCATGACAAGGTTATTCATACCAAGGCCGGGTGGTTGAACTTTCCATTTTTTATCATCCGTAATGTGCTTGTATTGGTCTTATTTGTTGCCGGCGGCCTTTATTATCTGAAAACCGTGATTCGCCCGGATATCGGACTGGCCGGGAGATTAAACGATTTCGGCAATACTTTTGCCGAACGGTTGGTTAAAAATTACGGCGCCCAAGAGGAGGAGGAGGCCATCGCGGAAAAAAGGGCTAAAACACTTGCGCCGATACTGGCGCTGTTTTTTTTCGTGCTCAGCACGCTGTTGGCATTTGACTGGATGATGTCCATCGACCAGGAGTGGTTCAGCACCATGTTCGGCGCACAATACGCCATTGCTAATCTGATCGGAGCCGCTGCCGCTTTGTTAATTATTGCCGGAATAGCCCGCAAAGATTTTCAACTGAATGAATATATCACCATCGACCGCTATCATGATCTGGCTAAACTGACATTTGCCGTATGTGCCCTGTGGACCTATCTGATCTTCTCCCAGATTCTGGTCATCTGGTATGGGGATCTTCCCGAAGAGACCCCTTTCCTCATCCTGAGGATGCAATCCGTGGAATGGGGCTGGATGTTCTGGGTTCTTTTTTTCCTGATGTTTTTTATACCCTTTTTCGGCCTGATGAGCCGCACCGCCTGCAACTCCATCTGGTTTTCACGACTGATTGCCGTGGAAGTGCTGGTCGGGGCCTGGCTTGAAAAATATTTTCTGATCGTACCGTCCATCCAGGAAAATAACGCGCGCGCGGGCCTGATTGATGCCAGCAGCGGACTTCCGGGGTTTGCTCCCAATTTTTATGATGTCTCGATTACACTGGGTGTTTTTGGTCTTTTTTTGTTGAGCTTTTTATGGTTCCTGCAACGGGTACCGGTGGTCCCGATTTCGGATCCGTTGTTTTGCAGAAGTTCAGTCGAGCATTAAGGAAGTGTTTACTACTACCTCATATGAAACTACACGAAGTAAAAAGCGAACCGCAGAACCGCAGAATATCGAATATCGAATGTCGAAGGGTGGATTCGCTTCGCTCAGTCATTTATTATATAAAAGACAGAATTCATTCCTTCGACATTCGACATTCGATTTTTAGGAGTTTCTTATATGATTAGACCGGCCGCATTTCAGGCCAGCGGTGACGTTTATATCTGAGATTTGGATATGGTAACTTGACCTATGTCATTTCCGGTTTATCCGGGCTAGGAGATAATGTGGAATTTTATAATTTCATTTTCGAATTGATCGCCTGGGCTGTCGTTATCTTGCTTTTGTCCCTGCCAGGGCTGTGGTTTACGGTGTTTGCATTTTCTCTGCTGGGCCACCTGAGCCAGATTGTATTTAGAAAAACGTCCCTGCGTGTTGAACGGGAGTAGACACGGGTTTTTTCGTTTCGGCAATGGTTGAAAATAAGGCAGGGTGTTTTTCAGCCGGCCTTAACTATTCATAAAGTCCGCCTGTTGGGCTTCAACTGGGGCTGATAAATCAGGTGGAAGGCAATTTTATAATTTCATTAATAAGAGGAAAGGGGGATCAGATGGTAAAAAAAATGAGAAATTCGTTTCAGCTAATTCTTATCAGCATGATGGTAATGGGACTGTGTGCAGCTTCACATGCGCAGTCCCTGGAAGAGGTCATGAAGGCCAGAGGGCTGTCCCAGGAGGACATCCTGGCCGCAGCCAAAACTTACACCCCGACCGGGAAAATAGATGAGTATGTTGTCTTTTCTTCCGGGGGGCAATCCGGACAGGTGATCGTTTATGGGGTGCCCTCCATGAGAATCCTGAAATACATTGCCGTTTTCACGCCGGAACCCTGGCAGGGCTATGGCTACGGTGATGTAGAAAGTATGGCAATCCTCGACCAGGGTCGCATAAGAGGCAGGAAAATAACCTGGGGCGACACCCATCATCCGGCCATCTCGGAAACCAATGGTGAATATGACGGCCAATACCTTTTTATCAATGATAAGGCCAATCCCCGCGTGGCGGTTATCGACCTCAAGACTTTCAGTACGGTTCAGATTGTGCCCAATCCGATTATGAAGTCGGAACATGGTGCTGCGTTTGTGACCCCCAATACGGAGTACATTATCGAGGCCTCCCAGTACCCGGCGCCTTTTACCAATGATTACGTGCCGCTGGAAGAATTCAATGAAAAATACCGCGGCGCCATGACCATGTGGAAATTCAGCCGAAAGAAAGGCAAAATACTCCCGGATAACTCTTTTTCCGTGGAATTGCCTCCTTACGCCCAGGACCTGTCGGATGCCGGTAAAAAAATCAGTGAAGGCTGGGTCTTCACCAATTCCTTCAATTCGGAACGATATATCGGGGGGTTTGGACCGGGCAACACCAAGTTCAAAGACAGGTTGCCCCATGAAGCCGGAATGTCATCCAAAGACACCGACTACCTGCACATGATCAATCTGAAAACTGCTGAGAAACTTTTTAAAGAAGGAAAATACACCATGATCAACGATCATGCGGTGATCTCGATTGAAACCATGGTGGCCAACGACGCCCTGTTCCTGATTCCGGAACCCAAAAGTCCCCACGGGGTAATGATCGATCCGACCGGGCAGTATCTGACGGTTTCCGGCAAACTGGATACCCATGTATCCGTGTACGATTTCAACAAGATGATGAAATTGATCGAAGGCAAGACGTACGATGGCAAAGACCCCTACGATATTCCGATTCTCAGCATGCAAGAATCCTTGCACGGCCAGGTGGAATTGGGCCTGGGACCGCTGCATACCCAGTATGACAAGGAAAAAGGAATTGCCTATACTTCTTTGTTTGTGGACTCGGCCATCGCCAGATGGGACTTCCTGAATTTGAAACTCATCGAAAAGGTGCCAATCCATTACAACGTGGGGCATCTGGTTTCAGCCGAAGGCGATACCGTTTCACCGGATGGTAAATATCTGGTTGCGCTTAATAAACTGGCCATCGACCGGTTTCAGCAGGTCGGCCCGCTGCATCCCCAGAACCATCAGTTGATTGACATTTCAGCAGGTCGGCCCATGTCGGTGATTTATGATATGCCGCTGCCCCTGGGGGAGCCACATTACGCGGTCATGATCAAAGCCGACAAATTAAAACCGATCAAACGCTTCAAGCAAAAATGGTTCAAAAACCGTGTCAAGCCGGGCCGGGAAAGCGTGATCAGGGAAGGCAACAAGGTTACCGTCAATACAACTATTATCAGGAGTCATTACAGTCCTGAAATTATAGAAGTGAACGTCGGTGATGAAATCACCTGGAACGTGACCAACCTGGAAAGAGCGCAGGATGAGACCCATGGATTTACCGTTGATCTATACAATATTAACGGCAGCCTGGAGCCCGGTGAAACCAACACCTTCAAGTTTACGGCGGATAAGTCCGGTGTTTTCCCGTTCTATTGTACTGAATTTTGTTCCGCCCTGCATCTGGAAATGATGGGATATCTGCTGGTCAAACCGTAAATCTCATCAGCCCGTTTTTTCTTAAGGTGCAAATTTTCACGGTTTTTTTACAGTTGACCGCTAACAATAGGGAGAAGGCTCATGAAAACAAACAATATGAAACTGGTCTTTTCATTTATTACGCTGGTTGCGTTCCTGTGCCTGGTCGGGACCGTAACCGCCGAGGAAAATTATGAACTGAAGTATCAGGAAAAAGTGAAACAGAACGACGGCACCATCGGCGTTATTGCCGGCGTGATAAACTATGTCTGCCCGAAGCTGGTCCCCGCTTCCACCAATATCTGCAATCCGGATGACCCGGTGGGATCGGCCGTGGGCGTGCAAAAATATATGGAACAAAACTGGGACAAAGAGGAGGACGATATCGAGGACGCCGAAATGCCGGAGCTGTTGAACAAAAAAGCCGCCCTGCAGTTCTGGGATGCGGTGGAACAGTTTAAACAGCATTATCCCTGGCGCGAAAAAGCTAAAAAAGCCGCCGGGCAGGACGATTGGTACAATTCCTTCCTCAATGAGGAAATGGCCTGGCAGTACCTGGTCAAATGCGCCAGCCGCGGAATTTTCGCCAAGAAAATTGTGGATGGAGAATAAGGTGAGGTTCAAAGGTTCCCTGCTTCGCCTTGCAGGCTACGCAGGGCTCAGGGTTGAGCCCAGCCGCCGGCCGCTGAGGTGCCCAGTTTTATCGGAAAAAAGACTCTAAAAAAGCGAATATCGAATGTCGAAGTAAGGTACTCTAACGATTTATATCAATCTGAAATAGTCAGAGCACAGCGATTCCACACTTCGAAATTCTGCGGTTCGCTGTTCAATCGGTTGGGTTGAGTTTACGAAACCCAACACTGAGATGAGAGGGCCTCAATTCAACCGAACTTTTTTATTGGTTATCGTTCCGAAAAACATTGGTGTTAACGACTTTCTTTATGGTATTAAAAACAAGGTGAATCATGAAAGCATTTCTTCTTTCAGCGGCAGTTCTTTTAGTGTTCGGATTATATTTGCCGACGGCCAGCGTTTTCGCGGAAGATCCGGCTGTGTTATTCGAAAAACTGACCTGCCATACCTGTCACGGCCCCCAGGGAAGAGGCATGATCCGCACCGAAGACAAGGAAAGGTACTGGCTTAGACAGAAAAAAATGTACCGACAGATGGTAAAGGAGGGAATTCCCACAGCTACCGTCAAGAAATTAATACCCCTGTACAAGAAAAAATTCGATGATAAAGGGAAATTCATCCAGGCCATTGAAGCGCATATCGGAAAAGAGAAAACCGATCAGTACCAAGATATCATCATTAAAATTGCCGGCAGGGTCTATTACCACAAAGGAGATTTGATCCCCGGATTTGAAGATTATCCCCGGCATGCCGGTAACAAAAAATTATACCTGTATCGTCAAATGAAAGACATACTCGAAGGTAAAAGAACCAACGGCAACTCGGATGCCATGCGAGGCATCAGGCCTTACATCGAAAGTAACAAAATTACGGATGATGATTTCAGGAGCATTGCCGAATATCTTTCTAATGTTAAACCATAATTGAGTGAAAAACGCTCAATTAGGCGTTAATAGTAACTCCCAATTGGGATTAAAGTTACAAAATAACGGAGAACAAATTCGGATTTAATTACCAATAAGGAGGAAAAATAATTGAAAAGCAATATTCTGGTGAAATCCAGCAAGACCCTTATCACAGTGATTTTAGCACTTTTTCTGATTGTCCTTTCAATTTACGCCGCCGAGGGAGATAAACCCATGAGCGCCGAGGAGATGCGCAAGGCAGCTGCCGCCAAGGCCGCCGCGCTTGCCAAGCCTCCTCCCGGCGGCAAGTGGCGCGCCACCGCCGAAGAGGCTTTGGAAGCGTTGAAGATTAAAGGAGATGTTGAGGAAGGTGAAGAAATTTATACGGTTTGCGCTGCCTGCCATCAACCCACCGGCTGGGGCGACCCTCTCGGGGTTTTTCCGCAGCTCGCCGGCCAGCACACCACGGTTCTGATTAAGCAGATCTCCGATATCCGGGCCGGCAACCGTGACAATCCAACCATGTATCCATTTGCCATGCAAATAGAAGGTGCCCAGGATATTGCTGATGTTTGCTCCTATATTCAAACCCGGGAAATGAATCCGAATCCCAGGATAGGGCCGGGCGGCCCATCCTGGATTTTATCCAACCTGCGCAAAGAGGTGTGGCCCATATCCCTTGACAAGATTCAGCAAGACGTGGGAAACGAAAATTTTAAGAAACTCAAAACCATTGAAGAAAAGGAATATAAAAGCAAACAGGAATTTCTCGAGGCGTTAAATAATACCATCGGCGCCGGGGAACTGCAAAAACATCAGGAAGTGATCCTTAAAAACGCGGATTGGGAAACCGACTTGAACCTGGGCAAAACCCTATTCGAGAAAAATTGTGTCCGGTGCCATGGTGATCATGGTCAAGGCAACTGGAAGGAAGACCCCCCGGTCGTTGAGGGCCAGCCGGTTCAAGCTGACAAAGGGAAACAGGAACCGGCATATTACCCGGTACTGGCGGGCCAGACCTATCTATATTTGATCCGGCAATTCAGCTGGATTCAGATCGGGAAAAGGAGAAATGCCAATCCCGATATGGTCAAACAGATCAAAGAGTTTTCATTTCTCGATATGAAGAGCGTGGTTGACTATGCCGGTCGCTTCAAAATGCAGGAGGGCGATTGGCAGGAAATTGGCGGAGAGGATGAAGAAGGGTGGGATCTCGGTGAGGACGAAGAGGATGATGAAGATATCCCCGCGCATTTAAGAGATTGATAGCAAACCCTGGCAATGCATAAATTCTTGTCATCTAGCCTGATTAATTTGCTTGAGACCGTTGCTTTTTCCGAACAGATGCTGGATGCTGGATACTCGATGCCGGATATCTAGTAGTATACTTAATGATGAGATCCAACAACATCCAGTATCCAGAAACCAGAATCCAGGATCAGTCAATACTGGCACTGGTCTTCATTGTAGCAGCTAAGATTGATCTCCAAATTTTATGCAACTATAGGGCACAACGAGAGGGTAATGAATGAATGACAGTATTAAAAAAAGATTAAGATTGAGCAATATTCTGGCATTACTTGCCATATTGTTGCTCTTGGGAACTTATACCCTGAAACCGATGTTCGAATACCGTGATCCGGTGGCAATGGATGAAGAGGATGCAATCGAGGAAAACGAGTCTTTTCAACCGCTGGCTTTTTTGATACCGGAGGGCACCGAATTCTACGCCCCTTCTAGCGAACAATTGAAATCCCTGATGGGAGAAAAAATCTGGGAATATTATCCCACCGGTTTTTATGCCTATTTGATCGGATTTAAAACCATGCCGGTCTGGAGGGTGTCGTTGGAAGCGCCCCAGTATCCCAAAGCTTCTTTCCCTGACGGAATTCCCGTTTTCTTCAATTTAACGGATTGGAGCGGCAAAGTCAGTGAAATGAATACGATTAACCATTACATCGGTATGAATCCGATGGAAGCCGGTGCCGTATTCGTTCGTCAAATTGTGCCTTTTATTTACCTCATGTTTTTTATCATGCTGATTGTCTATTTATTTTACAAGGGGCCCGGCTGGTGGCTGCTCGGGATTGTTCCCGCCTTTCTTCCCTGGTACTATCTGGGTTTCTACAGCAAGTGGTTGTACTGGTTCGGGCACAATCTGCACCCCTGGGGTGCGTTTAAGATAAAACCCTTTATGCCGACGGTCTTTGGTGACGGGAAAGTCGCCCAGTTTACGACCCACTCCTATCCGGCTATCGGTTTTTATTTTCTGTTAGGGATTTTTGTTCTGCTGGTACTGTCGGTTTTGATCAGAAGAAGAGCGCTAAAGGATGCCTCGTAATTAATCCGCCGTGAAAATTAGTATATTGCAAGTTTGTGAGTCCTTTTGTGAATACTGAAGAATGTTGTTTTATTGAAGATCCGCGGATTAATTAATTTATGCTGCGCATATTTTCCAAGTTTTTTTGTTTGTGATTTAATTCAACTGCTGGGTTTATAAAGTAGACCAAGAACACTAAGGTATTTGCGAATTAATAGTAGGGCCGGAACCGAGAACAGATTGAACACCGAACATCGAACGTCCAACATCGAACATCCAATATTGGTGACGCTACGCTTTATCGATTTTAAAACAAGCGAACCACGCTGAAGACGTGGTCTAAAGACCGCAGAATATCGAATAACGAATTTCGAAGGGTGGTTTCGCTTCGCTTAGTCATTTTTATAAAATTGATAGAATTCATTAATTCGATGTTCGATGTTCATCCGTTTCTTAAATCATGTTTTCAGAAATACACCACTACGGTTCAATGATTGTGAAACCATTTCCAATCCTCCTTCTTTTAATATTGGTTTTTACGGCATCCCAGGCAGCAGCCGGGCCGGCCGCTGCGCTCCAGCAGCTGATTGATCAGACGCCCGAAGGTGAAACGGTCCCGCTCGAACCTGGCACATATGCCGGTCCGGTTATCATAGAAAAAGCAGTCATCCTGGATGGTAAAGGCCGGGTTACGATTGACGGTCAGGGAAAAGGATCCGTGCTGCTGCTCAAAGCCGACGGCGTGGTGGTCAAAAACATGATCATCACCAATTCCGGTGACAGCCATGATCAGGTGGATGCCGGTATCCTGGTTCGTTCTTCTCGAAATCAGATACGCAACAATAAAATTGAAAATACGTTGTTCGGAATTGACCTTCAGGAAGCCCACGCGAACCTGATCGTCGGCAACGAGATCAGCTCCAAAAATGCCCCTCTGGGATTGAGAGGCGATGGTATTCGCGGTTGGGCCAGCCATCGCAATATCTTTCGTCAAAACAAAATCCATGATTCAAGGGATATGGTGATCTGGTATTCCAACGATAATATCATCGAAGAAAATGAGGGTTGGAACAACCGTTATTCGCTGCATTTTATGTACTCCGGCGGCAATACGGTGAGAAAAAACACTTACCACCATAATACAGTGGGAATTTTTTTGATGTATAGCCGGGATGTCACGGTTGAACAAAATACGGTAAGATACTCCCTGGGCGGCACCGGTGTCGGGATCGGTCTGAAGGAGGTTGACAATTTGACGATTCGAAACAACAAGATCGTCTACTGCACGGCCGGGCTTTATTTTGATCTTTCTCCTTTTCAGCCGGACAGATACAATTTTTTCAAAGCAAATATAATTGCCTACAACGTCATCGGTGCTGATTTTAATTCGACCCTTTCGCGCAATATATTAAAGGGCAACGCGTTTATCGACAACCTGGAAACCGTGCGGGTCCACGGCCAGGGCGTTGCTTCTAAAAACCTCTGGGAAGGCAATTACTATAGCGATTATGAGGGGTTTGATCGGAATAAAGACGGATACGGAGATTTTGTTTATAATCACGATATCTATCTTGATACGCTTTGGATGAATAACGATTGGATGCTTTTATTTTCCGGCTCCCCGGTTATCAGTGTGCTCAACCTGCTGGCAAAACTGGCTCCCATCTCCGAACCCAGACGCTTAATGAGCGACCGCAAACCGGTTTTTTCTCCAAGCGCCGCTGTCCTGTTTGCGGAAGCAAATCTCAGTTATGATCCCCCGCTGATCGATATTGAAAAGGACGATGAAGAAGGTGATGAGATGCCGGCCCGGTTTGCTTCGCACGGCGACGATGACGAAGAGGAAGATGAGGAGGAAGAGAATGAGGAAGAGCTGGAAAAAAAGGATAATTATAATCGATACTTCCTGAAACAATGATAAAAATAAAAAACCTGACAAAAAAATTCGGCAATACTCCAATTCTTGACAGCATCGATTTAACCGTCAACAGGGGGGACCGTATTGCTTTAATCGGACCCAACGGCGCCGGCAAAACGACATTGATCCGCACTATCCTGGGTCAATATATGTTTAATGGGGAACTGGCTGTATTCGATAAAAACCCTCGTCACGACAGGGTCGAAATTCTGGATAGAATTGGATATGTCCCCCAACTTCCGCCACCGATTCAAATGAATGTAGCGGAACTGGTGAAGTTTTCAGCCGGTATCTCCCGCAAATCCAGTGTAGACGCTATTTATCAAAAAGCGGCGGAACTGGGTTTGGATATCGGGAAAAATGTGAAAAAGCCGTTCCAAAAACTCAGCGGGGGGATGAAACAGAAATTATTGATCGCTCTGGCCCTGGGCCGACAGCCGGATATACTCATCATGGATGAGCCGGCCGCCAATTTAGACCCCCAGGGCAGACAGGCCTTTTTGCTGCAACTGATACGGTCCATGGAAAAAACGACGATGCTGCTCAGCAGCCACCGGGTGGACGAAATTATAAATCTGATCAATCGAATAGTTGAAATGGATTACGGCAGAGTTGTACAGGATGAGCGGATAGACCAATCGCGTTTTGCAGACAAAATGCTGGCCTGCCGGGTAACCCTGACAAAAAATCACGAAACGGCAATCCGGATGTTAGAGGATTGGGGCTTTAAGAGCGTGAACGGGGGACCTGAGTTTGAAGGTAGTTTTATTGGTGCCGAACGGTTAAGATTTTTAACTTCTATTTCGCATTATGCCAATCACATTCAGAAATTAAATATAAGTTGAATATGAATACTTTTTTTCAAGTTACCCTGGCGGATTTTCGAGAGTCTGTTCGTGCCAAATGGTTTCTAATTTACAGCCTGGTTTTTGGCGGCGCGGTTATTCTGCTGTTCGTACTGGGTGTTACCGAAGCAAGAGTGATGGGATTTACAGGTCTTAGTAGGTTGTTGATAACCTATATTCAGCTCTGCGTTGCGATCCTGCCGATCCTGATTTTAATTTCAACGGTTCGCAGCGTTGTGGGCGACAGGGAATCTAATATTCTTGAGTACTTCCTGTCCATGCCGATCTCATTGGGCGCCTATTTCTGGGGCAAAATTCTTGCCAGGTTTTTTCTGATATTTATTCCGATCAGTGCGGCGCTATTGGGAGCAATTGTCTGGGGTATGGTTAAGAGCCTTGCCATACCCTGGCAGATTGGCGGTTATTACGCCATTCTCCTGGGAACACTTTCCTGGTGTTTCCTGGGACTGGGCATGGTTATTTCAACCCTTGTCAGGAAGCAGGAATGGGGTCTGGGGCTGTCCATCTTAGTCTGGCTGATTTTATTGTTGTTCATCGATGTCATCCTGATCGGCCTCATGCTTCAGCAGCAAGTCAAAGAAAGCGTGATTGTGGCCGTATCTTTGCTGAATCCGATCATGGTTTTTCGGGCCGGCGCCGTGCTTTTATTTGATCCGGAGTTGACGTCGATGGGTCCGGCTTCCTATGTTATCCTGGACATTATGGGATATCGCGGTTTTCTGGCATTCACCATATTGTATCCTTTATCTTTGGGCTGGCTTTTTTCCTGGTTGGGGTTTTCTTGTTTTAAGAAGGGCGATCTTGTGTAAGTTCAAGCCGGGATTAGGAATTTCAGCAGTTGTAAATAACCATTATTCAAATAAGAAAGAGAGGATCTCAATGAGCAACCAGAAAAAATTGAGTCGTAGAGAGGCTCTGCGAATGATGGCGGTAACCGGTGTTACCGGTTTTACCGGGCTGTACGCTTTCCAGGCGAGCGCCAATAGTATTGGCGCCATGGTGCCGGGCAAGGGCTGGCTCAAACAGGGCCCCAAGAGTGACGGAGACGGCACCCCCCTGCAGTTTATCCCGAAAACCACGCCCGATCCCCACCCGCTGAAAGATGAGCTGAAGAAATATCCGAAATGCCCCTATTGCGGCATGGACCGGACCATGTGGAACCACAGTCGCCACCTTGTGCACTATGACGATAACCTGGTGGATGGCACTTGTTCCCTGCACTGCCTGGCCATCAGCCTCTCTCTTAATCTGGATCGAGGACCCAAAGCCATCTATGTCGCTGATTTTGGGTCTGACAGCAAGATAAAACCGCTGGTAAACGTCGATGAAGCCACCTATCTGACAGGATCTGATTTACCGGGCACAATGACCAAACAGAGTAAAATGGCATTTTCTTCTCCTGAAGCCGCCAAATCTGCCAGGAAAAGTCATGGCGGTGATCTGGCAGATATTGATGAGGCCCTGACCAGGACTTATCTCGGTATGGCGAAGGACACCGCCATGATTCGTAAGAAACGGGCTGCTAAAAGAAAAAAAATGAAATCGTAAAATGATCCGAAATCGTCAAAACTGTCTTAAGGCCCTGGTTTTTTCCAGTATTACTATGTTGTTTGTTACCAATACCTGGGCCCTGGATCTCATCCGTAAGAAAAAGAGCACAGAAAGAAAGCTTTATATTACGGTCACTAAAAAGGACCGTTGTCCGGTTTGCGGCATGTTTGTCCATCCTTATCATAAATGGATCACCCAGATTCAATTTAAGGACGGCTCCCATCACAGCTTTGATGGTATAAAATGTATGTGCCGGCTTTATTTTAACCCGGAAAAATTCGACCCTGCTAAAAAAAAGAAAGATATTAAACGTGTGCTTGTGAGGGATTATTACACGCTAAAATTTATCCGGCACGATACCGCTTTCTATGTTGTTGGAAGCGATGTTTTTGGGCCAATGGGGCACGAACTGATCCCTTTTGACAGCGAAAAGAATGCCGGTGTTTTTTTGACTGATCATAATGGATTGAAAATACTACGGTTTAACCAAATCAAGCCAGAATTGTTGGACAAATTAGATAAATCTAAAAAAACCGTTAATCTGGAATAAACCGATGAGATATGCCTCCTGGTTAGCAATTGTGATGGTTGCTTTTTGTTTGTGGAGCGGGTTGGAATACCGGCATTTCCACAAACAGCTGCTTGAGACTGAACAGCAACTGAAACTGCGGCGTCAGTTTCAGAAAGCGGTCGGTTTGCCGAATCTGGCTATCACCAGCGCTGCCAGGTATTTAAGACACTATTCGATTACAGACCTGACAACCCCCTTTCAGGACTACCCGGCCAGCCTGGACCATTTTCCGGCCGGTTTTGCTTTTGGGCCCCCTGATTATTCAAATATGCCTTCTCCGATTGTTTTTGGTAAACTGGAGAAGGGAAGGGGACCAAATACACAATGATTTCCGGAAGCTGGTTTGAAAGACAGAAAAACATCATTGATTACAGCCTGCAGAGTCTGTTGCGACGTCGATCCAAAAATATCCTCATCCTGATCATATTCATTTTACTAGTTTTTGCTGTTTCTGCCATTCTTTTTATCACCGGGTCTCTGACCCGGGAGATGATGGTTACCAGCAACGACCTGCCGGATATCACGGTCCAACGAATTTTGGGCGGACGGCAAGTCAATGTGTTGTCTTCATATATCCCTGAGATTGAAAAGATACCGGGGGTGGAAGCAGTAGAAACCAGGGTCTGGGGGTATTTTTACCTGGCTTCGCTGCAAGCCAATTTTACTATTTACGGGATGGATTTGAATCTGCTCGAAGCGGGCGAATACCGGGAGATCGTTAACTGGCAAAACGTTCCTGATGGGGCGAAAAGAAATCCGGATTTCCGCATGATTGTCGGCCAGGGGATCTTTGAGTTGCTGAAAGATATTCAGATGGAAAATGCTTTCTTATTTTATCAACCGACCTGGCAAAAGCCAATCCCTTTTGACATCATCGGTACCTTTAAAACTGAGACTGAATTACAGTCCAATGACATGATGATACTGCAAACCGAGGGAGCACGACGGGTTCTGGAACTGCCTGCTGATGAATTCAGCGACCTGGTTGTTTACGTGCCCAATCCGGAGGAAATCGAAAACATCGCCTTGAAAATTCACCGTTATTTTCCCGAATTAAGAGCGATTACCAGGGCGCAAATCCAAAACACCTACGCTTCTGTTTTTAATTGGAAGAGCGCTTTTGTACTTTCCAGCCTGCTGGTTGCGATCTTCGCCTTTTTGATTTTAATATGGGATAAAGCCAGTGGCCTGTCTCCGGAGGAAAAAAGAGAAATTGGTATCCTGAAAGCTATCGGCTGGGATACGGATGTTGTCTTGTCGGTTAAATTCTGGGAAGGGCTTATCCTATCGGGAATCAGCAGTCTGGCCGGTATACTGCTGGCGTACGCGTATATTTACTGGTTGCGGGCGCCCGGGTTAAGAGAGATCTTTATTGGCTGGTCAACTATTTATCCATCGTTTCAATTGATGCCTGATATTGATCCCAAATTTTTGTTGTTAATTATAACGATTTCCGTGGTTCCTTATCTGGCGGTAACGGTTTTTCCTGCCTGGAAAGCTGCTATAACCGATCCCGATGCGATTATGCGTAATATCTGATAAGGCGCCTATGAGTAATCTTATTATTGAAACCATTAACGTCACCAAAACCTATAACCTGGGGAAACCCAACGAAGTGACAGCGGTGAAGGATGCATCGCTGCAAATTACTCAAGGCAGTCTGGTGGTGCTGAAAGGCCCCAGCGGATCCGGCAAAACGACCCTGCTTTCTTTGATCGGCTGTCAGACAAAACCGACCCGGGGCGAAGTGATCATACTATGCAAGAAGGTCTCCAAACTGCCGGAAAAATTCATGAACTTGCATAAACGGAAACACATCGGCTTTATTTTTCAGCACTTTCAACTGATTGCCGGCATGAGTGTTTTGGATAATATTGTACTTCCCCTTATTCCGGAAGGTATCAGTCCAAAGGAAAGAAGCAAGCGGGCGGACCGACTGCTGGAACAGTTTGATCTGGGACACCGCCGGCAATTTAAAGTAAGCCAACTCTCGGGTGGTGAGCAGCAACGGGTGGCAATTGCCAGAGCGTTGATAAATAACGCCGGCATTCTTCTGGCAGATGAACCCAGCGCTCATCTCGACAGTCGCTTGACCAGTGATTTACTTGATCATGTCAAGCAGTTAAAACGATCAGGTCATACTATTCTGATAACAAGTCATGACCCGATTATTTATCAACATCCGGCGGTGGACCAGGTTTTTGAAATGAAAGACGGTCAGATGATATCATGATGCTAGATCCATGGATACTGGGATTAATCATCGGGCACAGCGCCTTGCTGCTGGTTTTTTCCCTGGGTTTGATCAATGCCTGGCAAATCTTTAGAGGGTGGGATTACAATTCCAGCGCGGAAAAGCAGTTCCTGCTGGAAAAAAAGACCTATCTGGTTTCCACAGTCATGAATTTTGCCCTGTTCACGCAAATCTTGATGCTTTTTCTGTTTGGAATGGCGGCTGATGAACTGGCAAACGTATTACCCGGCGCGATGTGCGCGGTGGGAACGCTGTCATCGAACAGTTACGGATTTGCCTTATTGGACCTTAAAATAGTTTCATTCTTTGTCTATTTCATCTGGCTCGTGGTCAATTACCTTGACAACCAGATAGAGACCTATCCGCTGGTGCGAAAGAAATACCTGGGATTGATGCTGCTTTATCCTTTCGCGGTGGTGGAGACCGTGTTGCTTTTTGCGTTTGCTTTTGATTTGGACCCATCTGTCATTACCTCATGCTGTGGTTCGGTTTACAATGCGGCGACAGAGGGTTTGGGGGGAAACCTGGCCGGTACTTCCGCCGGCTTTATTCTTCCCATATTTTTCAGCATTGTAATATTGCTGTTGCTGAATCGTTTTGTTTTTAACCGGCGGGATGCCGGAAAGAAATGGCTCGGAAATCTTCTTGAATTTCCGCTGTGGATTGCTTTTTTTATAACGGCAATCGTAGTGATTATTTCTTTTATCAGTACTTATGTTTACGAAATGCTTTCCCATAGCTGCCCTTTCTGTTTTATGGGCGCTGAGTACCACTACTATGGAGTTCCACTGTATTTCTGCCTGTTCGTTGCCACGGCAACCGGCATGACCGGGGGCCTGCTGGAGACGATCAAACGGCCGGAAACTCTGGCGGAAAAGGCGAGGCTTTTCCAAAAAAAAATGAACACTGTCTCCCTCTGGGGAATGCTGGCTTTTGTTGTGATAGGCTTTCTGCCTTTTGCGACCTATTTTATGAAAACAGGCCGATTGATATGAAAAAGTTTTTGGTAATAATTTTCCTGATCGTCTTATTCGGAATGACAAATTGTGCTTCCGTGCAGCCCACAAAAATCGAACCGCACAAGGAGTGTCCCTTATGCGGTATGTATCCGGCCCGTTATCCACAGTTCAATTGTCAGATAGTCTTTAAAGACGGTAGCTATGAAGCATTTGACAGTGCTGTGGGGCTGCTGGTGTATCTGCTTTTTCCCGATAATACCGAGATAAAGCTAAAACCCATCGCCCAGATTTATTTTAAGGACTATTTAAAAGAGGGTTGGCTTGAGTCCGGCAAGACCTTTTTTGTGACCGGATCAGAAACCATGGGGCCGATGGGGGTCGAGTTTCTGCCGGTAGACAACGAACAGGCCGCTAAAGAGCTTAAAAAACAGGAGCAAGGACAGGATATCACCCATTTTAAAGAGATAAACCGGCAGTATATGATCAAAGCCGCTAAAGCCGGATGGTTACATTATCTGGCAAAAAACCTGGTACTTAAATGAGGGCCGAAAGGCTTGAGCTTAGTTCGCTTCGCTCACAATTGGAATAGTGGAATGGTGGAACATTGGAATAATGGGTTTTGGGAAAATGGGGTGATGGCAGTGTGTCCCAAATCATTCTATCACCTAAATTGAACACGGGAACCATCTTTTTTTAAAGCAATATTCCAGCGTTCCAATATTCCAGCTACAAAAATTGGAGGATGTTGTTATAGAAACGACATATCTGCAATTCGTTAAAGAATTTCCGAGACGTATAATTAGAGCAGCCGCTTTCGTTTTTCTTTTCCTTTTAATCATTGCCTGTAAGGGTGGAAACGAAGAACAGCTTCCGGTTGATTTTGTCTGGGACCGGGTGGCATGTGAAGAGTGCAAAATGGCGCTTAGCGACCGTCATTACTCAGCTCAAGTGATAGACCCCAATGGCAGGGCTTATTACTTTGATGATATCGGCTGCGCTATTTTATGGCTGAAACGGAAGCCCTGGAAAGATAAAGCCCGTACCTGGGTCAATGACGTCAAAACCTCTGAGTGGATTGAAGCGGAAAAAGCCAATTGGATATACGGAGACCCTCAGACCCCGATGGGTTATGGTTTTGCAGCCACGTTTTCTCCGGTTGAAAACGCGCTGGATTATGAAACGGTTCAAAAATGGATGGTTATCGGCAAAACCCTGGTAAACGAAAACCTGGTTAAACATCTGGGAGGCAGCAGTAAACAACCGAGTGTCGGGGAACAGCCTGTTTTCAGTACCGGCGAAAAAACTGAGTAACCGTTCATGGGTTCAAAGGTTTACCCGCCTATGGCGGCGCCGAAGGCGACCAAGGTTCAGAGGTTCAAAGGTTGTATACTTATCACCATACGTCATTTGTAAACGCTTACAAAACTGAAAACCAAGCCGCTTTGATTTTGAATAATGACCGAAAAAGAGAATAAAAAATCCGTTTCAAGGAGAACGTTTCTAAAGACCTCCACTCTGGTTGTGGCCGGGAGCGCAATAGCCTATGGTGCCGTCAGCGTTCCGCTCTTAAGAAAAGACCGGCTGCTACTGCGCCCGCCGGGGGCGCTGGGTGAGGATATTTTTTTGGCCTCCTGCATCAAATGCGGTCAGTGTCTGCAGGTCTGCCCCCCGCAGGTGATCAAACTGGCCGGGATCAGCCAGGGATTTGGTATTGGGACCCCCTATATTATACCCAGGGAGGGCGCCTGTATTTTATGCAGCGGGTTACCCTGTGTCCTGGCGTGTCCGACCGGTGCGCTGGCCCACGAGCTTTCATTGGGAAAAGATGCGGAAATGGGTCTGGCCGTGATCAGCGGTCCTGATACCTGTCTTTCAGTGCGGGGTGTTAATGATCTGGTTTATCGGCTGCAGAATCTTCACCAGAAATCTACATCATCTCCGGATCAAACTGAATTAAAAGATATTCTGACGTCCTTGATAAAAAGATTGACCGAAGATGAAAAAAAGGCCTGGCAGAACAGATTCTCGTTGCCGGATATATCGGATAATAGCCTGTTAACAATTTCAAGACAAATAAAGAATCCCGATTTAGAATGGATTATCAAATTCGTCAAATCTTCTGGTCAGGCACGAAAGGCCTGTCAGGTCTGTCTTGAGGAATGCCCGATTAAGGATGAAAAAACAATTGTTTTTGTCTCAAGGACTCATCCGGATACCGGCAAAGAGTACATCTGGCCCTCAGTCAGGAAAACCTGTGTCGGCTGCGGAGTTTGCGAGGAAAAATGTCCAACACCGGCTGCCTCAATTACCATTTCGCCACGGCTGAAATGGTCTGAAAAGCCGGCAGGTAATCAAACAGGGAACCACAACCCAGCATGAAAAATAGACAGGATAAAAAAAACAAAAAACAGGAAAAAGTAAGGACCTTCAAAGGGGCCGGTCTGCGTTCTGAAAATATTCCGCAGCCGGGTCACCGCAGGCACAAATGGCGAAATATCCGCTGGGCACTGCTGTTATTTTTTAACTTTTTGTTTTTCGCCTCATTTTTCTTCGATATTCAAATTCTGGAAGGGACCCTGAGCGGCTCCCGGTTGCTTGGATTTCATCTGATTGATCCCCTGGCGGCTTTTCAGGTTATCCTGTCCAGTAAAATAGTAATGGTCAACCTGATCATTGGCGTGGTTACTATTTTTCTGATTTACCTGATGTTCGGCGGACGATCGTTCTGCTCGTGGATCTGTCCTTATCACTGGCTGGCCGAACTAGGAGAAAAGATACATCAAATCCTTAAAAAGGAAAAAATCATCAAAAACCACCCATTTGATCGTAAGATCCGCTATTACTTTTACGGTTTTTTTCTAGTACTGGCCCTGATTACCGGATTTACTGTTTTTGAAACCATCAATCCGGTGGCAATTATCAGCCGGTTTATTGTGTACGGACCATCATTAATGCTACTCTGGGTAGCGGCACTGTTGATTTTTGAGATGTCATACAGCCGCCGGGCCTGGTGCCGCTATTTTTGTCCGGTGGGTGTCTCCTACCAACTTATCGGCCTGCTGTCTCCTTTGCGAATAAAATGGGAGAAAGAAAATTGCTCCAACTGTAAACGATGCCAAAGCGTATGTCTGGTCCCCCATGTTCTGACGGATTCCATCAATCAGGGCAAGTCTGAATATGTAAACGCATCGGACTGCACCCGCTGCGGGCTTTGTGTGGATATTTGCGATGATGAAGCGCTTAGTTATGGCGTTAAGTACCTGGATAAACTTATTTGAACCTGGGTTAAGCGGTTCAACGTTCAAGGTTCCCGGTTGAAGAACCCTGAACCGATCATCCCCGGTTGGATTATGTTATTTGCTACACCCTCTAGGAGGTAAATCATGAAAAAAACAGCCCAACTATGTGTGTTAGCGTTGTTGACTTTTTTGATGACCGGCTTATCAGCCTCGGCCCAGGATGGTGAAAGACTTTATATCTATAAATTCTGCACAACCTGCCACGGGCAAAACGGGATATCTATTGCTCCCAATTACCCCAATTTGGCCAGACAGAATCAACGGTATCTGGTTAATCAGGTGAAGGACATCATTGCAAAAAAGAGAGCCAACAATTTCACCCTGCTGATGACCGAACACCCGGTCGTAATTAGTATTAACGACGAAGAAATAGCCCTTATCGCGGCCCATTTGACAAATATCAAATAGGCAGCGGCTTCGCCCCAACTGGAATGATGGAATAGTGGAATGATGGGCTAAAGGAAATAAAGAATCAAAGCGCATATAAATCCATTGATTTTCTCGTTACTAAAGAATTTTTTCGGGATGAAAGCAGCAGATGGGTGTCTGACGAACATCATTAAGAGAGGTAGATTTATCATTTATAGAATAAAATGGCGTCTTCTGCTTTTCATACCCAATATTCCAACATTCCACTATTCAATTATTCCATGTGGCTTACAGAAGAAAATGGCTACAAGAATAACTATAATTTCAATAGGTCGTCTGATTTCCTAGACCTTTAATTGACCCCGTAGTTGTTTATACCACAAAGGAACCTTCTGCCAGATGGAACCAACTCCCCAGCAAGGCATTGCCGGAAAAGGAACCCAAAAAAAGCTGTTTATGGCTTTTGGTTTGGTAACCCTTGTCTTTGTTGTACTTTTTATGATCATTTTGCCCTATGAATTTTATAATCGCGATGTTGACGAGGCCAGGCAAAACGCTCAAAATATCTCCAAACTTATCCGAACCGGTATTCTTTCCCATATGATTGAAGGTGCAGATCCCAAAAGTATGAGAGATTTACTAACAACACTTCAAACTCAATTCGATTTTAAGTTTAGGCTGATCCGCAGCCGTCAGGTAGAGAAGCAACACAGGTTCAATGAAGATCCGCAAGGCAAAGATGATTTGATTAATGAGGTTTTGCAGACGGGACGCGGACGCGAGGATTGGCTGGGCAGTACCCGCTTTCGCTATGTCACCCCTTTTGTCGCCGATGAGAGCTGTCAAAAGTGCCACCGGGGGCTGAACGACCAGATAATTGAAACCGGCAGTGTCCTGGGCGTATCCGAAATCATTTTCGAACTCAAAAATGTACGCAGTGCTTCCATCCGGCAGATCATCGAAGTTACCTTGCTAATGGTCGCCGGTCTGGTGACTTTGGGCTTGATTTTGTTTTTTATCGTAAAAAAAGGAATACTTGATCCAATGGGGATCGAATAACTAGTGTCGATTGAATATTGAATATTTAAGGTCCGCCTGCCGCGGATCGTTTATAAATAAAAGCACATAAAATATGACTGAGCGAAGCGATATCCACAAATCTTCAATCTTCATTATTCAATATTAGGGCCGTTCCGGGTGAGGAAATACATGAATAAAGGCCGATTCTATTTGGGGCTCATTGCTGTCTTTGGACTGCTGCTATTCTTCCGGGTAAATGCTGAGGCAGAACAATTGCCGATAGGGGACTGCGATTCTCCCAAACCGCAAACTGATTTAAGGCATTGTGTTTTTTGGAACAAATCTTTTCCCGGAATTGATCTGCGCGGCACTTTACTGGATGGCGTGCACCTGCGCGGCACCAACTTGACCGGCTGCAACCTCTCGGGAGCCAGCCTGCGCGGAGCCGATCTGCGCTGGTCGGATTTCAGCAAATGCCAATTGAATGGCACCGATTTCAGCAACTCAAACCTGTTTCACACGACTTTTGATGGCGCAATTATGGATAGGGCCAAACTGATTAAGGCCTATCTGTTCGGGGCCAAGTTCAACTACATCCAGGCGAGACAGGCTGACTTTACTGACGCCTTCATGAAAGACCTGAATATTGCCGACGGCGATCTGTCCGGCAGTATCTTCGAACGCGGAAAAATGTTGCGTGCAGTGATGATCGGCAGCAACTTGACAGGCGCTGATCTGCAAAATGCAGATCTCACCGGAAGCGCTCTGGAAGAAGCTGACTTTACCCGGGCAGACCTTAGTGGTGCCTCATTAAAGGGCGTAACACTTGACGATACAATCTTTTCAGAAGCTAATCTGGATCAAGCTGATTTTACGGGTGCTGTTATAGAAAATATGGATGGCACCTGGTTTAAACACGCAATCAATCTCCCAATACACCTGCAGCAAATGCTGGATCAGTAGAGCGTTTGCTCTATACCGCTCCGATATCGGTAGGTTAGCCGGTCTTCTTTGGATTATTAATGACGTCTTTGGTCTGAATCAAACGCGCTAATAATTTTTTTTTAAATTTACTAATCTAGCTGGCCACTTTTTGACAGTCGACCAGTCAGCACCACGCTGAATAAAAGGAATGCTATCTACCTAATCCCCATCCTCATTCCCTCCCGCTCATACCATAGGCGGACATTCCACAGAGGAGGGAAGTGAAATTCCGTTTACTTGAACTTTTAAATATCCTGGAAATATGATTGATGGGTCGGGGAATTTCCCGCCCTAGGCCACGATTGAAGCGGAGTGGGTGATCGCAACCGAAAGCGGATGCTGTCTGAGATCATTAGGGGGCGTTATGAATGAACAGTTTTAGTCAGCGGGCTTCAGTTAACCACATATTACGGCATTGAGCACATTGTTTTGATGTCATACCATATTCTGATCATTTATTACGAACCCTTAGGATCGAGTTCATGCGGTTTCGGTGGTGATTACCCACGCAGCGGGTCGGCTTTGAAAAACTACCTGGCCTCTCATTTAATTTACCTACCGTGCTTCAAACCGCTGCTCAATTATCAGGGCCGGCCTGATCAGCAGAGTTACAACCAGCATGCCGACGGCCAGAATGCCGATCGCGACACAGATCTCCACCCAACTGGGTGCGTAACTAATCACTTCCCCCAAAGGCGACGGAACCAGTCCCGGCACAATCAACCCCATGCCTTTTTCGATCCAGATACCGATAAAAAGCACAACACAGGCCGGAAGCAGCACCTTGGGGTTATTCTTGCCCGGATTCCAGATCAGCGTCAATGTCCCTAAAAGGTTCAGGCTGATCGCGGTCCAGATCCAGGGGACCAAGGCCGAGTGACCTTTGAGACCGAAATAGAGATAGATAGCCGGCAGACTGTGATGCGTGGGAAGGTAGAACTCCTTGAAAACCTCGGAAAAAAGCATGATGAGATTAATGATGGCCGAAATGACAATGATCAGCCTCAGCTTGTTAAAGGTCTCTTTGTCGATTTTATAGGTGGTGGCAGTATGAACAATTACCAGTACCACGGTTATCAAAGCCGGCCCGGCCGCAAAGGCAGATGCTAAAAACCTGGGGCCCATTAAAGGATTGTTCCAGAAAGGCCTGGCAGGCAGTCCCTGATACAGAAAAGCCGTTACCAGGTGAATTGAAAAAGCCCAGAAAATTGAGAGAAAAACAAAGGGTCGATATTTTTTTTCATCCGGTTCACGTTTGTTGTACTGGCAAAAAAGGATATAGGCCGGCACCAGCAGATTGAGAGCCAGATAACCGTTTAATACGATGATATCCCACGTGAGCAGCGAGGACGGCCAATTAAAAATCCCGATACCCGGTATCAGATGCCAGAGCTTCATGGGACCGCCGAGATCGGCAGTGATAAACAGCAGGCACATCACCAGGGCTCCGTTGGCCACACCTTCACCGATGATCACCACTTTATGCAGATCCTTATCCCGGAACATATAAGCAGGTAAAATCAACATAACGGCCGCCGCCGCCACACCCACCAGAAACGTGAAATTACCGATATAGAACCCCCAGCTGACGATATCGGACATGTTGGTGGCAGAAAGGCCTAAGTGCGTTTGAACGGAATAGGCATATATCCCCAGCATCACCATCGCGGCCAAACAAGACAGATATATCTGATAGCCGATACCGCCTGATAGATTCCATACGATGACATCCGTTACAAACGATATAATTCCTTTTTCCGGTGACTCTTTTGTCATAACTTTTGCTTGCGACATCTCTTGAACTCCGTTGAGCCGGTTGGCCCGTTTAGCCCGTTAGTCTGTTGCGCCGGTTTGTCGGTTTAGCCGGTTGGTCCGTTTTCCGTTGAGCCCGTTTAAATCGGAAGAATACATTGTCTGACCGGTCAACCCCGCTGGAGGCGGGGCTAACCGGCAAAACCTATCTTAGTCAATAAAATACCAGAACTTCGGATCCGTTCCCAGATCCTCTTTAAACCTGAAAACCTTCTTGTGCTTCAGGACAAATCTGATTTCACTTTTGGGGTCGAGAAGATTTCCGAACACCCTCGAACCGGTGGGGCAGGCCTCAACACAGGCCGGAAGTCGGCCTTCTCTGCTTCTTTGCACACAAAAGGTACATTTTTCCATCTGTCCTTTGGCGCGCATGCGGTTGCCGAGATAGTGCTGCTTTTTGGTCATTTCCGCTGCCGGTACCTGGGGTTCGTTCCAGTTGAATCGACGACCGTAATAGGGGCACGCCGCCATACAATACCGGCAGCCGATGCACCAGTCATAGTCCACGACGACAATTCCGTCGGGCTCTTTCCAGGTGGCTTTTGTGGGGCAGGCCTTGATACAGGGGGCGCTTTCACAGTGGAAACACTGTACTCCCATATAAAAATGATTCTCAACCGGCACTTCATGGAAGTATTTGCCGTCGCCTACTTCCGGGCTCATTTGGCCGTGTTCCATTTCAAATATGCGGATGTATTGCGTATTGGATTTGCGGTCGAGGTTGTTCTCCTTGACGCAGGCGGCCACACACTCCATGTATCCTTCACAGCGCGTGACATTAAAGGCATAGCCGAATAAAACATTTTCTATGGGCGCCTGGGAACTCACCTGGACATCGACGCCTCTTTTCATTTTGACTAACCGCTCCAGGCGCCTTACCGTCTCATCCTTTTCCTCCTGAGTCATAAGTTGGTAATTTTTCTTGAAGTACTCTTGCCACTGCAAGGAAAGCTCTTCTTTAGAGCCGAACATTCCGCTGCCGCAGCCCGAGAGCATCGCAGCACCGCCTAAAGCGGCGGCCTTGGCGGCACCTTTGAGGAATTCCCGGCGCCCGCACGGTTTACCCTGTCTTTGGGTGCTTTCTGTATGCTTTTGACAATTGTGTTTTTTTACGGGATCCATGCTATTTCCCTATTTTTTAAAAGGCGGTGAGTAGGTTACCGGCCAACGTTTTTTAAAGCGCGGTGAGTGGGGATCGTGGCAGGATACACAGCTTTTGACGACCCGATTGCCGGCCCAGTAAGCGACGCGCTTGCCGTGGGCACCGCCCACCCAGTCTTTTAGCTGCCTGAAATGGCATTGAGCGCACATCTGGTAGCTGTGATCCATATCCACTTTGACACCGGCCTCGGTTTCCAAAGAATCGCGTTCCTCTTTATTATGACACGTAAAACAGGACAACGGTTTTTCGCGTCCGCCATGATCCAGTTTGATATCACCATGGGCTATATCAGCAGCCCGGGCAACACTGACAGATTTATTATTATGACATTGGCTGCATTTATAACGCTCAACCTTGTCCTTGCGGGTTTCGGTCCGGAAAAGTCCCCCCTGATATCTTGTCCTCACCAAAACGGTATCAGCCGGCTGCGCCAGCACTGATTGGATGCTCTTTGCATCATCAAACGGTGTGTTCGCATTTTTATAAATCTGGATGACGCCGCCTTGTTCGGAATAGGCGGTCCATCCTGCAAAAAAAACCAGCAGTAAAGAAAATATCCCCAAAAGGTATTTTTTAAAGGTTGTTGTCTTCATAACGTCCTTATTTTACTCGGCTGTTATCTCCAATTTTTGTGTTTAAATTAATAAAGAATTTATCAATATAATGCTATCGAGCATCCAGCATCAAGAATCGAGTATCGAGTATCCAGTATCGCATTGATTATGGCACAATCCTTTTTCCGAACACTATTGCATTTTGGTCCCCCTGGTCCGGGTTATGACCCGGCATTCCGTTGAAACGGTTTGACGCCGGTGTTGATATCCGGCACATGGCATTGCCGGCAATTTCCCCGCGAGGGGTGCTCCACCCGAATGGCCGCCACCGCACCCGGCCCCACATGGCAGGCGATGCAATTGCCTCGCATCTGAAGTTCATGCGGAATGGGCGGCGGAGCCCCGGGCAGTTCGGATCGGCCCAGGCGCGGTGTTGCCACGCTGCGCCAGTCAATGTCAACGAACAGTTCTTTGCCGGTCATGGGAATATGACACTGCCGGCAGGCCTCCTGTTCCGGGTGGGGCGTTATGGGCGTGTTTCTTTTAAGCTCTGCCGACCAACCACCCCGGGCATGACAGGCAAGACATTCAACCCGGGCTAAATCAGGTTCTTCAACCTTATGTGGAATAAAAGGTGGCGACCCGGGATACTGTCTGCGTGAGTAGTATTCGCTGAGGGTGCGTTCGGAGGACACTCCTGCCAGATATTCGCTGGACAACTTGTCATAGTCAATGAATATGGCTTGCCCCTTCTGATCAAAGTCAAGGTTCTGAGGGCCTAATGCAGCCGTTGCCATCTCCTTTGGTTGAAAGGAGAATCCCGAAATCACCACCAGGGGCAATGCAATGATACAGAGACCGGCAAAAACGAGAAATACTTTTCCCACCTTTTTGTCTGGCGTTTCCATCATACTATCTCCAGTTTGACAGCGCATTTTTTATAGTCCGGCTGTTTGGATATGGGGCAAAATGCATCCAAAGTCACCTCGTTGATTAAGTAGCTTTCGTCAAAGAACGGAACGAAAACCATGCCCTGTGGCGGGCGTCCCCTGCCGTTGATACTGGCCTTCATCACCACAGCGCCCCTGCGGGATGAGACTTTGACCTTCGTACCATTAACGATGCCCAGTCTGCCGGCATCATCCGGATTGATTTCGACATAGGCTTCCGGAGCAGCCTTGTGCAGGATCGGTACCCGCCGGGTCATGGATCCGGTATGCCAGTGCTCCAGGATCCGGCCGGTATTCAGCCAGAAAGGAAATTCACTGTCAGGGGACTCTGCCGCCGGCTCGTAAGGCCGCAACCAAATCCAGGCCCGGTTATCCGGTTTGCCGTAAAAATGGAAATCATCGCCTTTGGCGGCCGGGTCATATTTAGCGTTGTAGCGCCATTTGGTTTCCAATCCATCGACAAATGGCCAAACGACGCCCGATCGCGCTTTAAGCACTTTGAAAGGCGCCATTCTGTGTTTGGGGGAGTCGTGAAACTGAATATACTCATTCCAGATGTCTTCAATGTAGGTTTCTTCGGGCCAGGAAAATTGTTTTTCAAATCCCATTCGCCGAGCCACCTCGATGATCTGCCAGGTATTGCTCATGCAATCACCCGGCATGGGAACAATCTGGTCGTTATGCTGGGTGCGCCGCTCCGAGTTGCCGAAAAATCCTTCACGCTCGATCCACAGGGCGGACGGCAGAACCACATCGGCCACATCGTAGGTCGGGGTGGGATATATTTCGGACACTACCATGAAGCGATCCTCCTTTTTGGCGCCATCCCGGTAGCGGTTCAAATTGGGCATGGTGACCATGGGATTGGTAACCTGTACCCACATGAACCGGATATCCCCCCGGTCCAGGGCCCGGAACATCTCCACCGTATGATAGGTCGGTTTGGGATCGATGTTTTCCACCGGCACATGCCAGATTTTAGCGGCCATCTTGCGGGCGCCTTCCTTCATGACAACGCCGTGCGGCAGCTTATGAGTCAGGGTGCCGACTTCACGCACTGTACCGCAGGCGCTCGGTTGACCGGTCAAAGAAAACGGGCCATTGCCCGGTTGGGAAATCTTGCCCACCAGCAGATGACAATTGTAGACCAGGTTGTTGATCCAGGTGCCCCGGGTGTGCTGATTCATGCCCATGCACCAGTAAGAAACGACTTTTTTATCCGGATCCCCGAAAAGCGACGCTAAATATCGGATGTCTTTGGCAGATACGCCGGATATTATTTCGACATTCTCCGGCGTGTAATCCGCCAGAAATGCTTTATACTGCTCAAAGTCAACGGTTTCGGCTTTGTCTTTGAACTTGAAATGGTCCTCGGTACCATAGCCGATGTTGGTTTTGCCTTTATGAAAGGAAACATGCTTGTTGACAAAATCCCAATTGACCCAGTCGTTGCGGATGATCTCATAGCAGATGGCATTGGCCACCGCCAGGTCCGTCTGGGGTTTGAAAAGGATCGATCGATCCGATGCCTGGCTGGTGCGGGTGGTGCGGGTGGCAAAATCGATGATTTTGACATGGCCTTTGCTTTTGCGATTGGCCAGCATTCGGGAGAAAAGCACCGGATGCATCTCGGCCATATTATTGCCCCAGGTAATAAACACATCGGCGTGATCGATGTCATCATAGGAGCCCATGGGCTCGTCCAATCCGAAACTGGTCAAAAAACCGGTTACTGCGCTGGCCATGCACAGACGCGCGTTGGCTTCCAGGTTGTTGGTGCCGATACATCCCTTGAACAGCTTGGAGGCCACATACCCGTCGGAAATCGACCATTGCCCGGAGCCGTACATGGCCACGGCGTCTTTGCCGTGGCTTTTGATCGTTTCCTGCATTTTGCGCGCCACCAGGTCGAGGGCTTCTGCCAGCGGTGTTTCCACCAATTTGCCGTTTTTGCGAACCAGGGCTTTGGTGATTCGATCCCTGCCGTAAAGGATCTGAACGGAATGGTAACCTTTGACGCAGCACAGCCCCTTGTTCACGGTACAATTGGGATCGCCTTTGACGGCCACCGCCCGCTCACCGGACACACCGACCAGCAGGCCGCATCCGGTGCCGCAAAAACGACAGGGCGTCTTTTTCCATTCAATCCCGCCTGAAGATGGGTCTACATTTTTCCAGGCGCTGAAACTGATTCCCGGAAACAGGGTCGCTGCGGCTGCGGCGGCACTGTTTAGTGCCAGGGTCTTGATGAATGATCTTCTGGTGATACTCATGTGCCACTCCTTTAATGGGTCTTTTTGTAATTAGCAGATCGTTGCCTCAAACCGACAATGTTAATTCGTACCGTTGGCTATTTATGGTTGTGAAAAAGGATGATGCTGGTTGCTGGTTACTTGATGCTGGCAAAAGGGATCGCCTCGCTCCGCCTTTTTATAAAATTTGGTAGCATTCCTTCAACTACCGGTAACCAGCATCCAGCATCCAGTATCTGCATGTATTTGCAACACAATACACTGAAACCATACGCATCTGTTAAGATTTTAGCCTAATAGAACGTTTATACATCCACATGACCGAAGGTCATGCCAAGAGATTCCAATGTTTTTAATTCCTTGAGTTTTTTCTGTAACGCCTTTTCCGTTTCTTCATCCGGCGTGTCGGTTATCAGGATCAGGATATTTTGATTATCGGCCGGCGTCGCTTCACAGTGATCAAGGGCTGTCAGGTCATTGAGCAATTCCTGCTTGGCCCCTTGCTTCGGGTATGCCAGGTAACTGAAAACGGGCATCGATTCTCCTTAGTTATAAAATCCAATACCACTTTTTTTTGTATCATTGGTGTTAAAGCTGTTTCGTTTTCCGTAAAGGGTCTAAATTAGAGGGAATTCTTGATTTTTTATCAATATCGTAAGAAAAATTAATTGACTTAAGTCAATTAACCCATATCAAAATTATATAGATTAAAAATACGGTAAAATACGTATTTTTTAAATATGAATACTGTATTTAAACACAGCGTCACAATAGTCTGAGTATTTGGCCGTTGGTATAATTGGCATAGGCATTAATTCTGACGAATTAGAACCACTTAAAAAAGCATCCTTGCAGGGTATACCCTATAGTTGCATAAAATTTTGAAATCCAACTTAGCTGCTGCAATGAAGACCATTGAAAGTATAGACTGATCCTGGATTCTGGTTTCTGGATCCTGGATGTCGTTGAAAATCACCGATAGTGTCCTGTTAGATATCCAGCATCGAGTATCAAGCATCCAGCATCTGCCCGGAAAAAGCAACGATCTCAGACATAACGGCCAGGCTAGATGACAAGGATTTATGCAATGTTAGAGTATATTTGACGCGATGGTGTTTTTTTTTTCAGGAAAGAAAAGGGTTTGGCGGAATTTTTTTTCTGAATTTGTAATATATGGTAAGGCAAATTTATCGACTTTGACTAAATAATCAAATGGGTGAAATTAAGAAAGTAATTGATATCTTTGGGTTTTTTGTCTTGAACATTACTTTTCCGTTTGCTACCATTCAGCTCAAATCTCCCTATAATGTGAGTCTGTGTTTGGTACATAATACATTTAATACTACTTTTTGAAAATTTGTGTATCAGCAGAAAAAGAAGCTAACCTGTCAAAATGGAGGGGCATGCAGAATTCGCGTTCTCTAATTTTTAGTTCACGATTGATGGCTGCAGGGGTTGGTCTGGCTGGTGCGGCATTGTGTTTCGCACTCGTTGGGACATTCGTATTCGATCAGGATACAGATACCGTCACGTTGCCGGTACCGGTTGAGTATGTCATTGCCAAGCAAGTGCAGTACAGCTTCGCCCTGCAGAACAAAACCAACCGGGTGATTCCCAAAGCCGAGTTCTGGGCTTACGCCCCGGTTAAACAGACCGCCACCCAATTGCACGCCCGGCTTGATTGCAACCATCCCTATCAGTTGATCGGCGACAACAGCGGCAATCAGGTGCTTCACTTGACCTTTGATAACCTCACCCCTTACGCCACCCGCCTCATAACCGTCAGAGCCGACCTGGGGCTTTCCCAGAAGAGCAATCCACTGCCGCAAGCACCGCTGCCGTGGGATTTGAAGGCTGAAAAGCACATTGAATCCGACCATCCGGCGATCCGGCGTTTGGCCGCGCAGCTAAAGTCGCCCGATCGTTTCGAAACGGTTGAGAGGATTTTCAGCTGGGTTGTCCAACACATCGCCTACAGCGGTTACGCACGCGATAATCGAGGCGCTTTGTACGCGCTTGAATATAAAAAAGGTGACTGCACCGAATATATGTCTTTGTTTGTGGCCCTGTGCCGGGCGTCAGGTATTTCGGCACGGGGCATCGGCGGCTACATTTGCCCGGAAAGCACCCAATTAAAGCCCGGGGCGTATCACAACTGGGCGGAATTTTACCACAACGGTGCCTGGCAGATTGCCGACCCGCAAAACAATGTATTGATGCAGAACCAGGCCGACTATATTGCCATGCGGATCATCCGGGCACATGAGGATAATCCCATGGGATCGTTTAACCGGTTTCGCGTCAAAGGCGAAGGGCTCAAAGTAAAAATGAATTAAAAGGTAGAAGGCAAAAGGCACAAGGCTCAAGACGCAGGGCGGAAGGCGTAATTTGCAGGAAAGAAGGCAGACGGTAGATGGTGGACGGCAGATTGAAAATTTCCAAATTCCGACTTCCCCATTCCGTTTTGCGAATTCTGTCTTCTGTCCTCTGACTTCTGACTTCTGACTTCTGTCATCTGTATTCAGGGAGGAAAAATGGGAAAGAAAAACTGTACCCAAAGACTTCTAGTATTGTGTTTCATTTTGTTGGCCGGTTTGCAGATGATGCATCCGGCCATTTCTTTTGGTGCCGATGCCGTGTGCGCCCGGGTCAAAATAGAGATCAAGCAGGAGCTGACCCTGGAGCGCCAGGCGTTTGATGCCCACATGCGCATCAACAACGGTCTTTCCCATATCATTTTAGAAAATGTGAATGTGGCGGTTTCCTTTGTCGATGCAGTCGGAAATCCGGTGCTGGCGAGCTCGGATCCCGCCAATACCGATGCCCTTTTTTTTATTCGTCTGGATTCAATGGAAAATATTGAAAATGTCAGCGGCGCCGGTACGGTTGATCCGGATACTTCAGCCGACATCCACTGGTTGATTATCCCGGCGCCGGGTTCTTCCAACGGCCTGGAGCAGGGCACCCTATACTATGTCGGGGCCTCCCTGACCTATACCATCGGCGGTGAAGAAAAAGTTACCGAAGTCACGCCGGATTATATCTTCGTTAAGCCGATGCCCCAGATCACCCTGGATTATTTTTTAGCCACCGATGTTTACGGCGATGATGCCTTTACATCTGAAATTGAGCCGCCGGTTCCTTTTTATTTGGGTGTGCGGGTAAAAAACAACGGAGATGGGGTGGCTCGTAATCTAAAAATCGATTCCGCCCAGCCCAAAATTATCGAAAACGAACAGGGCCTACTGATCGGATTTGCCATCGAAGGCAGCGAGGTCAACGGCCGGCCGGGCACCGACAGCCTGCTGGCTGATTTTGGCGATATCGCCCCCAATGCCGCCGGTGTCGCAAGGTGGATTATGACCTGCACCCTGTCCGGCCAATTTGTGGCGTTTACCGCTGGATTTACCCATTCCGATGAGCTCGGTGGTGAGCTTACTTCACTGATCGAGGCTCCCGACACTCATTTACTGGTGCGCGATGTGCTGGTGGATCTTGCCGGTCGGGATGCGATCCGGGATTTTCTGGCCCAAGACGGATCTGTTTTTCGGGTTTACGAATCAGACAGCACCGATACGGTCGTGGCCGACCAGTCGACGGCGGCAAGCCTGCAGATGAATGGCAACGACGGAAGCCTTGCCGTGCCCCCCACCGCCGGATTTGTGCTGGTGCAGCTGGCGGACCCGTTTGGCGGCCAGAAGGCTGTCAAAGAAGTCATCCGGTCAGATGGAAAAATCATTAAGCCCGATAATATCTGGCTGTCGAAGACCCGGGACGACCAGAATAACTGGCTGTATTTCATGAATCTGTTTGATGCCAATACGATTGGTACCTACAGCGTCGAATTTGAAGATGACGCCGCCGTGCCGCTTGCCCCGGTATTGCAATTTATCCCCGATAAAACCCGGGTTGAGGGGCAGCAGCTATCCTTTGTGGTTGAAGCCAGCGATCCCAATGGCTCCATACCCGACCTGGCGGCCGCTCCGCTGCCGGCCGGCGCCGGCTTTGAGGTTCAATCGGGCGGAACCGCTATCTTTGACTGGACCCCGCTGGTGGGCCAGGCCGGAAGCTATGAAATCGTTTATACGGCCTCCGATGGCGTGTTGTCTACTTCTCAGAGAGCGCTGATCAGAATATGCAGCGCATTTGACACCGACTGCGACCAACTGGACGACTCTTGGGAGCTTCAACACTTTGGCACCCTGGCCAGAGACGGATACGGCGACTATGACGGTGATGGCGTTCTTGATCGCGACGAATTCCTGAATGGCACTAACCCCAAACATAGCAATGCACCGAGTACGCCTGAAATCTTTTCTCCGGCAGATAAGACGGAAGTAAATATACAGCAGCCTGTTCTTACCATCAATAACAGCACCGATCCGGACAACGATGCGATAAACTACGACTTTCAAGTCTACTCCGATAATCAAAACCCGGATCAGACCGTTGTATCGGCTGAATCCGGCGTGGCCGAGGACTTGGTTCAAACCTCATGGACCCTAACAAATGTCCCGAACGATAACACGTGGTATTTTTGGCGTGTTAAAGCAACTGATGGCATGGGCAGCAGCAAGTGGGCTTATGGCAGTTTCTTTGTGAATACGGCAAACGATGCGCCGGGGCCATTTGCTGTCAGCAGTCCGGCAGATGATGTCGAGATTGACACAGTGACACCGAACCTGGCGGTGACCAACAGCACCGACGTAGATGAAGACGTGCTCACATATGCCTTCATGGTGGCATCAGACAGCGGTCTGACCGATATTGTTGCCTCGGTTTCCGGCATCCCGGCCGGCGGCAATGGCAACACGTCCTGGGTGGTTTCACCGTCTCTGGTCGATAACACCTGGTATTATTGGAAGGCCATAGCAACGGATGCGCATGGTGCCTCGACTGCAACAGCGGTTGCATCTTTCATTGTCAACACAATCAACAGTGCCCCCCAACCACCGGCAATATTCGGGCCGGCAAACGAGGCTGAGGTTCCCTCAACGGATATCGAACTGGTTGTTTACAACGCAGCCGATGCTGACGGAGACCCGCTGCACTACCTGTTCCAGATCGACACCGCCAATACTTTCGACGGCACTTCAAAGGCAGGATCGGAACCGATCGCTGAAGAAGGCGACGGGACGACGGGCTGGCAGTTCACCGGACTTCAGGATGAAACCCGTTACTACTGGCGGGTCAAAACCGGTGACGGCTTTGCCGAAAGCGCCTGGGTCGTAGGCAACTTTTTTGTAAACCTGGCCAACGACAGCCCGAGCATTCCGAGGTTGAAAAATCCGGCCGACAATGCCTGGGTGATCACGACGGCGCCCAAGCTGGAGGTCGGCGAATCCGTTGATTCCGACCATGACAGCATTCGGTATCAGTTTGAAGTCTATGATGACGATTTGAACCAGCTCGTTGCAAGCGGCGAATCTGAAACACCGCAATGGGTGGTTTCTCAAGCATTGCAGGACAGCCGTTGGTACCGCTGGAAAGCCAGAGCGGTTGATGAGCACGATGCGGCCGGCATCTGGATGACGGAGGCCAGGTTTTATACCGACAGCAGCGGGATCAACGAAGTACCGGTTATTTCCGTTGTTTCACCAGTTGCCGATGTACTGACCAACGGTAATTTCATTCAGATCACCTGGCAGGACAGCGATCAGGATTCAAGCGCCTGGATTTCGCTGTTTTACGATACGGATGCCGGCGGTGTGGCTCCAATCCTGGTTGTCACCGGTCTTCAGGAAGATCCGGACGGAGACGATGATTCGTATGTCTGGGACATCAGCACAATGGCCGGCGGCAGGTACTATATTTCCGCGGTCATATCGGACGGTGACGGCTATGATACGAGTCATGCCGCCGGCACCGTCTCCATTGATCGAACAGCGCCGGTGATCAGCGCATCGGTGCCCGGCGGCACCTACACCGTCGAGCAGACTGTGGCGCTGACCGTAAACGAGGAGGCCACAATTCATTTTACTTTGGACGGCAGTGAACCCGGTGCAAATTCGGCAATCTACACCCTTCCCATCGAGATCGCCGAAACGGCGACGCTCAAGTGCGCCGCTGTCGATTCCGCCGGGAACTGGAGCAGCACCCTGACGGAAATTTACACCATAGAATCGGAAAACGCAGCCATATGTGACTATACTGACCCGGCAGCCAGAGCGCCTGCATCCGGCTCAGGAACCCAGGCCGATCCCTATGTCGTCACGGATTGCTGTGCACTGCAGGGCATCGCGGATGCGAACGGCCAATACTATGTGTTGGGCAATGACATCGACTGTTCGGATACGGTTACCTGGAATGCGGGTGCCGGATTCATCCCCCTGGGCGGCAACGGCGGTTTGATATACAGCGGCGGCGGCTTGGATGGTCAGGGCCATACTATAAGCGACGTGTTCATCAACGACGCCCTTTACACCGGATTGTTTGCCAGGGCCAGTAATGTGGCCATAAAAAGACTGGGTTTGGAAAATGCAAATATAATTGGAACAACCCTCGTAGGGGCGGTCATTTCAAATGCCTATGGAGGCACATCCGTCAACGAAGTATTTGCAACCGGCAGTGTTTCCGGCAGCGCGGCGACGGTTGGCGGATTAGTCGGTTCTGCGGGCACCGGATTTGCCATAAAAGATTCTTATTTTAGCGGACAAGTATCGGGTAGCGCTGTCTTGGGCGGTCTGATCGGTGTGGCCACCAATACCAATGGGGTTGAGAACTGCTATGCCGATGCGACGGTAACCGGAACCTCGCACAGTGTCGGCGGATTGATTGGCAATTTTGGTGGCACGATATCGCCGGCCTCGATTTCCAACTCCTATGCGACCGGTACGGTCGATACGGGCAGCTATACATTTAGAGTGGGTGGTTTAGTGGGTTATCTGGCTGCCGGCGGAAGTGTTATCAATTCATACTGGTTTAACAACAAAGCAATTTGTATTGGCCAGGATTTAGGTGTTTCTTCCGACTGCAGCGAAGCGATTCCTGATGAATCCCAATTTTTCAACAACTGCAATCAACCGGTATTAGAATGGGATTTTGCCACAGCCTGGGGCTTAGATGATAGTGCTGCAGACAGTTCTCCTTGTTTGAGGTGGCAAAACTGCAGCTTTGCTGAAGTTTGTCCCTAATTAATAAGGAAGCTGGTTTTGGCATCAATCGCGCTTGAATTTTGAAGAGATAATAACCATGAATCAACTTAAAATATCAACCCTAATAGCGATTATAGTTTATCTCTGCCTGGGCTCTACACCCTTATCAGCCGGGGATCAACTCAAGCAGCATGATCCGACTCTTGCCATCCCGATGGATTCCGCCATACGCCAACACCGCCAGAGCCGGATTTTATTCGTCGACGTCCGTAATCCGAAAGCCTTCGAGACACTTAAAATCCCCGGTTCCATCAACATCCCGCTATATGCCATTAAAACCAAAGCATTTTTAAAGTCTTCTTCCATTGTTCTGGTCAATGCGGGATACGCATACAGTCCATTGGAAAAAGAGTGCCGGCGTCTGATCGATGATGGATTTACGGTTTCGATTTTAGACGGCGGTATCAATGCCTGGCGGCGCAAGGGCGGTTCGCTGATCGGTGATCTTACCGCTTTAAAAGAAATCAGACAGGTATCACCGCAGGAGTTCTTGCGGGAAAAAGATTATGAAAGCGCGCTGGTGATCGATTTCTCCTGGCCCGGGACCTCGGCCTCCCAAGCGTTGATTGCCAATGCCGTGCATCTTCCTGTTTCGCCGCAATCAGATGCATCGGCAGCGGAACTGGCCAAAGAAATCACCAGGAGAACAAGCGAATCCTTTGCTTCAGTCTTGATTGTCAATGAGACGGGAGACAACTACACGGATATTGAAAGACTGATGGCCCGGGAGAAAATACCGGCTTTTTATCTCAAAGGCGGACTGGCCGGCTATAAAACATACCTGCAGAATCTGTCGCTTTCCTGGCAGCCCCGGGAAAGCCGTATTAAGACGGTCAGCAAATGCAAACCCTGCGGTAAAAAAAGTGAGGGTCAAAGTGCAGAATGATCTATTTATATTTGGATCTCTCACAGAGTTCGCAGAGAGCACGGAGATGCAACCGCAATAATATAAAAGGGTTAAAGAAGTAAAAAAGATTATACTACAAGATCGAGAGGAAACTATGCCTTCAGACAGTCGTGCAAACATCGGGTCGCTGAACAACCGCAAACCAATCCTCGATTCCGCTCTGCCTTCAAGGGTTAAGATAGTCAGGCGATTGGTCCTATGTCTTTTTCTAATCTCGGTCTCCATATTTTTCTTTCCGGCACAGGTTTTCGCGGACTTGAGCCAGGGCCTAGTAGCTTATTATCCGTTTAACGGCAATGCCAATGATGAGAGTGGCAACGGAAACCATGGTGTCGTTTATGGGGCAATGGCGGCAGAGGATCGGTTCGGTACTTTGGACAGCGCATATGAGTTTGATGGGGTGAGCAGCTATATCGAAATTGCCGATAACACTGCATTACGAATAAGCGGCACAGATTTTACGCTCAGCGCGGAGGTCTTGGTAAAAAGTTACAATTCCTCTTATCAGAGTGCATTGTTGGTTAAAAGAGGCACTGGGTTAGAAGATGGATGGTTTTGGTCATTATTGGGATTGGCTTCAGAATCAGAAGATGCAAATCCAGGCAATTTGTTTTTTCAAGTTTCTGGCGGACTGGATCCGC
>Ga0209791_1000105_pt1 | contig 53500 bp, 39 predicted proteins | sample WorMetTyACAVOLI1_FD_187422 | JGI IMG/M metagenome (GOLD analysis project Ga0209791, IMG submission 187422) | Marine gutless worms symbiont microbial communities from Max Planck institute for Marine Microbiology, Germany - Olavius algarvensis... ... | reverse complement strand
AAGGGTTTTGGACAGCATCGACTTTGAAAAGGTACAACCTGATTTCTAAATCACTAATTTCCCGTTTATAACTGCCTGTTTTTATTAAAGGCAGTATTTGATTTTCAAATTATTTTGGACAGCAATGTCAAAATTGGAAAATGTACAAGAATAGATCCAATAGAAATAATTTTAAGGTCGCCTTGATTTCAATTTTATATATTCGACAGAATTCCTCAATTTTAGGCATTTTAGGCAATTTGTAATTTTAGGCATTAATAAGTAAGCATTTTGCCGTGTATGTATATAAAACAACTATACGAGTAACTAATGATAAATAACAATTAACCAAACAATGGGGAGGGACGAACATGGCGCTCAACCTTGATGCGATCGGTAAAAAGATCGGTCCGTTCACCAAGGATTATACCTGGAAAGACGCCGTCCTTTATGCGCTGGGAGTTGGGGCGGGTTTTTCCGATCTGGACTATTGCTATGAAAAAGACCTCAAGGTCATACCCAGCTATGGCATCACCACCTTGTATGATTTCATGCCCGAGCTGGCAGCTACCAGCAATGTCAATTTGGCCGGGGTTTTGCACGGTGAGCAGGAATTGATATTTCATAACCCGATTCCGCCCGAAGGCACCTTAACCACGGAAGGCACCATTACCCATTGTTATGACAAAGGCTCGGAAAAGGGCGCGCTGGTGGTGGCTGAATTTGAAACCACTCATTCCAACGGGGATAAACTGTTTACCAGCATTGTCACCGTTTTTTCGCGCCTGGACGGCGGATTTGGCGGAGAGAACGCTCCCGCCAAAGACGTTGAATTTCCCGAGCGGGAGCCGGATTTCGTGGTTGATGGAAAGCCAACCGAAGATCAACCCTTGATTTACCGGCTTTCCGGCGATGTCTTCCAGCTCCATGTCGACCAGGATTTTGCCGAAATGGCAGGGTTTGAAAAACCGATCATGCATGGCCTGTGCACTCACGGTTACGCCTGCCGTGCGCTGATTGACAGCTTCGTTGCCGGGCAGCCGGAAAAGGTCCGGCGCTTGGATTGCCGCTTTAAAAGACCGCTGTATCCGGGAATGCCCATCAAAACGGTCATCTGGCAAACCGACGAAGGCCAGGCGTTGTGGAAAGTCATTAACGTGGAGACCCAGGAGGTCGTGATCGACAACGGCATTTTTGAATACGGCGACATTCCCAAAACAGAAATCCGCTTTGCGGATCGAGTGGCGATCGTTACCGGGGCCGGGGCCGGCCTGGGCCGCATCTACGCCCTGGAACTGGCCAAACGCGGCGCCAAAATCGTCGTCAATGATCTGGGTGGTGCGCGGGATGGTTCCGGTGATGGTTCCAAGGGGCCGGCTGATGAGGTGGTCGATGAGATCAATGCTTTGGGCGGTGAGGCCGTGGCCAACTACGACAGTGTGGCGACGGTCGAAGGCGGCGAGGGCATTGTCAAAACCGCGCTGGACGCCTTTGGGTCCGTTGACATCCTGATCAACAACGCCGGTATTCTGCGCGACAAAAGCTTTTTGAAAATGGAGCCGCAAAACTGGCATGTCGTGCTGGACGTGCATTTAAACGGCGCCTACAACGTATCGCGTCCGGCATTTGCCGTCATGAAAGAAAAAGGGTACGGCCGCATTCTGATGACCACCTCGGCCGCCGGACTTTACGGCAATTTCGGCCAGACCAATTACACTGCCGCCAAAATGGGATTGGTGGGTTTGATGAATACCCTGAAGCTGGAGGGTGAGAAGTACAATATCAAGGTCAATACAATTGCACCGGTGGCCACTTCGCGTCTGACCGAAGACATTTTGCCCCCTGATTTTCTGGACAAATTAAAACCGGAGCTGGTGGCGCCGATGGCGCTGTACCTGGTTTCGGAGCAATGCCCGGTAAGCGGCAACATCTACAATGTCGGCATGGGATGTGTCAACCGGGCGGCGATCCTGACCGGCCCGGGAGCGGTTGTCGGGGACAGCCGGCAAATTCCGACGCCCGAGCAGATCCTGGCACAGTGGCAAAAAATTTCCTCCCTCAAAGACGCCAAAGAATATCATAGTGTGACAGACCAGATCGGAGACCTGCTGACGGCCTTTTCGCAGCCGGCCGCGGCCGCCGCCGAATCCGGCCATGGATTTTCGGCAGTTTCCGAAGTGTTTGATGCCATGCCGGAGGCCTTTGCGGCGGATGCTGCCGCCGGGGTGGATATTATTTTTCAGTACATTATTTCCGGTGATGGCGGCGGTGACTGGTTCAGTACCATCGAGAGCGGAAATTGCCGGGTAGATGCCGGTACCCATGAAAAGCCGGGTTGCACCCTGAAAATGAGTGATTCGGATTTTCTCGATTTAATGAACGGCAAGCTACCGGCCATGCAGGCCTACACCTCGGGCAAACTTAAAATAGAGGGCGACATCATGAAATCACAACTGATCGAAAAACTCTTTAAATTCAGCTTTTGATGCAACCCTGAATCATTCTTAAATATGATAGAATTTCTTACTTAACCAGGGGGTAAGTGAATTAGCAAAATTGACTATTTTATAGTTTGGATGGCCGGCTGAATTAATTTTCAATCTGCAATCCGCATTCTGAAATCCGCAATCAAATAGAGGAGACAATAAAGATGATCGGCATTACTTCTTACGGCGCATATATTCCGCGGTTGAGATTGGATCGGATGGCAATCTTTCAGGCCATGGGCTGGTTTGCACCGGCGATTATGATGGTTGCCCAGGGCGAGCGGTCCATGTGCAACTGGGATGAAGATTCAATTACCATGGCGGTGGCTGCCTCCCGTGATTGCCTCAAGGGTATGGATAAAGAAAGCCTCGATGCCCTGTATTTGGCCTCTACAACGTTACCTTTTGCCGACCGGCAAAATGCCGGCATTGTGTCGGCAGCGCTCAATCTCAGAGATGATTTTATCACGGCCGATTACACCGCTTCCCAAAAGGCTGCGACCACCGCTCTGATTACTGCCTTTGATTCAGTGTCAGGAGGTGCGAGAAATAATATCCTGGTGACGGCCAGTGACCGGCGCGAGACCAAAACCGCTTATTTTTATGAAATGTGGTTTGGTGATGGGGCCGCTTCACTGATGGTGGGAGATACCGATGTGATTGCCGAGTACAAGGGCTCTTACTCCTTGTCCGCTGATTTTGTCGACCACTATCGGGGCGCAGACAAAAAATACGATTACGTCTGGGAAGAGCGCTGGACCCGGGATGCGGGCTATGGAACCTTCATTCCCCAGGCGGTCAAAGGTCTTTTTGACAAACTGGGGATCACAATGGATGATGTCGACAAACTGGTGTATCCCTGCTTTTTTAAAGGCGATCACCGCAAAATCGCCAAGGGACTCGGGGCCGATCCTGAAAAACTGGCGGACAATATGCATGAGGTCTGCGGTGAGACCGGCACGGCCCACTCTTTTCTGATGTTCATTTCGGCACTGGAACAGGCCAAACCCGGCGATCGCATCCTGATGTGCGGGTTTGGGCAGGGTGCCAATGCGTTGTATTTTGAGGTGACTGAAAATATTACCAAATTGCCCGGACGCAAAGGGGTCGCCGGGTCACTGGCCAATAAGAAGTCCGTCGACAACTATCTTAAATGGCTCAAGTTCAGGGACTTAATCAAAACCGAAATGGGAATCCGGGCCGAGGCACCGACGCAAACGGCCACCACGGTCTTGTGGCGCAAAAATAAAATGATCCTGGGGTTGATCGGCGGCAAGTGCCGGGAATGTGACACGCCGCAGTTTCCCAAATCCGATGTTTGTGTTAACCCCGATTGCGGCGCTTTTTACAGCCAGGATAATTATGAATTTTCAGATGTTGAGGCCAAAGTCAAAACCTTCACCGGCGATTTGCTGGCTGTATCGGTTGATCCACCGGCGATTTACGGCATGGTTCAGTTTGATGGCGGCGGCCGCCTGGTGGCTGACTTTACCGACTGCGAGCTGGATGACATAAAAGTCGGGCTTCCGGTCAGCATGGAATTTAAGTGCAAAAGCTTTGACAAGGAACGCGGATTTGTCAATTATTTCTGGAAAGCCGTTCCCGTGCCGGGGGCTGCCGCAGCAATGGACACCATGCGTTTTGATGACCGCGCTGCAATTGTGACCGGTGCCGGTGCAGGACTTGGCCGAGCCTATGCCATTGAATTGGCAAAGCGCGGTGCCAGGGTTGTGGTCAATGATCTGGGCGGTGCCCGCGATGGCAGCGGAAAAGGCTCAGTCGCTGCAGCCGACCAGGTTGTTGAAGAAATCAAACAGCTGGGCGGGGAGGCGGTTGCCAATTACGACAATGTCGCCTCACCGGAAGGGGGTGAGCGTATCGTCAAAGCGGCCCTGGATGCATTTGGCCGCTTGGATATCCTGATTAATAATGCCGGTATTTTACGCGACAAGAGCTTTTTGAAGATGGAGCCGGAAAACTGGACAGCAGTTATGGATGTTCATCTAAACGGCGCCTACCACGTAACCCGGCCGGCCATGGCGCTGATGAAGGAAAACGGCTATGGCCGCATTGTCATGACGACCTCGGCCGCCGGCCTTTACGGCAATTTCGGTCAGACCAATTATTCGGCGGCTAAAATGGCTCTGGTCGGTTTGATGAACACCTTGAAGCTTGAAGGCAAAAAGTACAACATCAAAGTCAACACCATCGCTCCCATAGCGGCCTCCCGACTTACCGAAGATGTCATGCCGCCGGATCTTTTTGAAAAATCAAAGCCGGAATTCGTCGTGCCCATGGTGTTGTCTCTTTGCAGCGAAGCCTGTCAAGAAACCGGCAGCATTTTCAACAGCGGCATGGGCTATTTTAACCGGGCGGCGGTCTTCACGGGTCCTGCCACCCAACCGGGCGACCCTCAAAACCCGCCCACCCCCGAACAAATTCACGAAAACTGGCAGAAAATCAATTCGCTGGAAGGTGCCCGGGAGATGGAAGATGCCAATGCCGGAATATTTGCGCTCATCATGCCGCCCGCTGAAGCGACGGGTGCCGGGGAACAATCCCCTGAGACCGGCGGCGGTGTCCAGGCAGTTTTTGATGGCATGATTGACGGCTTCAAGGCGGATGCCGCTGCCGGTATCGACGTGGTATTCCAATTCAATATATCCGGCGAAGGCGGTGGCGACTGGTACAGTGTCATCAAAGATGGTACCTGCAGCATTGAATCGGGCTCCCACGATAAACCGGCCTGTACCATCAAGATGGCGGCCGCAGACTTTCTGGCCATGATGGGCGGAAAGCTGCCGGCCATGCAGGCCTTTACATCCGGTAAGCTGAAGATTGAAGGGGATCTGATGAAGAGTCAGTTGTTAGAAAAGCTGTTCCTTCATAACGATCCCTAATGGTCTCAAACAGCATCCGATTCCGGCGGCGATCATTCACTCCGCTACAATTGGGGCTTTACGCGGGAAACTTCCCGACACCTTGACTATTGATCTCATAAACCAGTTAACTATTTAATAAATTTTTTAACTAATTTTTCCGGAGGAAAAATTATGGCCACAGGAATAAAAGATAAAGTAGCAATCATCGGGATGGGCTGCACCCGCTTTGGCGAGCGCTGGGACATGGGTGCCGAAGAATTAATGGTGGAAGCCTTCAAAGAGTGCATCGAAGATGCCGGAATCGAGAAAAAAGAAATCGGGGCCGCCTGGCTGGGAACCTGTTTTGAAAGCATTAATGTCGGGCGCAGTGCGCTGCCGTTGTCATTGACGCTGCGGCTGCCGAATATTCCGGTAACCCGTGTTGAAAATTTCTGTGCTACCGGCACCGAAGCTTTTCGAGGGGCCTGCTATGCAGTTGCATCCGGCGCCTATGATATTGCCCTGGCGATGGGGGTCGAAAAACTCAAAGACACCGGATACGGCGGCCTGCCCAGTTTTGTGGGATCTGATTCGGGAAGTTTAAGCTGGCAATGGTTTCCCAACATGACTGCTCCCGGTGCATTTGCTCAACTGGCCAGCGCCTATGCCGCCAAATATAAAATTCCGGACCGGGATATAAAACGTGCCATGGCCCACGTGTCGGCCAAAAGCCACGCCAACGGTGTATTGAACCCCAAAGCCCATTTACGCAAAGCCGTGACCGAAGACCAGATCATGGCGGCTCCCATCATTGCCCATCCCCTGGGATTATTTGACTGCTGCGGGGTCAGTGATGGTGCTGCCTGTGCCATCGTTGCGACACCCGAAAAAGCCAAAGAACTCGGCAAAAAAGATTTTATAAGCGTCAAGGCGCTTCAGCTGGCACTGAGCAGTGGGGAAGAGATGGGATACAATGATTGGGATGGGGACCATTTTGTCACCACCAGTCAGTGCAGTACGAAAGCGTATAAAGAAGCCGGGATCACCAATCCCAAAGAGGAGATCAGTATGATGGAGGTTCACGATTGTTTCTCCATCACGGAATTGGTTACCATGGAAGATCTGCATATTTCCGAAAGAGGGCAGGCCTATCAGGATGTAATGGACGGCATGTTTGACCGGGATGGCGAGACGCCCTGCCAGGTGGACGGCGGATTAAAATGCTTCGGCCATCCGATCGGTGCATCGGGCTTAAGAATGCTGTATGAAATGTATCTTCAGTTCTACGGCCAGGCCGGAGAACGTCAGATCGAAGATCCCAGATTCGGGTTGACCCACAACCTGGGCGGGTTCCCGGCCATGAATGTCTGCAGCATATCGATTGTTGGAAAATACGATCAAAAATAGGCCCACGGCTCAAGGCGCACGGCACAGGGAGAAAAGCAAAGGAGTGGTAAGAATATATTGGTAGAAGGTATAAGGTATAGGTCAAAGGAAAAGGAGATATGACGATTGGCTCAATCGATGAAAGTATGATCTCCTTTTCCGAGGTTCGTCGTTAACCTTAAACCCTATACCTTACACCGTCTGCTTTATCGAATAGAGCAGTTTAACCCTTGAGGATTTTTTTCTATGGAAATACTCAATTTCACCGAAGAGCATAACCAGTTCCGTGATCGCTTGAAGGATTTTCTGGTCGAAGAAGTAACTCCTTTTGGTGATCAGTGGGAAGAAGATAAGATCGTGCCCAAAAGCGTTTGGCAAAAAATGGGACAGGGCGGATTTTTATGCACTGATGTTGCTGCCGAATACGGTGGAATGGGGGGGGATTTTTTGTATTCCCTGATCGTGGCGGAAGAGATGACTAAAACCTGGATCACCGGACTGGCAACTCCCCTGCACAGTGATATCGTCGTCCCCTATATCAGTTCTTTTGGATCTGAAAAGCTTAAACAAAAATATCTGCCCGGCTGTGTATCAGGCGATATCGTCACGGCGGTGGCCATGACGGAACCGGGGGCGGGCAGCGATCTTGCAAGCATAGCAACCACCGCCGTGGAGGAGGAAGATGAAGTTGTCATCGACGGCTCCAAGACATTTATTTCCAATGGTTTAAACGCCGATCTGGTCGTGGTTGCCGCCAAAGACCCTGCAGTCGAAAATCCCTATGAGGCACTTTCTCTTTATGTAGTTGATAGCCAAACACCAGGGTTCTCAACCGGCCGTCATCTGGAAAAAATGGGAATGTGGAGCCAGGATACGGCTGAGCTGTTTTTTTCCAAATGTTGCATCCCCAAAAAGAATCGTCTCGGTGAAAAGGGGATGGGGTTTTTGATGCTGATGGATAAGCTTCAGCAGGAACGGCTGATGTGTGCAATTATGGCCGTGACAGGTGCCGAGCGCATTCTGGAATGGATTACGGATTACTGTAAGCAGACATCTGTTTCTGGAAAGCCCCTTGCTAGATCCCAGGTAGTGCAGTTTGCGCTGGTGGAAATGACGACGGACGTCAAGCTTGGTCGTACCTATGTCGAAAAGCTGATCGCCGATCACATGGAAAAAAAAGAGATCATTGCTGATACTTCAATGGCCAAGTACTGGACGACCGAGATGCTGAATCGGTTAGCCAATCGTGCCCTGGATTTGTGCGGCGACTTTGCCATGTCGGAAAAATGTCCCATCGTCAGAGCCTGGCGCGATGCCAAAATCATGACGATTTTTGCCGGGACAAACGAGATAATGAAGAACATAGCGGCCAAATTCATGGGACTTTGAGGAATTCGGAAGGCGGAAGTGGGAATGATTAAGCATAGGGCATGGCGCATAGCGTATAGAACACTGAGGACAGAGGTCAGATGGCAGAAGTCAGAAAACTGAGGTATTTTCCTTTCACGAATCAACCAATCAACTATTCAACTAATCAACCGGGCTTGCAGGACGCAACATCGATGATTGAAATTAAATCTATAATTTTGCTCAATTAATTGACGAGATAGGAGACAATATGCAAGCATACGACGTTGTCGTCATCGGCGCCGGCAATGGTGGGCTTACCGCGGCCGCGAAGCTGGCGCAGGAGGGATTAAATGCTTTGCTGCTGGAGCGGCACAACATTCCCGGCGGAGCGGCCACTAGCTTTTGTCGCGGGCGGTTTGAATTCGAGGTGGCGCTGCACCAGTTGAGCGGTCTGGGAACCCCGGACAAACCCGGTCTTTTGCGGCTGCAGCTGGATAAGCTGGGCGTGATGGATGATCTGGAGTTTGTCGAGATTTCTGATTTCTACCACGTTGCCACACCTGATGGATTTCGGATCACCCTCAAAACGAATCGTGAAGAAACCATCGCGGTGCTCAAAGACCAATTCCCCCATGAAAAAGACGCCATCCAGCGGTATTTTGATTTAATGGCAAGCTATGCCAATGATATGGTCGGTGCCTTCATCTTCAGAGATCCCGAGCCATCGCGTGAAAAATATCCCAACCTCTATCAATATGCACTGCGCAACTCCAAAGAAATCCTGGATGAATATTTTTCAGATCCGTTGTTGAAGGCGGTGCTTTCGGTTTACTGGGGGTACATCGGTGTACCGCCGACCCGACTGGCATTTGCCTATCTCTCGATGATTTTGTTCCAGTATATGGAGTTTAAACCCTATCATGTGAAGGGCGGTTCCCAGGCCATATCAAATGCTATATTAAATAAGTTTATATCAAACGGTGGAAGCGCGCGCTTTAACTGCGGCGCCAAAAAAATTATTGTTGATGACGGCCAGATAAAGGGCGTGATTACCGATGATGATGACGAGGTCACGACCCGATATGTTGTTTCCAATATTTCTCCGATCGCCACCTATAACCATCTGATGGACCCCGAACACATTTCGCAGGATGTGTCGGTCGAGATGAAAAGCCGCAATCTGAGCACATCGGCGTTGACCATGTTTATTGGGTTTGACTGTGGGCCTGAACAGTTGGGCATTACAGAGTCCACCAATTTTTTGATGAGCTCCACCGATATTTCGGACGGTCTCTTCGACCGAATGAACCGGCTGGATATTAAAGACGAGCTGATGGTTCTGAGCTGCTATGATGTCACGGATCCTGAATTCTCGCCCGCCGGTACCTGCCAGGCGAATGTGGTGACATTAAAATACGGTGAGCCCTGGCTGCGAATTCCCCCACGGCAGTATCATGATGTAAAATTTCGCTGCGCGGATGCCATGCTTAAGCGGATATACGAAATATACCCGGAGGCCAAAAATCATGTGGAAGAAGTGGAAGTGGGTACCCCGCTGACCCATATGCGCTATCTCGGTCATCCGCTGGGTGCGATCTATGGTTATGAAATGCTGACCAAGGATTCTCTCTTTTTCCAACCGGGACGCCACTCTCCGATCAACGGACTCAGTTTCGTCGGGGGGTGGGCCGGTGACAATGGATTTGAGCCGACGCTGCGATCGGGTATATCGGCCGCAAAGTCGATAATCAGGAGGATGGGGCAGGATAAGAATAATTTTACTAATATGTCATCTTAAGGTGTCAGGTGTCAGGAACTTCGCTGATCGCTGAAGGTATGTCTCCTTTGGAGGGCGGCCAGTTCGATCAATAAGAAATATTGAACGTCGAACATCGAATGAATGAATTTAGTTTTTTTTAAAAAATGACAGAGCAAAGCGAAACCAAAAATATTCAATCTTCAATTGTAATGGGTTGGCAAGGATCTTCTTATTTGAGCCAAGCAAGTACCTTGAACCCTCTCGGGAGGATGTTATGAGGAAGGGAATCTGGCAGGAATTCGACGGATACCAGGATATTGCTGAGGAAATCAAAGTGAGCAGAAAGCTGGGCGGAACGGCATCTGCGGCGGTGATTGCCGCAGAGGAATACATTCGTCAATTGCATCCCGAGCGCCTGGAACTGTATGTCTCGGATATCATTGAGGAGACGCCGTCCACTAAAACATTGCGCCTGGTTTCCAAGGATAACTATCTCCCGCCTTTTCTGGCCGGTCAATACATTGCCCTTTTTCTTGAAATCGGCGGTATTCGCACGAGCCGCCCCTACAGTATATCATCTCAGCCCAATCAAGTCGGATATTATGATATAACCATCCGGCGGGTTGAAAATGGACTGGTTTCCAACTATCTGCTCGATGAAGTCAAACGCGGCGATGCGCTGATCAGTTCGGGTCCGGCCGGTAATTTCTATTTCAATCCGCTCATTCACAAAAAGACCACAGTCTGTATTGCCGGCGGCAGCGGGATTACGCCGTTTATGAGCATGATCCGGCAGATTGTTGAATGCGGTTTGGATCGCACGGTATATCTATTTTACGGCAGCAAAACGGCAGATGATACAATTTTTGGCGATGAGATTACGCGCCTTGCGGAAAGATTTGAAAATATTCATTACATACCAGTCATTGAAGAGCCGGCCGAAGAATACGACGGTGCCTGTGGATTCATTACCCGTCAGGTATTACGCGAAGTACTGGAGAATATTGAAGATAAATCTTTTTTTATCTGCGGACCCCAGGGCCTCTACGATTTTTGTCTGCCCCAGGTGCAAGACCTCGGGGTGCCAAGGCGTAAAATCAAGCAGGAAATGTACGGTGCACCCCCCAATATCCAGGAGTATCCCGGCTGGCCCGCAGACATTCACCCGGAGGATGCATTTTCGGTAAGTGTCAGGAATGGAAAGCCGATAAAAGCCAGAGCGGGAGAGACGCTGCTGTCGGCATTGGAGAAAAATGAAATCCGGCTGCCCTCACTGTGCCGATCCGGCGAATGCAGTATGTGCCGGGTCAAAATCCTGTCCGGCAAAGTATACCAGCCGGCAGGCGTTCCGGTCAGAAAATCCGACCGGCAGTTCGGCTACGTGCATTCGTGTATGGCCTTTCCGATCAGCGATCTTGAAGTTTTAATATAGGAAAAAGGAGAAAGGCTAAAGGAGAAAGGTACCAGGCTAAAGGCGCAAGTCGTTCGGCACAGCGTTCAGGTCTCAAAGCTCAAAGTTGAGGTGGAATGTGTAAAATTTACTGCTTCGAATTGTGGATTCATTAATGAACTTGAATCATAAGCGCTAGGTATTAAAATCAATGACCAGCTTTTACCTTCAATCAATAACCTTTAGCCTTTAACCTTTCTCCTTTTTCCTTAACCATGTCTATGAGGTGTTTATGTCGGATATATATTTAATCGGTGAAAAGAAACAAAATATCTTTACCATCTCCCTCAACCGCCCTGCCAAACGCAATGCCCTCACTGTTGAAATGCTGACCGGACTTTGCGAAATGGCGGAACAGCAGGTGTCTGATCCTGACATCAGGGCTATTATTCTCAAAGGGGAAGGAAAAATTTTTTCAGCGGGTGTCGATTTCAATTCACTCGGAGCTGAAGTCGGCGCCTGCCTGGGTGAGGCCGGAGCCGGCGGCGCCGGTCTGCGGGCGCTGATTTATCGATTTCAACAATACTTAAATCGTCTGGAAGCAGTGGAGGTGCCGATTATATGCGCTATGCACGGCAGGGCCCTGGGCCTCGCTGTCGAACTGGCCCTGGCCTGCGATATGCGTTTGATGAGCGCGGATTGCATCTGGAGCATGCCGGAGCTGAAATTGGGTGTTATCGCTGATGTGGGCGGAACATCACGACTCTCCAGGCTTTTGGGTCCTGCCCGGGCCATGGAGATCCTGATGACCGGCAGGGAGTACGGCGCGCAGCAGGCTCTCGAGTGGGGCCTGATCAATTATCATTATGCTGCAGAAGATTTAATTGGTGAGGCACAAAAAATGGTGCAGGATATTGCCTTAACCGCGCCCCTGGCCGCGGGTGCCGTCAAAAAAATCATCAAACGCGGCGATGGCGTCGACTTGATGACCCAGCAGGATATGGAGGCAAATCATAACAGTATTTTACTGCAAACCGAAGACTTCCAGGAAGGAATCACCGCGATGATGGAGCGAAGGCCAGCGAGGTGGAAAAAAAGGTAAGATGTGATTTCTCTAAATTCACCGCCCGAGCTTGCATCCCGCTCCGCGGGGCTGCGCTCGAGACGCGAAGAGCGCAGAGAAAGATTTATTTTTGTTTTCCGCTGAGGGGGCGGAAAACAAAATACATCAGCCCTTCGGGAAAAATTGCCTGCATTTATCTTTTAATTTCCACTAACTGCAAAGTACATTCAAATATCAGCACGGAGTGCTTGTGGATTTTCATTTGCCGGCCTCTCACCGGCATATGAAAAATTTTCAACTCTGCGTTCTTTGCGGCTCTGCGGTGAAATTTACAATTGAATCGTAGCCATCCTTTTGAAAATAGCTATTCCTGTAGTAAATTTTATAATTAACCTTAAGGCAGATAAAGTTTGGTCTCGAAGCGAATGCCAATATCAAATAGCCTCATACGATTAATCTAATAAAAGGAAAAGAACATGGCGCAAGTATTAACCGACCGCAGGGATATTGACTTTGTTCTTTATGAACAATTTAATGTCGAGGAATTCACCCGGCATGAAAAATTTCAGGATTTCAACAAAAAGACCTTCGATCTGATCATCAAAGAAGCCCGCAATCTGGCGGTCAAAGAAATTCTGCCCACTTATGCCGAAGGCGATCGGGAAGGCGTTAAATTTGAAGGCGGCCGGGTGTCGGTTCCGGCCTGTTATCACCGCCCCTATAAACTGCTGCGGGAAGGGGAGTGGACGGCCATGATCGCGGATCCGGATCTCGGCGGTCAGGGGCTGCCGCGCTGCATCGCCCAGGCGGCCTCCGAGTATATGGTGGGAGCAAATTATGCCTTAACCCTCTACGGCTACTTAGGGCATGCGGCCGGCGAACTGGTTGAATATTTCGGCACCAATAAACAGCAAGCGCTTTTTCTTAAAAAGATGTACACCGGTCAATGGAGCGGCACGATGCAATTAACCGAACCCCAGGCCGGTACGGATGTCGGCGCTTTAACGACTTCGGCCGTCAAAAATCCGGACGGCACCTATTCCCTAACCGGCAATAAAATATTCATCACTGCCGGTGACCATGACCTGACGGAAAACATTATTCATCCGGTTCTGGCGCGGATCGAAGGCTCGCCGCAAGGAACCAAAGGCATCTCGCTTTTTCTGGTCCCCAAAATATGGGTGAACGAAGACGGCAGCCTGGGTGAGCCCAACGATATCGTCTGCACCGGTATCGAGGAGAAAATGGGCATTCATGGCAGCGCGACCTGTCAGATGTCCCTGGGCAGCAAGGGAAATTGCCGGGGACTGTTGCTCGGTGAAGAAAACAAAGGCATGCGTGTGATGTTTCATATGATGAATGCCGCGCGCCTGGATGTCGGATTTATCGGATTTATTTGCGGCTCGGCCGCCTATATGTATGCATTGAACTATGCCAAAGTGCGTCTGCAGGGAAAAGACCTGGATAAACTGACCGACCCGGATGCGCCCCAGGTGTCGATCATCAACCATCCGGATGTGCGGCGCATGCTGATGGGGATGAAAACTCACACTGAGGGAATGCGCAGCCTGTTATATTTTGTGGCGGGTCTGTTTGACCGGCAGACATGCGCGGACGACGGAAAAGAAAAAGCCTACCTTCAGGGCTTGATTGATCTGTTGACACCGGTGGTTAAGGCTTACTGTACGGACCGTGGCTTTGACATTTGTGTTGAAGCCATGCAGGTTTACGGCGGTTATGGGTATACCCGCGACTACCCCATCGAACAGCTGCTGCGAGATTGCAAAATCGCCTCAATATACGAGGGTACCAATGGTATCCAGGCCATGGATCTGTTGGGGCGCAAGCTGGGAATGCAAAAGGGGACTGTATTCATGAACTTTTTGCAGGAGGTTCAAAATACGGTGGCCAACGCCAAAGAGATTCCGATCCTGTTGGAATTAGCCGGCCATGTTGAAGATGCCGTCAATCAGCTTGGCGAAGTGGCGCTGCACCTCGGCAAAACGGCCCTTTCGCCGGAATTTAAGGTGGCCTTTGCCTTTGCCAAACCGTTTTTGGATGTGGTTGGAGATGTTTGCATGGCCTGGATGCATCTGTGGCGTGCCACGGTGGCGGTCCCGCAGCTGGAAAAGCTGGCGGGCAGCCTGGAGCCCGCAGCCCGCAGCGCAAAAGCGGTTAAAAACAAAGAAGCGGCTTTCTATGAGGGAGTTCTTCAATCAGCTAAATACTATATCAACACCATATTGCCGGAGACCCGGGGAAAGATGGATGCCATTAAACAGAGCGATGCGGCGACGATTGAGATTCCTGAAGCAGCTTTCGGGGGATAACGATGAACAAATAATACTATCAATGCTTGAAATCGTAAAATAAGGGAATCTGAGGGACGTCCATAAATAAGTAAATAACTATATCGTTAGCAAAAATTATTTACTTTTTTATGGATGTACCAGGATTTGCCGCGCAGGTGAGCCTCGACGAGGCGGATTACTTCTTGAGCACAGATGAGGAAATTCAGTCCACAATCGCAGCCCATCGGGACGATGTCTATTATCTTGAAAAAATTTATGCCGGTCAGGTAAATTATTCGATACAGGATGCGTATGAAGAGCGGGATCGGTATGAAGAGCTTGCTGATCCCAAATATATTGATCCGGTGGCGATTTTTGACACTATGGCATTAACCGTTATTCATTATGGTTTGCAAGTAGCGGTGTAACGTATTATGACAAAAAGGAATATAAAAAATCTTCCGGAACATGAGCGGCCGCGAGAAAAGCTCATTGAGCGAGGGGCTGTTGCCCTCACAGACCATGAGCTGCTTGCCGTACTGATTGGTAAAGGTTCTCGCAGGCATGATGCCATCACGCTTGCCAAAAAATGATCCCGGTCATTGATGAAAAAGGAGCAAAATTATCGGTCGATGATCTGGCAAAATTTGATGGAATAGGCAATGACAAGACTGCCCTTATTCTGGCTGCTGTTGAGTTTTCCCGCCGCCGCATCCGCCCGGAGGGAATCCGCATTGAAACCCCTGCCGATTTGGTTCCGCACATCAGGCATTACGTAGTCCGAAAACAAGAGCACTTTCTCTGTGCTTCGGTTAACGGCGCAAATGAGATTATCAATATCCGTGTTGTTTCAATCGGCCTTATTGACAGAAGCCATGTGCACCCCGCGAGAGGTGTTTGCCGATCCGCTTAGTGATCGTGCCTCGGCCGTGATTCTGGCACATAATCATCCGGTCGGTGCGCTAAACCCATCCGAGCAGGATATTGAAACAACACAGCGACTACGGCAGGTCGGGGATATTATGGGCATCACGGTAATGGATCATATCATTTTCAACAGTACGGAATATTTCAGCTTTTTAGAGAATAATATTGGGTTTTAAGGTTTGCCCTGGGCGATCCCATCCCGTACCAAATTTATGCAATTACCACCATCACGGTTGGTGAGCGCAATCAGCGTTGCTGTTACTTAATTTGCCAACAACATCCACCAGTTCTTATGAGAACACCCAGAACCCGTGTCCAATCTGAATCCTATAAAGGGCTGGTTCTGACAATATCAACGTTTACATTCACATTTGTTGTGGCGATTCCGCAAATGTCACTGCCGGTGCTGTTTGATGAAATTTCCACATGAAATTCGTATTTTCAGATACGCTGTCATCTAAATGGAGTGTCAACGCCTTGGATTTTGTATTCACAAATCCCGTGCTTTGGCTACATTCTCCCTGATCGGAATATGGAGATAATCAACCAGAAGCCCAGAACGGTAGCCAGGGAATAGCCAAGCATGCCCAGCAGGGCAGTAATGGATATGGTGTGGACACCCAAAAAATCGACCGTAAATTCCATCACTTTTTGGGAAGAATCCAGCACCAGGGAACCGGCGATTAATGAGGCACTGATAATGATGCTGACTGACAGTCGATTGATGCTTCGTTCAATTTTGGTGCTGGTATGCAGTAAACCACTATGACGGATTTCGAGTTGGTGCTTTCCGGCAGTCACTCCTTTGAGGATATCGTGGAACAATTTCGGAAAAACTCGCAGATAGCCGCGGGTCGTGCGAAAATCTCTAACGATGTTGTATACCCATTTTTGTGTATCGAAGCCCTGTTTCAGCCTCTTTTTAGCATAAGGCCGGGTAACTTCCAGAAGGCTGGCGTCACTGCCCAGGATTTTCCCGAGTGCTTCGACCTGGATAAAGGTTTTAAACAGCAGCATTAAATTGCGCGGCAGACGGATATGATATTTGCGCAACAGCTGCATCACTTGGTCAACAACGTCTTTTACCGATATTGTATGCAAAGAACGACCATAAAACGGTTCGCTTATATCCTTCAGATCATCCCGAAAAATTTTTAAATTAACTGATTCTTCACTAATTATTTCAGCGTCTACGAGAGCTTCAAGAACCATATCATAATTGTGCTCGGCATAACCTAAGAATACGTTGGCAATCTCCAGCATCGTCTTTTCATCCAGATATCCGATGATGCCGAAATCCAAAAGGCTTAGCCGCCCGTCATACATGACAATAGTGTTGCCGGGATGAGGATCAGCGTGGAACAGACCGAACTCCATCAACTGACGTGAAAATGACCGCAGACCGATCATGGCGATTTCCTGGGGATCGATTTCATGAGCCTCGATTTCATCGACCCGATCCAGTTTAATTCCTCCAATGTACTCCATCACCAGCACAGATTTTGAAGTATACTTCCAATACACTCTGGGGATATAAATTTCCCGGCTGTCTTTGAAATTTTCGAAAAAACGCTCTGTATTACCTGCTTCGATATACATGTCAAGCTCTCGAAAGATGTTTCTTTCAAATTCCTTCACTATGTTGGTAAAGCCGATGATTTGTCCGATTTCAAAGGTTTTTTCCAATTTTTTTGCAAAGTAGTACATCAGTCGGATATCTTTCCGAATTTTTTTATCAATACCGGGCCGGATTACTTTCAAGGCTACCTTCTCACCTGCGGCCAGGTGTGCCAGGTGAACCTGAGCAACCGATGCTGCAGCCAGGGATTCCTCTTCGATCGAAACAAAGATTTCTGAAACTGGATGTTTGAGTTCTGTTTCTATCACCGTCCGTATATCTTCGAATGGAACCGGCGGAACACGATTCTGCAATTTTTTGAATTCTTCCAGGTATTCCGGAGGGAACATATCAGCCCGCGTGCTCATCAGTTGGCCCAGCTTAACGAAAGTGGGTCCGAGGTCTTCGAAAACTCGACGAACTCGTTGTGGTGAGAGATACATCGTTCGGTCGAAAGCGGGACCTTCATCCTCGACTTTGGCAGCAGCATCCTTGCGATCGAATACCCGCTCCAGTATTTCGCCCAGACCATGCTTCGCCATTATACGGCTAATAGCAGCAAACCGCTTGATGTTACTGACCCGGTGTGTCTTTGTGGAAAAATCCATATTTGATTTTTCCTCCTTGAAACTTAAAATTCTGCATTTCCTAATTTGAATGAGGATACTTAATCACGAGGAATCAAATTAGAGGCCAGGTTCAGTTTTATAGATGAGGAGTCGCTTTCAGACCGGTGGAGGATTTATCCAATTAATTCAATTTTTACTTATATCTGAATCAGGGGAGTTGAGTCAAATATAAACGAGAATTCAGGTGTTTTACAACTGGACTCCCGCCTGCGCGGGAGCGACAAGTGTTTTGCAGCATATTTTTTGGACCAAATTATAGTATGCTTAAATAAGCCATTTTGCCGGAAACTAAGCAGCATACACTTAAGATTCTATTTTTTACCGGTTGTTTTGGCCTCTGCTGCAAATTTGCTCCCGCTGAATATTCCATGCAGATATATTCCCCACACACAATACGCCACCAGCAACGGAAAAAAAGCCCAGATGATGTCATAAACCGATGAGACAATCGGCAGCATCATCCGGTTGGACATGATAAACAGAATGAACAGAAAAGGTGCAATTTTTGAATATTTAATATTTTTAATAACGTAGAAGCTTGGGACGATCAGGAGGATATACCCGTAATCTTTAAACCTGGGGTGGATTAAAGCATATACCAGGCACACCACAAACACTTCCAACATGGCCCGGTTATCTATTTGTACCTGCTTTAATCGCAGGCAGGCTTTGAAAGAGAAAAAAACAACCGCGGCCGCAAGCATTATAAAAATTGCTGATTGAAAGGCATGCGGTGCCGTCAGGCCGGTTATCTTCGTAACTATTTCAAATATGCCGGCGATCAGTTTGTTGGTTGAAGGAGCCACCCCGCCGGGTTCACCCACAACCTCCAGCGCATTCTTAATAAATCCGGTAAATAAATCGGGTACAATCAGGTACTGAATGAGCAGATAACCCAAAAATACCGCCGCGGCGCCAAAGAAATATTTGTACTTATTTTTATCGTCGGGCAGCAACATTAGAATTAAAAAGAAAACCGGGGTCATCTTAAAACTGGCGGCGATCAGGGTACAAAGACAAAACAGCTTATACCTGCCCTTGATATAAAAGCTGAAGCCAAGCCACAGCAGCGACTGCTGCACCAGGTTGATATTGCCGGCAATCATATCCAGAAAGACCGTACTATTGAACGCCAGTAAGCAAAAAACGTAAAACAGACGGTTGCCGTCTTCCTTAAGGAATTCCCTTTGCCAGAAATAAACCAGACCCAGCAGCAATATAAATTTTGCAATCAGAAAAATGTGAAAGGCGGTTTTGTATTCCGGTATAGCGAACAGACGATAAAAAAACAGGGTTATCGGCGGATAGGTGTATAGAAATCTGGTGCGGGCTTTGGGGAACAGGGTATCGGCATCATAGGGATTTGACCCCGCAGCCAGGATCTTGCCGGCCTCGCGATGGGTACGAAAATCCCACAGATACTGGTCATCATGGGCGGATATATGCAATATCAGGGTAATAAAATATGCCAGCAGCAGGACAGCAACCGCTATCCCGATGATCTTTTTAACCATGTACGTTCCCTTTATCTAATTTATCCGCTCTGAAAAATGGCACATCCAGGGTTGTAGAAGGAAGTTAAAATTCTTCCGTACGTGTGTCATAGGATGAAAATGGGAATCACCTTAAAATGGATCAATGATATCCTCTTTATTGATATGCTCTACCTTATTCTCCTCCGATAAGTAGGGATATTCCTTACTCCAGTATTCTATTACACATAAAACAGAATAGTTTTCCTCTTTTAAACGAATACTTATATTGGATATTGCAGTCTCCCAGTTTGCGAAATATTCTGTGTGCCCCAGGCTAAGCGCAAGGCCCCTTTTTTGACTCACATTCCTAAACGTGTCGTTTAACCAATTTGTCATTTCTTCTCTTGGCTGACCATATTTTTGAGTCAATGCTGCTTTAAATTTTTTGTATGTGTTCAGGAAGTGGTGTGAATTTAAATAATTATCATTTAATTTATATACCGCCCCGGCCAGTTTGTTTTGAGAAAATAAATATATCAGCTCGACATTATTTTCCAGAATTTGCGTTTTATACTTAATAGTATTTTCATTAATTTCAACAGGATCCATTTTGATCTCTGAGGCAGTGACCGCTTCTTTGGTCAGGCCCCATTTGGAATTTCTGAAGCTGTAATCTTCGCACCAACCCATCCTTAACGGTGCTAGAAGGCCTACAATGTAAATTATGAAAATAAGTTTTCTAAACATGATAAACCCTCCTTATATTTTTAGGCCTAAATTATCCCGATGCCATGCGCTTTAGATATTGTATATTCAGTATCGTTTGCGCGTGCAAGAAATTTTTTGTACAACTTGTCGGCAAACTAAATCCTTCATACAACTTGACATGTTAATGCGAGTTCTGTATTGTGGCAGCTGGTAATACCACCTGCCATCAAGGAGACTATTATGCAGGAACTGCTCAAACCTATCCGCACCGAAAGCCTCAAAGATCTATTTATCAAGCGTTTCGAAGAACTGATTCTGTCCGGTACCTTTCCGGTTGATCAAAAGCTGCCGTCCGAACGAGAACTTGCCCTGCAACTGAGGGTCAGTCGACCTGTCGTGCATGAGGGATTGGTCGATTTGGCGGCAAAGGGCCTGGTAACCCTGATCCCCAGGGCCGGCACAATTGTCAATGACTATCGTAAAGAAGGTTCCCTGTCGCTCCTAACTTCTCTGGTCAATTACCACCAGGGCGATCTGGAGCCGGAACTTTTGACAAGTCTGCTGGAAATGCGCTTGCTGTTTGAGGTCGAAACCGCCCGTCTCACAGCCCTTAACCGAACCAAGGAACAGCTCCAATCTTTTTACACCCTGCTTCGCGAAGAGGATAATATCGATATTTTCAGTATTGAAAAAGTCAGCGAGCTGGATTTTAATTTTCATCATCTTATTGCCTTATCTTCCGGGAACCGCATCTATCCGCTGCTGCTCAATTCATTTAAACAGTGTTATACCAATCTGGCCGGCCAGTTTTTTATTGATTCGACCGTGGTACCGGAAGTGTTCCGTTTCCACCAACAGATGGTGGAGGCCTTTGAAAATAAAGATGATGGGACGGCCGCGCAAATAATGACGCGCATGCTGACCCACGGAGCAAATAAGCTAAAAGCTTAAAGCTGAATGCTCAAAGCAAATAAGCTCAAAGCTGAAATGATAAAATCGGAAAACTCAAAGCAGAAATGCTAAGGGATAATGGATTAGCGAATCGGAATATAAATACTTAAAACTGGCGGCAAAGAAATCGCGTCAATGATTATGGGCCTCATTAAGTCGCTCAAAAGATCTTAATGGTATTTTGTAATATAGTCGATAGTAAACATTTGACTTTGAGCCTTCACCTTTGAGCTTTGAGCTATTTAGCGCCATGCGCTTTGCCCTATTTACTATGCGAATATACTAAGGAGGTTCTATTCTATGAGTACGGCAGCCCTCCCAAAATACAACCATCCCATCAAAGAACCACAGGGCTTATCCGCGCGCATCCAATGGTTGCGGGATTACTATTTCAAGGGTGCCGAACGGGCCTGGAACAACGAATTTCTGGCCTGGTCCAGCGGGACGGCCTGGGATGTTCAGTTCAACGAGATGAATTTTTACATCGTGCCGGAGACCTATGCCCTGCTGCAAACCCTGCGGGGTTCCTACCGCCAGGCAGCAAGAGCCATAGACCTTGACACAGATTTTTGGACCTGGAGTCCGGTCGAACGACGGGCCTGGTTTGTCAAAGAGGTTATGGTTCGATACATGCCCAAAGAAATTTTACCGGGCGATCTGATTGCCGGCGGACGGTTTAATATCCAGACGTCCCTATGTTTGGACAAAAAGGAACAGAAAGCATTTGACCGGGCGCTGCTTAGCAAAAACGGTGCCCGCTCCAAGATGAAGTGGTTTCACGACCACGGCTACGGCAATGCCGGCGCCACCAGCGGCCATTTGATTCCTGACCATGAGCGAGCGCTGCAAATTGGGTGGAAAGGGATTATGGCCGATCTGGAATCCCAATACAATCAATTGAGTGATGGTGCGAAAAATGGACCTAAAGGCGCCCAGCTGCGGGCCATGATGACTGCTGCGACCATGCCGCGCAATCTGGCAGCTCAATATTCAGATGTATGCCTGGACCTGGCAGCCGAACAGACCGATCCCAACCGTCGACAGGAACTTATGCAAATGGGCCAGATTTTAGTCCGGGTACCCTGGGAGCCGGTACGAACATTCTGGGAAGCCCTGCAGGCGCTGTGGATCAATCACATGCTGATCATGAGTGACGAGAATTACCCCGGTCCCGGAACCTCCTTCGGCCGCATCGATCAGTACCTGCTGCCCTATTGGGAGTATTCGTTGTCTCATGGAATGGAGCGCGAATTCGGTAAAGAAATCTTAAAATGCTTCTGGATGCACTGCAACACCGTCTATGATGCCATGATTCGCAACGGCAACCAGGGGATCACCTCGGGATTCGGTCAGCTGATAACGCTGTCGGGTATGGGGGCCAACAGCATAGACCTGACCAATGATTTGACCTATGCAATGCTTGAAGTCATCGATGAGATGAGCCCGATTCTGGAACCCAAACCGAACGTGAGGCTGCATCGAAATTCTCCAGATAAATTGCTGGACAAGGTGGCGGATATGATATCCGTCAGCCAGGGATCGCCGTTTCTGCTCAATTTTGATGAGCGGTCCATGGCCGGCATGATGCTCGAGGCTAAAAAGGCGGGTATCAGTCACCTGATAAACAAAAACAATGTCCACGATTACGCTCCGGTGGGCTGCCTGGAAAACACCATGGTCGGAAACGACCGGTCCGGCACGGTGGATGTCAACCTCAACCTGCTCAAGGCGGTTGAACTGGCCCTGACCGGCGGCAAAGATTTAGTCCCCTTCTTTAATCCCATGACCGGCAAAGAAGAAGAAATTAAACAGGACGGTCCGGATACCGGTGATGCGACCAACTGCGACACGTGGCAAGATTTCTGGAACGCTTATGCTATTCAGAACCAATACATCATCAAAAAAAGTATCGACACCTATGAAACGTCAGAATCACTAAGAGCAAAATTTTTTCCCACGCCCTATCTTTCCTGCCTGGTCAGAGGGTGTGCGCAAAAAGGCCGGGACATAACCCGGGGCGGTGCCGAAATCAATCTGGCCACTTTAGAAACCGTGACTTTTGCCACCACGGTCGACTCTCTTTTGGCCATTAAATACCTGGTTTTCGACACCCAAAAATGCACCATGGCTGAACTCATTGCCGCTTTGAAAGACAACTGGCTCGGACACGACGTCCTGCAGGCCATCGCTAAAAATAAAGTCCCTAAATACGGACGCGATGACGATGAGGCCGATGCCATGGCCAAAAAGGTTATGAACCTCTGGTGTGACGAGACCTGGAGACACCGGACAAAATCCACCGACCGCCAGTTCAGGCCCGGGATGCTCAGCTGGAATTACTGGGCCGGGGACGGGTTCGTCATGGCCGCCAGCGCCGACGGCCGGCCCAAAGGGCAATTTCTATCCAATGCCATTTGTCCCTCCAACGGTGCCGATATCAAGGGCCCGACGTCCAATGCCAACTCGGTGGGAAAAGTACTGGGCGGCAAGGCAGCCGATGGCCGCGGCGATTGGGGCGAATATTTAAACTGTCTTCCCAACGGTGCCAGCCATACCATCACGTTTAATCCCTCGATTATCAAAGATCCCGAGCACAAAGACAAATTTAAGGCCTTTTTGAGGGGTTACTGTGAAAACGGCGGCAGCGCTTTGCAGATCAACATGCTTGATCCCGCAGTCCTGCGTGATGCCCAGAAACACCCCAAAAACTATCGGCACCTGCTGGTCAGAATAACCGGCTACAATGCTTATTTTACAGCCGTAGGCAAGGAACTGCAGGATGAAGTGATTCAGCGGGTGAGTCATGGGAATTATTAAGCTCAAAGCTCAAGGCTGAAGCCAAATAAGCTCAAAGCTGAAGGCTGAAAGCTCAAAGGGGAAGGAAAAAAGCTGAAAGCAAATAAGCTCAAAGCTGAAGGCTGAAAGCTGAAAGTTGAAAGGAAAATGGTTAAAGGATAGGAGGGGGGAATTATGAAGTTTGGCTATGAGGACTTAGACGTTTGGAATAAGGCGGTGGACTTTGCGGTTCAGGTTATTGAAACGGTTGAAAGAATATCAACAGGTCGAAAGCACTATAGATTATTAGAACAAATAGAATCATGTACCACAAGTGTGTCCATGAATTTGGCCGAAGGAAAGGGCCGTTACTCAAAAAAGGAATTTATTCAATATTGTTACATTGCGCGCGGTTCACTTTACGAAACAATGACCTTACTTGTGATTTTCCAAAGAATAAACTGGATTAGTGAATCAGAATACGCAAAACTTGAATCTAGTGGCAAAGAAATCGCCGCAATGATTATTGGCCTGATAAAGTCTCTCAAGCGGTCATAGAAGTAGTCTATTATTAAATTGATGAAAAATCATTTCGCTTTGAGCTTTCAGCCTTCAGCTTTGAGCTATATTTACCAGGCCCTAGCCCTTTTGTAACCTAATTAATTTCAAAATGACCGGAAGCAAAAAACTAAATACTATTGCAACGATTCTTGAAATCCAGCGCATGTCCACGGAAGACGGTCCCGGGATCCGGACCACGATTTTTTTTAAAGGCTGCAGTCTGAAGTGCGGCTGGTGCCACAATCCCGAAAGTATTTCCCCCCACCCCCAGGTACACTGGATCGCCAATCAATGCATCGGCTGTCAGACCTGCCTGGAGGTCTGCCCGGAAGAAGCGTTGTCTTTTGAGTCAGGCTGCAATCGAATAGATCGCGATCTGTGCACCGGCTGCGGTCTATGTGCCGCAGAATGTCCGACAACCGCCCTGGAGCTCTTAGGTCGCCAATGGGTATTAACTGATCTGGTTGCCGAGGTCATCAAGGACCGGGCTTATTTCGAGAAGTCGGGCGGGGGCATTACCCTGGGGGGCGGCGAACCATCCCTCCAGATGCAGTTTAACCGAGAGCTCTTATTAAAGTTGAAAGAATTGGGCATTCACACCGCATTGGATACGTGCGGCATGTGTTCGAAGGAGGCTCTGGAAAAACTCCTGCCTCATTCAGACCTTGTTTTGTTTGATTTAAAAGAAATCGATCCGCACAAGCACCGGGAGTTTACCGGCAACACCAACCATAAAGTATTGGATAATCTTCTTTTAGTGCGCGGTTGTATGCTAGCGGATGGCCGGCCGGTTGAACTCTGGATCAGGACGCCGATCATTCCCGATGCAACCGCGACCGAAGAAAATATCCGGGGGATCGGAAGGTTTATTGCCGCAAACCTCAATGGACTGGTAACCCGATGGGAGCTGTGTGCGTTTAACAATCTATGCCGGGACAAGTATCTTCGCCTGGATCTGGATTGGGAGTATCAAGACCAGGGGCTATTGAGCAAACGGTACATGGAAAAAATGGCAGCGGTTGCAAGAAACTCCGGTGTTGATCCGGCTATCGTGTATTGGAGCGGAAGTACGAAGCTAGAAGCATAGAAGTAAAAAAGCTCAAAGCAAATAAACTGAATGCTGAAAGCTCAATGCTCAAAGCTGAAAGGAAAGGGAGTTCATCAGATTATTCAGTACTATAATCGAATGGTTTAGAAATCGCCGCAATGATCATGGGTCTCATCAAGTCGCTCAGAAGATAATAAGGGTGTTTGATAATAAGATCGATAATAAACATTTGCTTTGAGCTTTCACCTTTCAGCTTTGAGCTATTATACATCTGAGGTAAGAATACGAGAAGACAATGAAGACGAAAACATCTTTTAGTGCGCAAGAAATGCTAGCATTCGAGCCGGCCGAAAAGATCGGCCTGGTGGCCTGTGTCAATCCCGAAGGATTGCCGCACATTTCCCTGATTACTTCCATTATGGCGCCCAAACCCGACCAGCTGACTTTGGGACAATTCTGCAAGGGGTTGAGCAAGCAATACATCCAGCAAAACCCTCATATCGCTTTTTTAATAATGACCATGGATAAAAAAATGTGGCACGGCAGAGCCCGCTGGACCCATCTTAGAAATGAGGGGGCGGAATATGAACGCTACAACGAAATTCCCATGTTCCGCTACAACACCTATTTTGGTATCAATACCGTTCACTACCTGGATTTGATCGAAACCTCCGGCAGCCAAGATCTTCCCATGCCAAAAATCATCCTGTCGGCCATGCTGACCAAACTGGCCAAATCAGCGGCTGGCAGCGGTGTAAAAGATCGGGTTCTAAAGCCTTTTGCCGAGGATCTGTTTAATCAACTCGATTCTCTTAAATTTATTGCCTATGTCGGGCAAGACGGGTTGCCGGTAATGGTTCCGGTGATCCAGTGCCAGGCCGCCGACAGTCGGCGGCTGGCATTTGCTCCGATTGCGTTCAAGTATGAATTAAGGCGAATTCCAAAAGAAACGCAGGTTGCTGTCTTTGGTCTAACAATGGGAATGGAGGATGTGCTTATTAGAGGCACCTTCAGGGGCTACAAAAGAACGCTGGGCGTGTCACTTGGAATCATTGACATCGAGTGGGTCTACAACTCCATGCCCCCGGCCCATGGGCAGATTTATCCGGAGGTCGCATTGACGCCCGTCAAAGAATTTTAAATTGGAAATCCCCCCTAAGCCCCCGTTTCAAAAGGGGAGCATGCTAACTTGTCCTTTTTTTAATGGGGGGGGCGAAGGGGATTTGATACTAGGGAGAGGCCTTTACTTGATACGCCAAAGCTTCATCCGCAGGGTCGTGTTGCCTGCCACTTATGTCCTTGGGGGCATGGTTATATCCATAAATGTTTATGACAAACGGCTGGCATATGAAGAATCGATTCGCATTCCGTTTATCGTAAGATATCCGGCATTAATCGATGAGCCGGGGCGCCGCGCTTCTCAGATGATTTTAAACATCGACCTGGCGCCGACTCTGCTGGATATTGTCGGAATTGGAATCCCTTCCAATATGCAGGGTGCAAGCCTTAAACCCATCCTGGCGTCGCCGGGCGCACCGGGCCGGAAATCCTGGCTTTACGAGCATTTTCCGGTGTTTCCCATTCCAGTTCCAGGTATTACAGCCGTCAGGACGCAGCGTTATAAGTATGTCGAATATCAAAATGATGTGCGGCCCAAAGAACTCTATGATCTAAAATCTGATCCAAAAGAAATGAGAAATATCATTAGTACACCGGACGGAATGCGTCTTGCGGAAGAATTAAAAAAAGAGCTGCAACAATTGCAGAATAAGACCGGATATCAGTTCAACAACCGCGGATAAAAATAGATAGAAATCAGGTCCCATTGGCCGTGCAGAAGGTTAGCCATGATTTCATGAGGGAGGAATAATGTCGGGTTCCCATAATCGAATACTGCAGGTGGATCTGGACTCAGGCAAGCAGGATGTGATGCGTTTAGAAAACAACTACTGGCTGAAATTTATCGGCGGCAGTACGCTGGCGGCAAGGCTGGTTGCGGATACAGACGGTCCCACGGCAGATCCTTTGTCCCCGGCAAATCCGCTGCTGGTAATGACCGGACCCATGGTCGGGACCAATTTCCCCGGCAGCTCACGCTTTGTCATGTGCGCCCGCTCGCCGTTGACCGGCATCTGGGGAGAATCTGCGTCCGGCGGTTTTTTCGGCGCCCAGCTGAAAAAAGCCGGCTTCGACGGAGTCGTTTTGCGGGGAAAATGCGATCGGCCATCGTATCTGGCGGTTGAAAAAGGCCGGGCCGAAATAGTTGATGCCGGCGATCTCTGGGGACTGGACACCTATGAATGCATCGACAGATTAAAGCAGCATCATGCAGATAAGCAGCAGCGGCTGCGGGTGCTGGCCATTGGACCGGCCGGTGAGCGAATGGTAAGGTTTGCGGCGGTGGCCAATGACAAGGCGCACTACCTGGGACGCACCGGCATGGGTGCGGTGATGGGCAGCAAAAACCTCAAGGCGGTTGTCGTGCCGGGCAATCAGAAGATCCCTGTCGCCAGAGAGGATGCCTACCGGGCAATCCGGCAAGCGGCTTTGGCGGATATCAGGGACTCCATGATCTGTGCTTCATTTCATGATCTTGGCACGGCGGCAGCCATGGACATGGGGATGCTGACCGGGGATGTTCCCATCAAAAACTGGTCCCTGGGCGAAGGATATGAAATGGCCGCTGCCATCGGCGGGCCGGCCATTCATGAGAATATGCTCCAAGGGCGAACGGCCTGCTATGCCTGCCCGATCGGCTGCAAGCCGGTGGTGCAAGTCGTTGATGCCAAATACCCGGTTTCAAAAGGCCCGGGTCCCGAATACGAGACGTGCGCCGGCTTCGGCACCATGATCATGAATGATAATCTGGCGGCGATTGCTTACCTCAATGAGCTGTGCAATCGCCTGGGACTGGATACGATCACCTGCGGCGCGACCGTGGCCTTCATCATGGATTGCTATGAAAATGGTTTGATGACCCGGGCTGATCTGGATGGCCTGGACATGCGCTGGGGCAATATCGATGCGGTAATTGAACTGGTCAAAAAAATCGGACTGCGCGACGGCATCGGCGATACGGCCGCCCTGGGCAGCCGCGCGATGGCGGATCATGTTAAAGGCAACGCTGCGGATTATTCCGTCGCCGTTAAAGGTCTGGAGCTGCCGATGCACGATCCCAGAGCGTTTCACGGACTCGGGCTGGCCTACATGAGCTCCAGCCGCGGGGCGTGCCACCTGCAGCACACGGTACAAGCCGTGGAACAGGGCATGGTGGCCTGGCCGGAGATCGGGTTAAAAGAAGATTACCCGGCCACCGAAAGCAGCGGGAAAGCCAAAATGGTGAGCATCTGCGAAAACATCGGCCAGCTGGCCAATGCGGCCTGTGTCTGCCATTTTGTTTTCTGGGCCATGGGGTTGGACAATTTTCTGGGAGGGTTTAATGCCGTCACCGGGTATGATTTCAGCATGGCAGACTGCCTGGCGGCCGGCGAGCGGGCCTGGGTCTTAAAAAGAGCCTTGAATAATATCATGGGCGTTACGGCCGAAGATGACCGCCTGCCCAAGAAAATTTTAACTGCCCTGGCTGACGGCGCAGCGGCCGGGAGTGTGCCGGATGAAAAACTGATGCGCCGCGAGTATTATCAAATCAGAGGTTTGGATGAAAAGGGGGTCCCAACTCCGCAATTGCTGCAGAAAACAGGACTCGGATTCCTGCAGAAGCGGCTGAGTTCTGTCTGAGTTTTCAATTTGGACGTGGAATTATCGGTATTCCTAAACTGAAAAAGGAGGCTGACAATGGCAAAACTGGATGTGTTTAGTGAAGCGTGGTGCCGGGCGTGGGAGGACAAAGTCAAAGCCAGCAAAGACTTTGCCGTGTATAACAAAGGCTGGCAGGGAGATATCGGCTGCGTGATGTTAAAAGATCCGGCTGCGAATGTTGCTGAGGATCAATATCTCTACCTGGATTTTGAAGACGGCGTGGTCAATGGCATTCGGATGGTAGACAAAGAGACGGCTGAAAATTCCAAATTTGTCATATCCGGCCCTTACGTGCGCTGGAAACAGGTGGCCAATAGAGAACTGGATGCCGTCAAAGGCATGATGCAGGGTAAACTCAAGCTCAAAGGGAATCTGCCCTATGTGGTCAAATACTTAAAAGGCGTGCAGGAATCGATCCGGTGTCTGACGGAGGTGGATAGTAAATTCCCAGATGATTGAAAAATGGAAGGGATTCTTTTTTTAATTGTTTTTCTGACAGGATTAACAGGATATGAAAAAGTATCCGAACAATCCTGTAAATCCTGTCAATGGTTGAGTTTATAATACAATCATTATTTTTTATCATACTTCCCATATAGTGATAAGGTTTAGGAGGCAGAATTATGCCATACGATGCGGGCTTGAATTTCAATTACATTGCCCCGACCAGGATCATATTCGGTGAAGGATCTATTTCCGAACTTCCCATGGAGGTCAGGGCTCTGGGGGATAAGGCATTTCTGGTGACGGATCCAGGTCTCATAGAAACCGGCCTTGTCGAACAGGTTAAACGCAAATTGGGAGATTTTCTGGCGGGCGTCTATTCGGATGTGCCCCAGGACAGCGGAATGGAGATCGTCGACAAGGGGGCCGAGCTGGCGCTTTCAGCCGGTGCGGATGTAATTGTCAGCCTGGGCGGCGGCAGCGTGATCGATACGGCCAAGGGGATCTGCATTGTCCTGAAAGAAGGCGGCAGTTTAAGGGATTTTCAGGGCATGCAAATGCTGACCCAACTACAGACTCCGCATATCGTTATTCCCACGACTGCCGGAACCGGGTCGGAAGTCACCTCCGGCGCTGTGGTGCTGGATAGAGACCAGGGGCAGAAAATCATTATATTTGAATATTTCAACACACCCAGAGTGGCAATTCTCGACCCGCACATGACTGAAAATCTGCCGGCCCATCTCACGGCTTCAACCGGAATGGACGCCCTGACCCATGCCGTGGAAAGTTACGTGGTCCAGGCGCGCAATCCCATATCCGACTCGGCGGCACTGCATGCCATAAAACTGATTGTCAAACATCTTCCGCTCGCCGTTGCGAACGGCGCGGATCTTGTGGCCCGGGGGCAAATGCAGATCGCCGCCCTGCTGGCCGGCTGGGCCTTTTCCAATGCCATGGTGGGGCTGGTGCACGCGATGGCGCACTCTTTGGGGGCTGTTTGCCGAATACCCCATGGCCTGGCCAACGGTATCCTGCTGCCGCATGTGATGCGCTACAATCTTGATGAAATTCCCGACCTCACGGCGGATATTGCCGAAGCCATGGGCGTGGCCGCGATTGACATGGATATATCCGCTAAGGCAATGGCAGCGGCGGATAAAATGGATGCCTTTGCCCAAAGCGTCGGCCTTGATCAGCGGCTGAAAGATTTTAACGTGACAGAGGAGCAGCTTAAGGAATGTGCCGAACTTTCGATGTCAGACGGCTCGATCATTTATAACCCAAAAATCGTCATGGATGCCGAAGCGGTTTTGAGTATTTATCGGACGGCATACTGACAAAAGTAAAACCAAATATTTGCAGTCATAAAACAAACCGTTGGCAAGACTGAAGATATTACTGCTCTTGAAATGGCGCACGGCGCACGGCTCAAGGTGAAAGGCAGAAGGGAAAAGAATCAGTTTTAGTTGAGGGGTCAATGAATTTTTATTCGATTTAGGTAATAGATCGCATATCGAGTCTGTGATTAAACATCGGGTATGTAAAAGGGCGGGTATGAAAATAAATCTGGCGGATGGTGCAAAGGAGATCGGCCTGGCGATCATGCTGCAGGATTTGATTGTTCAAAATATTGAGCAACATCCACATAAGCTGAACGATTTCAAAAAGCTTGATATGGTGATCGGACTTGAAGTCTCCGATGCGGCTATAAAACTTACGCTTGAATTCTCAAATTGTACCTTAACCATTCAGCCGGGCATTGCGGGACAACCAGCGTTAAATATCACTGCTGACGCCGCTACTGTTATGAATTTGAGCAACCAAAAAATCAAGTGGGGCCTGCCGTATTATTTTGATGAGAGCGGTCGAGAAATAATTAAGGCCATGAGAAGTGGACGGCTGCGGGTGACCGGGATGATTCGTCATTTCGCAAGCCTGATCAGGTTTTCAAGGGTCATGTCGGTTCATTGAGGCAGTAGATATGTTTCGCCCGCTTGAGTCACGTTATATTCACTGCGGGTGGTTGATATTGACGGTAAATCTATTGGCAAAAATTCGAGCAATCCGTTTCTGTGACAATATTTAACGGTGACATCATCGCCGGATTGTTGCCAGATATAATTGCCCGGTGAATCTTCAAGAATTATCGGCTCATTTGTAATGGTGTTGTCGATACCATTCTGGTTAAAAAACTCAATTAATTGTTGACCATTTGATATCGGCCCTGCCGGATACGACGAAAACTGTAATAACAACTGAACAGGAAGAGAGGAATCCCGGTCAAAGTTTATTTCCTCCGTATAAATTTGAGTTGTTTCGCCAAGCGTTATGCAGGTGTATACAAATACTGCGGCACTCGCCAGCGCGAGCAGTAAGAAATTCTTCGGGATGGTGATTGTATGCCAACGATTTCTGAATATCCGGTAGAAAATTGTCAGAATAATTGCACCGACTGCAGCAACCGCCAATGTGTCGGAGTAGGCTTTATCAAATTTGGCTTTGGATGAAATGAACTGCTTCCGGTAGGGGGCGGCCTTTTTAAATTTAAAAACAATATCCACCCGCTCTGCGCGGATTGGAACCGGGGCGGCAAATTTTGTTACCACACATCCATCCCACATTACCTTCGAAGCATCAGAATGAGCGATTTCCCGGTCGCGGACAAAAACCGTTCTGGGTATGAATCCCTTTCGATCAACCGAATCCGAGGAAAAACCGGAGTCGGCTATCTTCTTAAAATCGAAAAAGTTACAGTATTCTTTCTTAATCCTGTAGTTAATTGGAACTGCTTCCTGCTCGCTGACCACAAACAACTCCAGAAAAAAGCTGGATCCGTTAGGAGCCGATAGTCGCATGGGGTAGACGGCTCGGTCGGTTTCAAATTGCAGCATTAGCGCCTGGGTGGTCATCCCGTCATTGGAATTCGTATTGCGTTTTGCGACCGCAAAACACCAATGCCGGGCGATGAAACTATCGATAAGTTTGGCCGTCTCCGGCTGGATTTTGCTGAGGCCATTCCGATTAAGCCAGGAATTTAATTCGGAACTATCCTGCGGCTGGAGAATGGATATTTCGTAATTTCCAGTAATTTTTCTGCTTTTTTCCTTAACCTTCGGATCGGCAGTGAGTGACGATCCGGCCAATGTCCCACCAGCTTTCTGATGATGGGCCATATAATTGGGATACCAAATGACAAACAGGATATATAATGAAGCCGGCAAAATACCGCCTTTTACGCCCCAGCGCATGAAAATAAGGCAAATTAATAAAATTATAATGATATTTATCGTAGCGCTTGAAATTTCCGAAGCGTCATTAAACAGTTTCTTATTTTGAACGACCGGTTGCATCTGTAAGGAAATCGTTTTTAAAAGTCCGGGAGAAATTTTAGTGACTTCTATCGGTTGGTTTGGCAGTGGAATTATCCAGCCATTGTTACTTTTTGTGTCATCAGCCGCCGATTCAATGATCAGCGTCTCGATTCCATTGCGATACTGCAAGAGCGCGCGCTGGATCGGAATATCCGGCAATTTGCGCCTTGCTTCAAGTTGGGAACAGCCCTCGGCAACAGAAAAGCGGCCGATGCAAACGATTCCGATCAGGATAAAAACAGTATGTGTTGCTTTGCTTTTCATTTAAATAAATTTCGGGCGTCTCTGTGTTCCTTAATTAATATGTATCGGCATTTTTATAGGCATTCTAAAGAAAAAAGCGCAGATCATGGCAGGAAGGCATCATTAAAAAATATACTGAGAAATTTTAAGCCTTAGCGACAAGCAATATGGCAGCAGGGGTTTAATTCAGGTGGATCTTCATTATATTGTAGGAGAACCCAATCCCGTTCGAAAAATCAAACCGGAGTTTTCTCATGCTGATCAAGAACTTGTTTAAATACTGGACCTATCAGGTGTTTTCACCGGGAGCCGTGCTGCGTGAAAAATATGATGCGTTCAAGTCCCTGCTGGCCCATGATAAACGCGCGCATGAGTTGATCGCCCAACTGGAGGAAATATACTATCACCAGCGCAGAGTGGACTATAGCGTCATCGAAGCTATTTGTGAGGAGCTGTCCGGGCGTGTTGGCAATATTGTCGAAGATCTTGCCAGGGTTTGCCCATCCCGTTATTCCGATCTTGGGGAATTTTTCAGAAAAATAGATGGTTATTTAAAATTTATTCTGGCGTCCAAAGTGTTTGACGCTTCGCCTCCTTACGCAACCCCTTTGGGTGAAGTCCGTGCCGACAGCCAGGACCTGGTTGGCGGCAAAGCCTATAATCTGGCTGCGATTAAAAGAGGTCTGCAATATGCCACTCCGGATGGGTTTGTGATTACGACCCATGCCTACCACCATTTTATTGAGACCCACGATTTACGTAAACCGATTGAGGACCGACTGTCCAAACTCGATATCAAATCTGTCGCTTCGCTGGATAAGATATCGCGGGACATCTCAGAAATGGTGCTGGCAGCCCCAGTCCCGTCGGCGGTTGCAACGGCAATTTCAGCAGCGCTTCAAGCGTTTATGTCCACCGTTTCAGAAAAACCGAGGTTCGCTGTCCGCAGCAGCGCGGTGGCGGAGGATTCGCGGACCTCGTTTGCCGGTCAGTATTTAACCGTTTTAAATGTGACGGCTGAAAATATGCTTGAGGCCTATAAAAAAGTTATTGTCAGCAAATACTCCCCCCGGGCTATTTTTTACCGCGTCAATTACGGACTGTCAGATGCTGAAACCCCTATGGCGGTCCTGGTGCTGCAGATGATTGATGCAAAAACCAGCGGTATCATCTACACCCGGGACCTTGATGATCCGGCATCCGGCCATTTAAAAATTCATTCGATCCGGGGCCTGGGTGAATTGCTGGTGAGCGGCGCAACCGCTGCCGATATACTCACCGCAACCAAAGAAGGAAAGTCAACAATTGTGGCAAAAAAGGCTGGGACCCAATCGCAGCAGATGGTCTATTCGCAAGAAAATAAAACCGAACTGATTCCGCTTGAAGACAACCAAAAAGCGAAAATATCACTAGATGACGGTTCCGCCCGGCAACTGGCCGAATCAGGGGTGAAGCTGGAGTCTTATTTCCAGGAACCGCAGGATATCGAGTGGTGCATGGATAAATCCGGCGATATTTACATTCTGCAATCCAGACCGTTGAAGACCGCTGAAATCCAGCCGGTGGAAGTTGTCGAGTGCAATTTTGAGGACGTCGACACGCACCTGCTTTTCTCCGGGGGGGAGCGGGCCGCGCCCGGAATCGGCGCCGGGAAAGTTTACAAATTAAATCATGAGTCCGATCTTGAGGCCGTTCCCCAGGGTGCCGTACTGGTGGCCAGAAATGCCTCCCCGCGCTATGTTAAGGTGCTGAACAGGCTTAACGCCGTGGTAACGGACAGCGGGAGTATTGCCGGTCATTTTTCATCTGTGGCCCGCGAATTCGGTGTTCCGACCCTGGTCAACACCCAAACCGGTTTTGCCAGTTTGCCGCAGGGAGAAGAAGTTACGGTCCATGCCGATGACCGGACCGTCTACCAGGGCATTGTTAAGCCCATGGTAGAAAGCCCCTGCGCCCGCATAAATCTGATCATCGACAGCCCCTTTATGCGTAAATTGAACTATATCATGAGTTTCGTTGCCACACTGGAACTTGTTGACCCGGAATCCGAGTCTTTTGTGCCCCAGGGGTGCCGGTCCTTGCACGACATTATCCGGTTTTGCCATGAAAAGGCCGTCCAGGAAATGTTTCATATTTCCGACAAGCGCCTGCGTAAAATCGGCGGTGCCAAAAAGCTTCAATCCAGCATCCCGATGCAATTTATTGTTCTCGATGTTGGCGGTGGGGTAAAACCGAGGCGCGAAAATCAAAAAGAGATCGGCATCGATGATGTTGCCAATCTTGCAATGAGGGCATTGTTCAAGGGACTGAGTCACCCGGATATTCATTGGGGTTCGATGATTCACTTTGACTGGGCCGAACATGACAAAATCGTTATGAGCGGCGGGATTATCAGCCCCAAGGCGACGATGTTTGCCAGTCATGCCGTCCTGTCGGACGACTATATGAATTTAAACCTGCGCTTTGGCTATCATTTTGTCATTGTGGATGCCCTGTGCTGCGCCGAGGCGCAGGATAATTACGTGCTTTTCCGATTTTCCGGCGGGGGAGCGGATTTTGATCAAAGAACATTGAGGGCGGAATTTTTAAGTCAGGTCTTGCAGAAGCTTAATTTTGAGGTTAATAAAACCAGTGATCTGGTTGATGCCAGGTTATCCGGCACAAACCCGGAAACGACGCTTCAACAATTAGACTTCCTCGGGCGTCTTTTAGGGGCGACCCGATTGATGGATATGTACCTCAAAGAGGATTCCCAGGTTGCAGGATTTGTGGAAGATTTTATGAATGGAAGATATCACTTTGCTTCGGTAGAATCCTAAGTAGCCAATGGAATAGTGGACTCGATTTTCGGTGTTAGATAAATGAGGTGTCGGGGCGTTTTGCATGCCGATCCGCTGGGTGGATAATCACCACCGAAACCGCATGAACTCGACCCTAAGGGTTCGTAATGAATGAACAGTAGTCAAAATGAAAACGGAATATTATGGGCAAAGCCAGGATTGGATGTTAAATAAACGCCGCCGTACAAAGCTGTTCATCCATAACGATCCCTAATGGTCTCAGACAGCATCCGATTGCGGTGGCGATCATCCACTCCGCTAATATCATGGGCTTACGCTGGGAACTCCTCGATCCCTGAGATAAATAAATCATATGTCAAAATACGAGCTAACCTGGATCACCGAACATCTGGCTGCCGGCCATGCGCCATTTTCCCATGAGGACCTGGCTGAGATGAGATGGCAGGGCATCGATGCCATTGTCAACCTGTGCGGAGAGTATTGCGATCTGCATGAAATCCAGCTGGATTCGGGGTTTGAAGTTTACTATCTGCCGATTGCCGATGAGGGTGCACCGGATATGGCAGAAATGGAGAAGGCCATTGAATGGGTGGATGAGATCATCGATCAGGGGAAAAAAGTTCTGGTCCATTGTCGCTTCGGTATCGGGCGAACCGGAACGTTTGTTACGGCCTATTTACTTAAGTACGGGTTGAACCTGAAGGGTGCCGCCAAATTATTAAAGGTCAGCCGGGCCAATCCATCCAATTATTGCCAGTGGAAATTATTGCGGAAATATCAAAAAAAGTTAAGGAAGGCCTGATCTGATGAAAGCCTACCAAAGAGGGCGTTCAGTCGTTTTTCGAAAAACGCAAGCCTGTCTGGCAAGAAAAGTAGGGGGATCGGCGACGATGCCGTATCGGGCGCGGGGCGGTTTGAATTTGTGAAGTGATGGTCCTGCATTAAGTCCGACTCGAGTTTTTCGGTATCTGGCTAAAAGGTTCTGTGCGGCATACTTTCCATTCGACCGGCCGGTGTAATTTCAATGTAATCCAGTTTCCGCTGCAATTCTCTAATAGTCGCTGCCCCGCCATAGGTCAGCCCGGAGCGCAATCCGCCGATGATGTTCGCCATGATCTCATTTTCGTCTTCGCGGTAGGCGACTTCAGTTGCAACACCTTCCGCAGTTTTCCACTCGGCGATGCCGCCGTGGTATTCTTTTTGAACGTCGCTGCTGGCCATGCCGCGATAGGTTTTAACTTTTATATCCTCTCCGTCATGGCCCTTTTTGCTGATTACCGGACCAGGCGTCGGCCGGGTGCCGGCCAGCATACTGCCCACCATTACAAAATCCGCACCAAAGGCCAGGGCCTTGACAATATCGCCGGCATACCGGATGCCGCCGTCAGCGACGACCGAGCGATCCACGCGGGAGCAATTTTTGATGGCCGTCAGATTGGGAACCCCGAAGCCGGTTTTGATCCTGGTGGTACAGACGGACCCACCGCCGATACCGACCTTGACGATATCGGCACTGCAGGAAGCCAGATAGTCGGCGCCGGCATAGGTGGCCACATTCCCGGCCATGATACAGGCGCTGTCACCGATCATTTCGCGAATATGTTTAAGGGTGCGCCCAACATACTTGGCGTGGGCATGGGCAACATCCACACAAAACAAATCAGCGCCAGCGTCTCGCAAAGCTTCGGCCCGTTGGAGATCCTTTTCGGCGCAGCCGATAGATGCGAACACCGGATATTTACAGTCTTTAAACATACTGACATTGTCTTCGAGGGGCATATAGCGATGCAGTACACCGATGCCGCCTTTGGATCCGATAAAATTTGCCATCTCTGCTTCGGTGATGGTGTCCATGTTCGCCGTCATCACCGGCAAATCAAGGGACAGCTTACCCGTTTTGCATCGCATGGAGATGTCCACAACTTTACGCGATTCCCAGTGGCTGTACGATGGGACCATGAGAATGTCGTCATAGGTGAAAGCTTTCATTTTGATGCCTCCTTAATTAATCTATTCAAGGGTTTCGGGCCAAAACTCCCCGCCCCTCAATTTATCCACTTACCAGATCTTGTGTGTTCTTAATAAAACTGATTTTTTCATGAATTGCAAAGAAATCGCAATTGATCTAATATGATTTTCAGCTAAATTATGGTTGAATGCAAAATTAAATGAAATAATCATCCGGAAGGAAAGTGTGATTGAAAACGAGTTCCGTCAAGCGCTGGACTAAATATATTCTTATATTTTTCGGCACGGTTGTCATGCTCGGCCTAATATCTGTCACCGTCACGTTAATCGTTTGCGACGATGAGGACTACCGCAAGCTGGCTGTCTGGGGAGTGGAGCGTGTTACCGGCTATCGGATGATTGTCGAAGGCCGTTTTTCGGTTAACCTGTCGGTTTCCGGAACGGTTGCGGATTACGAAAACATCGAAGGCCTGAATCTGCAGTTGGCGGCTGATGGGCAGGATCTGACGAAATTGCTGAAAATGTTTCAGGTGGAATCCCCGTCCCCGGGGCATTTGAATTTTAAAGCCAGGCTTTCCGGTGGTCTGGCAGCCCCCCGAGTTTCCAATCTCAAACTGTCAATTTCCGGTGATCCGTCGGTTGAAATTTCAGCCGAGGGTGCGATCACCAATTTGCGCGACGGTGATGGCACGGACATTTTGCTTTCCGTGCTGTGTCGCAATGAAGATCTTCTCCACAAGATTTTTCCCGACGACTGGAAGGTTTTAGAGGAATTTAAATTTAACGGGGCATTGCGCAAGGTGCCGACTGGTTTCCGCATCGAGGACATCACTGCCCGGGTGGTCAACAATAAAGGTATCGACCTCGAAACCGGGGGCTGGCTGCGCCTGGGCAATATCAGCGAGGACCTTTCAGTGCAGGAAGTGGATCTCAACTTGCACCTGACGTCACCCCGCACCGAATCCATCCGACCGCTGCTCATCGATGCGATCCCGGAGATAGGCTCTGTTGATGCCAGAGGAAGGCTGACCGGCCCGGTTGAACATCTGGCACTTGAGGATATGGTCATTATAAGAGGTGGTTCCGGCCCGGTGCGGGTAGAAACGCGCGGCCGGATTGGATGGATTTCGCACGAAGACGGCGAGGCGCTATCGGATATGGACCTGGCGCGAAACCGACCGTAACGGCACATACGGCGTTGATGATGTGAAGTTCGTTGCCGGTGATGGCAAAATTTTTAAGTTGCGTGCCACAGGTAGTGTCGCTTCGGTTATCCAGCACAAGGAAGCCTTTTTCGACGGCCCCGGCACAAAAATCTTTCACAGACTTAAACTGCATGGCCGGCCGGCTGGATTTTGAAAAAGGGGTCGGCACCATTCAAATCCTTTACCTGGACACCCCCGGCCTCCACGCCCGGGGTTTCGGGTCAATCGATCTGGCCTCTGAAAGCCTAGACATTGTCATTAAACCGGAATCCAAGCGCAGGCTGTTTAGACGCAGCTCGCCGGTTCGGATTGAAGGACAGCTGGTTAATCCTTCCGTAAAAAAAATACCGGCCAATGAGGCGGCCATTTTAGCCGGCCAGCTGGCGGTTCCGATAATTGCGCTACCGGCGCGTGCCCTGGGAATCCTGTGGTCATTGATTCGGGATGATAAGGATGAAAACAGCCCCTGTCTGACAGAGGCACTGTTGAAAACTAAATAAGCGTTGATTGGTCAAGGCGATTGCATGCGCAAAGGTGAAAAATACTTTCTAAAGTCGAACCGTCTGGGATTCCGTCATTGGTGTGAAGACGATCTGGTGATTGCCATAGAACTCTGGGGAGATCATGAGGTCACCAAGTTTTTTGATGCGCGTGGTCAATGGTCCCGGGATGAGGTTCAAGAGCGACTTGCTAAAGAAATACGGATCGATAAGCAATACGGCGTCCAGTACTGGCCGATATTTCGTTTAGAGACAAATGGGCATGTCGGCTGTTGCGGTCTCAGGCCGTATGACCTATCCGGGGGTATTTTTGAGATCGGTTTTCACATCCGTTCAAATCTCTGGCGGCGTGGTTATGCCCGTGAGGCAGCCGTTGCTGTCATAGGATATGCATTTAACAGGCTTAAGGTGAATGGTCTTTTCGCCGGCCACAATCCTAAAAATGAGATCTCGCAGCATCTTTTAAACCAACTAGGTTTTCATTACACCCACGCTGAGTATTATCCACCGACCGGCCTTGATCATCCATCTTATGCGCTGAATGCTGATGAATACTCCGGCAGCAAACCGGCATAGGGCAGCATTTTCTGCCATAATTTTTAAATCAGTCCTGCCGCCGGCCAACGAAGCAGCCGCTAAAATCGGAATGGAGACATCGACTTGGGGCGTCTCATACGAAAAGATTAAAGAGTCAGAGTACGTGGCTACAATTATCTTAAACGCTGAATGTTGAAATTGTATTCACCTGCTATATTTTCTTATTGCGCTTTTAAAAAATCAATGAATCCTGAAAAAAATCCTGCGAGTTCAGTCTTGATAAAATACGGGATTTGCTAAAAAGAAAAAAGATCTTAATTTGGATAAACTATGCTTTGATATCAAAACATTGTTATCAGATTATCAACAGGGCCAGCAGTTTGATGATATCACCATGTTAGCTCTCAGAAGAAATTTGTGAAAGGAGAAGAATATGAAGAGGCGCTATGGGAGGCAATTATTTTTTGGCATTTCGCTAACGCTGGCAATTTACTTATTTACGCCGACATTCCTGGTGTTGGCACAAGATTCAAAGTCCGGTCAATCCAGCTCCCCGGCGGAGCAACCGGCTGCCGGGGCAGTCGATGCGCATGTTGCCGGTATGACGGATGAGCAGGTCAGGCAGGCCTATGCCCAAAAATTAAAACAGGAAGCTGCCGCAAAAACCGGTTCGACCCAAGCGGCAGAGGAAAAGGGCACGTGGCAAGGCGTCGACACCGGTTTTTTTGGGGCGGCGCAGAAGGCATCGGCCGTCTTAAAACGCATCGGTGGTATTTTAAGTGGCGAGCGCAGGAACCCCGGCCAATGGAGCGATGTTGTGGCCAAGCTGTCGGGTGGCAAGGGCACCGCTTATCTGCTTGGGACCGTCGGCGGTCTGGTGCTGATCATTGCCCTGGGGTTGGCGTTGCGCTGGCTGTTTCGGCGATCCACCCTTGATCTGCAGGAAAACCTGACCAATGCCGTGCGATTGGGAAAATTACAATTTCTGGGGCGGGTTCTGGCGCGCATGCTGCTGGAGGCGCTTGGGATCTGTATTTACATGCTGGCCACCTTTATCGCCCTGGTCGTGTTTTACGAACCGGGAGATCCGAATTATGTGGTTGTCTCCGTTTTCTTGCTGGTCAGCCACTACGTCATTGTTTTTGCCTTTGGTGCCCGAATCATATTTTCCCCTTCAGCTTCCGCCCTGCGATTATTCCCTTTGAAGGATCGGGATGCGTCATTTCTGTATAAGTGGATTATTCGGATCGTAATTATCGCCGGTTTCTTTGCCGGAATCAGTGCCGTTTTCAGACAACTGGGCGTGAGCAAACAGTTATTTCTGATGATTTACAGCTCGGCCGGTGCTGCTGTTATCCTGGTGCTGGTGATCATGATCTGGCAAAGCCGCCAGCGGGTGGGCCAGGCAATCTGGAGCGAGGACGCGGATGCGGGATCGGGCGCCCGCTCGATGCGAGCGGCGTTGGCCGGCAACTGGCATTATTTTGCCATGCTCTATGTCCTGGCAGCCGGCGGAATCTGGGTAACCAAAGCACTGAACGAGGAAAATGTAGCGGTCGTGAATCTTATACTCAGCATTTTTCTAATTCCGATTGTCATCGGAGTCGATCAATGGGTTCAGCGCTTGTTAAAAATCGCTTCGGGCGAATCGCGTGAAACCATTGATCTGAGCGGCGACAAGCCGACAAAAATTGAGGAGCAGGCTCAGGCGGCCGGCAAAATGGATCTAATCCATTACGTTCCGCTGATCCGGCGGTTTTTTCGCATTTTTCTGATTGCCTTTCTTTTCTTTGGCTCACTGCGCCTGTGGGGCATCGACATCCAGGTCGGCCGCATGTTTACGCGCAGTGCCTTAAGTATCGTTTTAATCCTGCTGCTCAGTTTTATCACCTGGCAACTGATCAAGGCCAGAATCGATCAAAAATTAAAAGAAGAAATGCCCGATGATGATGAGGAAGCCGAGGAGGGCGGTGCCGGCGGGTCGCGCATGGGGACCTTGCTGGTGCTGCTGCGCAAGTTCGTACTGGCCGTCATGTTTGTCATGGTCGCATTGATCATTTTGGCGTCACTGGGGGTCAACATCGGTCCCTTGATTGCCGGCGCCGGTGTGATCGGCCTGGCCATCGGATTTGGCGCCCAGACCCTGGTAAAAGATATCATTGCCGGGGTATTCTTCCTGATCGATGATGCCTTTCGGGTCGGCGACTTTATAGAAAGCGGCGGTACCAAGGGTATGGTGGAGCACATATCCCTGCGCTCGTTGAGACTGCGCAACCCGCGGGGTCCGATCCATACGATCCCTTTCGGCAGCATGGGCACGGTGACCAATAACAGCCGGGACTACATCATTTCCAAACTTGATTTTCGCGTGCGTTACGACACGAACGTCGACAAGGTCAGAAAAATCATCAAAAAGATCAACAAAAAAATCATGAAGGATGAAGAGATGGGCCCGGTCATGCTGGGCAAGCTTAAATCCCAGGGCGTCAGAGAGTTGGACGACTCGGCCATGGTCATGCGGGTCAAGTTTAAAACCGTCCCGGGCGAGCAGTTTGTCATCAAACGCGAGGTATTCCGGATGATGCAGGAGGCTTTCAGGGAAAACGGCATTGAATTTGCCCATCGCAACGTGACGGTTTACCTGCCGCCGGGCGAAGCAGACGGTGCGCCGGATAAAAAAGCCCTTGAGGCCGGTGCCGCGGCGGCGGCTGCTGCGCAACAGGCCGAAGAAGAGCAACTGACGCAGAAGAAGTTGAAATAGGTAGTCGTTCAGGGTTCAGCGCCGCCGCCGGCCAAAAAACGGCTGGTCAAATCGGAAAAGAAACTTTGGCAATGTGGGGCGGGCCCCCGTGCCCGCCGGAATACGGTCGGCACAGAGGCCGACCCTACTATATTTCAATGAAGTTTCATACAAGAGGTTCAGAGGTTCTCTTCGACGTTCAATCTGTTAACTGTTCCAACTATGTGTAGTTTCATATAAGAGCAACTTATGTCTCGCTTAAAGCACAGTGGAGGGCCGGCCCAGACCGGGTCGACTCAAAAATTAAGCCTGGTGATCATGGCAGCGGTTACTTTCATTGCGCTGGTAATTATGATCGCCTGGGTTGCGCTGGGTATGGTGCAGGAAAAAATACAGCAAGAAACCGGTAACGCCCTGCAGACCGTTCTGCATACCAGCCAGGAGTCACTCACCCTCTGGGCCGAAAATAAAAAGTTTCAACTTGGCAAGCTTGCGGTCGATCCAGGCCTCGTGTTGCTGGTTGAACACCTGCTGCAAACACCCCCTGATAAAGATGCTCTGTTGAAAAGTCAGGGGTTGAACGAATTGCGCACATTTTTCCAGGGTAATAAGGATCGGTTCGGCAATGCCGGCTTTTTTGTTGTCTCCCCGGACTTCATCAATATTGCCTCCATGCGTGACAGCAATATGGGAGCCAGAAATTTGATTGCCAACCAGGCACTTGATCTTCTCAACAGAGCATTTCGGGGCGAGACCGTTATGATTCCGCCCATCTGGTCGGATGTGGTGTTGAACTCATCTTCCGGCGCCAACTCTCGAGTTCCGCCAACCATGTTCTTCGCGGCTGCCATAAAAAATATTGCCGGTCAAATAATCGCGGTCCTCGCCCAGAGAGTCGATCCCTCCAATGATTTTACGCGCATGATCCAGCTGGGACGGATTGGAAAATCCGGTGAGACTTATGCGTTCGGCAAGTATGGCAAATTACTTTCCGAGAGTCGTTTCGATGATGATCTGCTCAAAATCGGTCTGATCGGCGCCGGCCAGAAGGCTATTCTATCCATCACCATCCGTGATCCCGGCGGCAATATGGTTAACGGTTTTACCCCGGCAGTTCCTCGATACCAGCAGCCCCTGACCTTGATGGCCGATCAGGCTACCAAGGGCAAATCAGGTGTTAACGTGGCGGGCTATCGTGATTACCGGGGCGTACCGGTTTACGGCGCCTGGTTGTGGGATCCAAATCTGGGTTTCGGGCTGACGACCGAGATTGATGTGGCGGATGCTTTAAGCCCCTATTACACGGCCCGCAACGTGATCATCACCGTCCTGGTGATTACGGTTCTGCTGGCAATTGGTTCTCTGATGTTTGCCATATTAATCGATGAACGGGCCAACCGGGCATTGCGCAAATCCCGTGACGAACTGGAGCATCGGGTGCAGGAGCGAACCGCTGAACTTGCCGAGAGTGAAGAGCGGTTCGCGCTGGCTGTCCGGGGTGTCGGGGCCGGCATCTGGGGTCTCGATCCAACGACAGGCAAGGGCTGGTCTTCGGAACGCTTTAAAGAACTGTTAGGGTATAGTGATGTTGATGTCTCTGAATCCTATGCAGACTGGGTCCGTACCGTTCATTCTGACGATCGTGATGCAGTAACCGCCGCACTCCAAAACCATCTGCAAAACCGGGTTCCCTTCAATGTCGTGTGTCGTCTGCAATGTCAGTCCGGTGAGTTTCGCTGGTTTCGCGTCACCGGCCAGGCCCTCTGGGATGATAACGGTGAGGCCCACCGCATGGCCGGGTCCATCGTCGACATTACCGACGGTAAAGCTGCACAAAACGAATTGCGCAAGCTCTCACTTGCCACCGAACACAGCCCGGCCTCGGTGGTGATTACCGCCAGAGATGGAACCATAGAGTATGTCAATGCCACGTTTTGTGATGTTACCGGTTACTCAGCGCTAGAGGCGATCGGGCAGAATCCGCGTGTATTAAAATCGGGAAATCTTGACGCATCATATTATCAAGAACTGTGGCAGACGATTCTGGCCGGCAACACCTGGAAAGGTGATTTTATCAATCGAAAAAAGAGTGGTGAAGAATTCTGGGAAAGCGCCTCCATTTCGCCCATCCAAAATGACGAGGGCGAAATCACCCATTTTGTGGCGGTCAAACAGGATATAACCGAACGCAAGCAAATGGAGGCGGAACTGATCCAGGCCAAGCAACTGGCCGATGATGCCAACCAGGCCAAGGGGGATTTTCTGGCCAACATGAGCCACGAGATCCGCACGCCCATGAATGCGGTCATCGGTATGGCCCATCTGGCGCTCAAGACGGATTTAACGCCTAAGCAACGGGATTATCTGAAAAAAATTCAATCTTCCGGGAAATCTTTGCTGGGCATCATTAACGACATACTTGACTTTTCTAAAATTGAAGCCGGCAAACTGGATATGGAAGCCGTGGATTTTAATCTGGACGATGTGCTCGATAGCCTGGCAAACCTGGTAACCGTTAAGGCCCAGGAAAAAGAAAATCTTGAAGTGCTGTTTGCCGCCGCCTCCGATGTTCCCCGCAATCTGGTCGGCGATCCCCTGCGGCTGGGGCAGGTGCTCATCAATTTGGCCAACAATGCCGTCAAATTCACTGAATCCGGTGAAATCGTTGTTTCGATCGAAAACATCGAGAGCCGGCAAGACCAGGTCACTTTGAAATTTGCGGTCCGTGATTCCGGCATCGGTCTCACCGAGGAGCAGATGGGTAAACTTTTTCAATCCTTCAGCCAGGCCGATACATCCACCACCCGCAAATACGGCGGTACCGGTCTGGGTCTTGCCATCAGTAAAAAACTGGTCAACATGATGGACGGGGAAATCTGGGTCGAAAGCGAATACGGGCAGGGCACTTCATTTCTCTTCACGGCCAATTTCGGATTGGGCCGGGAAAAACCGAAAAAACGCTTTGCAGTCTCAACCGATTTGCGGGGCATGACGGTCCTGGTCGTTGATGACAATGTCACCTCAAGAGAAATTCTCAAGGACATGTTGGAGTCTTTTTCTTTTGAAGTGGTGCAGGCCGCCTCGGGAGAAGAAGGCATCACGGAAATTGAAAATGCTGACAGGGAAAAGCCAATCGAACTGGTTGTGATGGATTGGAAAATGCCGGGAATGGACGGCATCGAAGCCTCCATCCGCATCAAAAACCATCCCGCGCTCAATAAAATTCCGGCCATTATCCTGGTAACGGCTTACGGCCGGGAAGAAATTATGCAAAAATCCGAGGACAGCGGTCTGGATGGATTTCTGATTAAACCCGTGAATGCCTCCCTGTTATTTGATGCCATCATGCAGTCTTTCGGTCAAGAGATCCCCGAGACGTCACGGCTTGCAATGCGTCAAAAAGAAGGTGACGCTTTACTTGAGATTCGCGGTGCCCGGATATTGCTGGTGGAAGACAATGAAATCAACCAGCAGGTGGCACAAGAGATACTCGAAGGTGCCGGCCTGATCGTCACCATTGCCAATGACGGCCAGGAGGCGGTCGATGCGGTTAAAGAAAGCAGCTATGATGCCGTGCTGATGGACGTGCAGATGCCCGTGATGGATGGGTATACGGCAACTCGCAAAATACGCGAGCTGGAAGTGGGAAGTCGGAAGGCGGAAGTCGGAAGTCGGAAAGCGGAAGTCGGAATGCGGAATGCGGAAGTCGGAAAAGGGAATAAGGAAAAAGAGCTCAAAGCTCAAGGCTCAAAGCTCAAAGGAGAAGAGCCCGCTGAACTTTCAGCTTCCGGCTTTCAGCTTTCAGCACGAGCGCAGCGAGTTCCGATTATCGCCATGACGGCGCATGCCATGGCCGGTGACGAGGAAAAAAGTCTGAAAGCCGGTATGGATGGGCATGTCGCCAAGCCCATTGAGCCGGATCATCTGTTTGCGACCCTGCAAAAATGGATAACGCCGGGAGATCGGCGGGATGCTGCACAGTCATTGGATATTACGCCCGAGTCCTCCGTGCCGGATCATCCGCAGGCGGCGGCGGATAAACTGCCCCAATCCCTGCCGGGATTTGACCTTGCCGCCGGATTAGCGCGCTTGATGGGCAACAAACGGCTTTACCGCAAACTGCTGCTGGATTTCGGCCGCAAGTATACCGCAGTCGCCGGTGATATCCGTAATGCTCTGGATAAACGGGATTTTCAACAGGCTCACAGCCTCGTGCATAATTTGAAAGGGCTGGCCGGCAATCTGGCGGCCATGGATCTTCAGGCGGCTGCGGTGGAAGTTGAAAAACTGGTCAAAGGAAATCAGGCGGCCTCGTCAACCGACCAGCAGTTGAATCAAAAATTCACCGATTTGGAAAACGCTATCAAACAGGCGCTGGAGGCGGTTCAAGCTTTGGGAACGGTGGCCGAAGAAAAGCCCCATATGCCTTCGGCCGAATCGCTGACCACAGTACCACCTGAACTGATAAAAGATATGGTCGATCGCGTCAAGGAAGCCGTTGAGATGGGGGATGTGAGCCAGGTCAGCACGGTTGCCGCAGAGCTGAAGTCCGAATCAGAAGATCTGGCGCCTATCTGTGATAAATTATTGCGATTGGCAGACGATTTTGAGATTGATGGAATACTGGAATTCATAAACGAATTGGAAAGTTGAGCCGGGGGGGAGTTTTCATGCCGATCCGCTACGTGGATAATCACCAGCGAAACCGGCTGAACTCGACCATAAGGGTTCGTAATGAATGAACAGTAATCACAATAACAACAGATTGTTGTAGACGATGCCGGGAATGGATGTGAAATAAACACCGTGGTGCAAAGCTGTTCATCCATAACGATCCCTAATGGTCTCAGACAGCATCCAATTTCGCTGGCGATCATCCCCGCCGCTAATATCGAAGTCTTACGTGGAATACTCCCCCACTTCTAATCGCTTCGCAACACCCTGGCCACTGTCTCTTCCAACACATCATTATCAATCGGCTTTACGCAATACTCGCTTGCGCCAAACTTAAAACTCTCCTGGGTTGTTTCGACTGTCGGGTATGCGGTCAGCATAATGGCGCGGGTGGCGGGCGCAATGTTTTTTATTTCGGCGAGAACTTCAACGCCGGTTTTTTGTTTGAGTTTTATATCTAATATGGCCAGATCCACCTGATTTTCTTTAATAAAACCAAGTGCATCTTTTTCGTCGGTAAACCCGAAGACTTCATGGCCGGCCGCTTCCAAAACTCTTTTTACGAGATTGACGGCATCAAATACATCGTCTAATACTAGTACTTTAGCCAATTAATGTCTCCTGATATCGTGACAAAGTAGAATTAAGTCTATTGTGTTAATTAATTGAGCGGCTATCGCTGGGTTCGGTCGTCAAATGTTTTTATGCGGTCCGAAAATAGTTTGGCACACGTCGGGCAATAATTATGGTGGGCCTTTACTTCCGTGTGGGATGAAGTTCTCTTGTGAATATGATTTAAGAATTTCGGTGTCGCATATTGTTTGCCACAGCCTTCGCATCTTTCCAGCGGATGCCTGCCAATGACTTCATTGCGGATAGAAATGATCCTGACATTGTCTTGATCTTCAACGAAAATAACATCGGTCGGGCAGATATTGGCACAGGTTCCGCATCCAATGCACAGACCCTCAATGGGCACGACATAATTCATCCCGTCCCGCTTCTCCATTTTAAGTGCTGCGGGACCGACAATTTCCTTGCAGACCCGAACACAAAGCCGGCAGCGGACACACCCGTCGGAAGGCGGCCCCGGATCGATATCATAAGATTCGGCCAGCGCGATGATGTTTTGCGCCTGGGGTGCCATTTGGAGCAGATTTCTGAAAGCCCGGGTCCTGGCACGGTTAACGGCATCGCCGCGTGTCTTTACCACCAATCCGCTTTTTACTTTCAGGACACACGCCAGCATCGTGACCGCTCTTCCGCTGGATCGTCCCGGTACCTCAACGGCGCACAGGCGGCACGACCCCGAGGGCCTTAACGACGGGTGATAGCATAGAGTCGGTAGCGGTATATCATTGGATCTGGCCGCTTCAAGGACGCTTGTGCCCTCCTGTGCCTGGTAATCCCGGTCATCTATGGTAATTGTAACCATATATTGTCCCCTATCCCAATTGATCAAAGATCACATGGGAGTTATTTTTTTTAGGTTAATGATTATTTTTGGGTAACTACGTCTAAGGTCGGCCCGGCCTGCGATGAGCTCAGCCGAGTCGAGACCGATCCTACTTGTCATTTGCCGTGCACCTCGTGTACTGCGCTTGTCCGTATACCTTGCACCCTATACCTTCTACCATTGCCCTGCCAGCAACCGCATTCCATTGACATAAATAAATCGCCGTGAGCCGTGCGCCTTGTGCCTAAAGCCTGTCCCTATGTCCAGCATCCAGCATCGGGAGCGAAGCGACCCATCAGTCTCTTCCCGCCTCATGCAGATCTTCTATATAATTCTTCAACTGATGTATTTCGTCGGTCAGCGATTCAATCTGGTGTTCGATCAAATCATTTAATGTCAGCATGCCGATTATTTTCTTCTCATCTATAACCGGCAAATGATTGATGTCGGCCTTTATCATCAATGTAATCACATGACTGAGTTCATCTTCGGGATCAGCCACAATCAACTTATGGGTCATGGCGTCTTTTAATTCTGTTTCTGAAAGCGCCGCACGCTTGTCTCTCAGATAAAACCGGAAAACGTCTCTTTCCGCGAAGATGCCTACCGGCTGGTCATTCTCCATTACGATCAGAGCACTTGCCTTCTTACCGGTCATCAGGCTAATGGCATCGTCAACACTTCGATTGCCGGCGATTGTATGCACCGGCCGATTTTTTTCCGTCAAAATGTCCTGTACTTTCATGAAACTGACCCTAATTCATCATTTGCGGTTTGTCATGAAAAGTAGCGCTGGTCAGCACGGAAGCCCAAACATTCAGCAGCGCACAACTGCCGACCCCAGGATTGACAAAATATAAAAATCGATTTTATTCCTGCCATGCAAAAACAAATAGCTTCCAATTGATTATATCAATTGGAATTAGTCTTCAAGTCGCCGCAGGCAATCCTGGGGAAAACGATGTGTGCCTTTGCCTTCCAGACTGACTTCCACCAGGGCATCCGGATCGTTAATGGTGGCATCCGGATCAGTTATGATGCCGTGCAATCCGATGTATTCGTCCATGTAGCTTTCCCAGCTCTCATCTGCCGACTTTTGAAATACTTCTACTTTCTGGCCCCGACGGAAAACCATTGGTTGAGCCTCCTGTTGTTGCTTTGTTTCTTATAAATAAAATTCAGATAGGTTTAGCGACTTCAGCACAATTTGAGCGGTCAGGCTCAATGCCTGTTGTTAGTTGTCAGTTGTATGCTGCAAAAAAAAATTAAGTTCTCAACTCAATTGTTGCGCTAGGCCCTCTGCCCTCTGCCCCATGCCCTATCCCTTGGTTACCGGTGCATCTTCCACATTGTGTTTGGCGGTTGACTGGCGGGCACAGGCTTCACAGAGACGACGACCGCCGGCCAGCTTTGCGACCTTGTTGGTTCTCTTGCGGACAAAATCCAGGTAGCGTTCCGGGCCCAGTACGGCCTCACAATTTTCACAATACACCAATTTCCTTCGGTTGAGCAGGGTACCGCAAAGGGACAGAATTCTTTCATCACCCCTGTCTTCAATCTGCATGGCGCCGGTGGGGCAATTGTTGGCGCAGGCGCCGCACAGGATACAGCGCTCCTCGGTTAACCGAAAATCAGTCGGTACGGGATGGTCAAAGTCAAAATACCCCATTTGCAGGGCGTCCACACCCATCTTGTCGCGGCAGACCTCGATGCATTTGCCGCAGCGCAGGCAAATATCACAGCGCAAACAGCGGCGAGCCTCCTCGCGGACTTGTTCTTCCGGGTAACCGAGTTCGGCCTGCTGAAAGGTGGTGCGGCGGCGGTAGATATTTAACAGCGGCATTTCCGGTCGCTTAATGGTCATTTTGCTGCTGGCCGGCACTTCCAGGTGTTCTATTCTACCCCGGCGCGTCGGCACCGGCGGCATTTTGGGTTGCGGTATGCCTTCGAGGTAGCGGTCGATTGACTCCGCTGCGCGTTTGCCGCCGCCGATAGCCTCGATAACTGTTGCCGGTCCCGTGACCGCATCACCGGCTGCAAAAATACCCGCCAGGGAAGTTTCCATGGTGACCATGTTGACGTTGATGGTCTTGCGGCGGGTCCAATCAAGGCCATTGACCGCTGCCAGGCATTCGGCATCGACCTGTTGACCGATGGCACAAATGATAACATCAGCATCGATCATGAACTCACTGTCTTCGATGGGAACCGGGTATTTTCGGTCCTGGCCTTCTTTGGTCACGAGCCTGGCCTGCAGACATCGCAGACCTTCAACGCGGCCCTGGCTGCCGATGATCTCTTCGGGGATGTTTAAAAATTCAAATCGAATTCCCTCTTCTTCGGCCTGTTCCACTTCTTCTGCATCGGCCGGCATCTCCGAGCGTGTCCGCCGGTAAGCCAGGGTTACCATTGCAGACCCCAGTCTCAAACAGGTTCGGGCAGCATCAATGGCCACATTGCCGCCACCGATGATCACCGCTTTTTTTCCGGGCACCTGGCGATCTCCCAGCGCCACATCGCGTAAAAAATCGATCGCTTCGATAACCTGGGGAAAATCCGACTCTCCCGCAACGCCCAGCTTAAAGGATTTGTGGGCTCCGACAGCCAGATAGAACGCTTCGAAGCCTTCATTTTGTAATTCTTCGAAAGTGACGTCCCGACCGAATCGGGTGCTAAACTGGAATTCAACCCCTAAATTTTTCAACATCGCGACTTCACGGTCGATAACTTCTCGGGGTAGCCGATAGCGGGGGATGCCCAGCAGAAGCATACCGCCGGCGACGGACTGCTGCTCGATAATCCGAACGCCATATCCCTTTAATGCCAGGTAGTAAGCCGCACTCATTCCTCCGGGTCCGGCCCCAATGACACATACCTTCTTGTTTTTATCCGGTTCCTTTTGAGGATTCGTATAACTGCCTTGGGACATAGCCCGTTCGGCGGCAAACCCCTTGAGGACTTTGATCGAAACCGGGGTGTCGATACGCGCGCGGACGCACATATATTCGCAGGGCCGGGTGCACACCAAACCGCAAACCCAGGGGAAGGGACAGTCCCTGCGGATGACATCGATGGCCTCCGCATCCCGCCCCATGCCGATCAGGGTTATATACGTCGGAATATCCAGCCCGGCGGGGCAGGTCATCTGGCAGGGAGCCGGCGCCAGTTTGACACAGTCTCCGCTGGAGCAGTTATGGGTGTCGATATGGCTGGTAAATACTTCCCGGTGCTTTTCCAGGGCCGCGCGAATCTGTTTGCCGGTGCTTCTTGAAGACGTGACTTTACCCTCTTCTTCTAATTTCAAGGCCAGAGATTCGATTGCCGGCAGATGCTCGGCAGCGCCTCTGCCCCAGGCTACATCCTGTAAGAGAGCCAGGATGTCTTCGGCCCTGCGTCTGCTTCTGGGATCAGTTAGCTGACCGAGATCAATGGCCGAATTTAATCTGCTGATAAGATCACTGACCGGACATGTTTTTTCGGACATTATTTTTACCTAGTGTGAATACTGGGAATAACCCTCTGTTTTTTAATTACCAAATTTATACTCGTACGAAACTACACTATTTTTAAAAAGCGAACCGCAGAATATCGAAGTGTGGTTTCGCTTCGCTCAGTCCTTTTAATGAAAAAGACAGAATACCTTACTTCGATATTCGCTTTTTCAAAGTTTCTTCCACGATCAGACTGGACGCTCGCGGCCAGAGGCGATGCTCGTATGAAACTGCATTAAAAGCGAATCGCATATCTTTTCTTGATCAGATTTGACGCTTGCAGCCAGAGGCGACGCTTATCAGTCGAAGTCGGCAACCAATCTGGCATGCCTCTCTCGAGTCGTCTTAGTCTTGGCACTCGGCTCGCCGAAGTGAAGACATTTGGTGATGCACTTGGTTACACAGGCCGGTTCCAAACCCTGATCGACGCGATCCATGCAAAAATCGCATTTGACTGCCTTGCCGGTCTGCGGGTTCCATTGAGGGGTTCCCCAAGGGCAGGCCGTAATGCAGGCTTTGCAGCCCACGCACAGTTTGTCGTCCACGAATACAATGCCGTCCTTGGGCCTTTTTTGCATGGCGCCCGTGGGGCAGGCGGCGACGCACCAGGGGTCCTGGCAGTGGAAGCAGGGCATAAATACATAGGCCATGCGCGGAAGATTGTTTACTTTTTTAGGACCGACGGCAATGATCTGGGTTAACCGGGGACCAATCGGCAAATTGTTTTTCGTCTTGCAGTGCGACTCGCAGCTGTAGCACCCGATGCAGCGCTTGGCGTCCTGGTAAATGTAGTACTTGCTCATACCTGTTCCTCCAAATGGTGAACTGTTATGTCAATTGAGCGAAAAGTGCTCAAATAACTCCTAACCCGGACAAGCCGGAATTGAAGATTGAAAAATGAATATTTGTGGATGTCGTCTTGCTCCGTCAATTTGAAATCGAAAGAATACCTTAAATCACTCTTGTCCAAAAACGAGTTTAGAATGAGTCATATAATGAGTTGTAAAACGAGTCATTGAAAAAAATCCTCCTTGTATGTAGGGTGGTTGTT